>Ga0169931_10007969_pt1 | contig 15589 bp, 14 predicted proteins | sample Kivu_15m_20L_FD_129675 | JGI IMG/M metagenome (GOLD analysis project Ga0169931, IMG submission 129675) | Freshwater microbial communities from Lake Kivu, Western Province, Rwanda to study Microbial Dark Matter (Phase II) - Kivu_15m_20L... | ecosystem: Environmental > Aquatic > Freshwater > Lake... | reverse complement strand
TTTTCCTTTTTAAGAACTCTGCTTTACAAGTAAACCATCTTTTAATACTAATTGTTCATCCATAAGGGCAGCAATTTCATAATTATGAGTACTAATAATCAAACCGAAATCCCATTCTTTCTTAAGGTCTAAAACAAAATTCATGATAGCTAAACTTGTTTGATGATCTAAATTTCCTGTTAGTTCATCAGTTAATAAAAATTTTGGTTTATTCATCAAAGCTCGGGCAAGAGCTGCTCTTTGCTTTTGGCCGCCAGAAAGTTGCCCCACATTATACCGACCAAGACTCGACAAACCAACCTTATCTAATAAATTATCAGCATTCTCAAGGCTTTTGCCCCATGATTGCCCAGCCAAGACTCCCGATAATCCTATATTTTCTATAACTGAAAGTTCTTTAATTAAGGTTGGACTTTGGACCACAAATGCAATCTGTTCAGCTCGTTTTTGCGTGCTATACTGTGCAATATTGTCATAACCTAAATTCACAGTTCCTTGAGAAGGACTATCAAGCCCTGCAAGTATATGCATCAAAGTTGATTTACCAGTTCCTGAAGCTCCCATAATTGCATACGACTTTTCTTGGCAAAACAAATAAGTAATACCTTTAAGAACCGTAATAAGATTTTCTTTCTGACAAAACTGTTTATAAAGGTTATTAATGGCAAGGTCAAAAGACTGTTTCATGGCTGATCTATCAAATTTATTTATTAGTTGTTTTGCTCAAAATTACTACTTTACGCAATGGTTGCACCACTATTGCCTTTTCAATCCGAAATTTACAAATCAAAAGTATGAAAGTATTGTTTTATACAGCCCCTCTACTCTAAACTAAAATTTAATTATTTGATAGAGGCTTATTACAGGGGGGCCCCATGAAGACATTACTTAAGGAAACAACCGAAGAGATGGTACAAGAGTTATTGCCGGTAATTCCGACAATGGACGTTGTTGTATTTCCTCACATGATTGTTCCTCTTTTGGTACTTGATGAACGAATTATTAACGGAATCAATCAAAGTCTAGATGGTTCAAAAAAAGTTCTATTGCTTGCTGCAAAAAAGAAAATCGATGATCAACAAGGAGCTATCGGAACAAAAGACTTATATGATATTGGAACCGTTTCTTCAATTATGCGGATTATCAAAATACCAGAAGGTGGGGTAAAAGTTCTTGTTCAAGGGATTTCAAGAGCACGTGTAAAAGAAATTATAACCGACGACAATATCTTGCATGTCTCGATAGATCCAATAGATGATCATGAAGGAACAAGCGACAGCATTACCCCTCATATCAGAAATATTAAAGAAATAGCTGAAAAAATAAGTGCCTCTAACCATTCATTTAGTCCTGATTTTCATATTATTCTTTCAAAAATGAATGATGCTAATAAAATAGCTGATTTTATTTTATCTCATTTGAATTTAAATGTTGAAGATGCACAAAAATTACTAGAAGCATCTACTCAAGAAGAATTTTTAGAAGGAATTTTAAATCTTTTAAATAAAGAAGTTGAAGTAGCAGAAACACAAGAACGAATTCGATCACGCGCTCGTGATTCTATGAATAAAGCACAAAAAGAGTTTTATTTACGTGAACAACTTAAAGCTATTAAAGTTGAATTAGGCGAAGATGATGTTGAAGAAATTGATAAAATGCGCAAAAAGCTTGATGAACTTAAATTAGAGCCTGAAATCCATGAAGAAATAAAACGTCAAATTAGCCGTCTTGACAAAACTGCTCCTGATTCGGTTGAAGCAACAGTAACTCGTAATTATATTGAAACAATGCTTGCCTTACCATGGCATGAAGAGACAAAGGATAATCTTGATTTAGATCATGCAAAAGAAGTACTTGATCAAGATCATTATGGACTTGAACAAGTTAAAGAAAGAATTCTAGATTATATTTCAATAAAGAACTTAAAAGAAGATGGCTACGCGCCTATTTTATGTTTTTCAGGTCCTCCTGGAATTGGTAAAACTTCTCTAGGTAAATCTATTGCTCGAGCATTAGGTCGCAAATATTTTAGAGTTTCACTTGGTGGAGTCAAGGATGAATCAGAAATTCGTGGACATAGAAGAACATATGTTGGGTCAATGCCTGGCAGAATCATTCAAGGGATGAGAAAAACACAAAGTAAAAACCCTGTCATTATTATTGATGAGCTTGATAAAATTGGGGCTGATTTTAGAGGCGACCCGTCAGCCGCAATGCTTGAAGTGCTTGATCCGCAACAAAATAAAACTTTTTATGATAATTATTTAGGGGTCCCATTTGACCTTTCAAAAGTAATTTTTATCGCAACTGCTAACAATATTGATGCTATTTCAGAACCGTTGCGCGACAGAATGGAAGTCATCAATCTGTCTGGCTACACTGGTCCTGAAAAATTAAATATTGCAAAAAAATACCTTGTAAAACGCGCACTCAAAGACACTGGGCTTGAAGGCAAAGGCATAGAATTTAGTGATGAGGTATTACAAGACCTTATTATTAACTATACCAGAGAAGCTGGCGTGAGAAATTTAGAACGAGTAATTCGAAAACTATGCTCAAAAGTGGCTCGAACGTTAGTTGAAAAAAAAGAATCTCTTGTATTTTTCCCTGAAACATTAGATAGGCATCTTGGGCCTCGACAAATCATTGATTATGACAGTAGCCTTGAAGATCAAATTGGAATAACTAATGGACTTGCATGGACTCCATTTGGTGGAGAAATGCTCAAAGTTGAAGCTATTTTAATGCCTGGCCATGGAAAAATAATTTTAACAGGTCAACTCGGCGATGTTATGAAAGAATCTGCACGTGCTGCAATCAGCTATGCAAAAGCACATATGACAGAATTTGGAATAGATCCTAAAAAATTCATTGATTATGATTTGCATATTCACCTTCCAGCTGGAGCAGTACCAAAAGATGGCCCTTCTGGTGGCATAACCCTTCTTTCATCAATTCTTTCTGTGCTGACTAATCGACCAATTAATGCCAAATTTGCTATGACTGGTGAACTTAATTTGCGAGGCAAGGTAATGCCAATTGGCGGAGTTAAAGAAAAAATTTTAGCAGCAAAACGTAATAAAATTGAAACGGTTATTTTACCACATCAAAATAAAAACGATGTTGCTGGACAAGATGATCTTTTAGAAGGAATTAAAGTTTTTTGGGCCGAAACAGCTGAACAAGTAATTGATCAAGTACTCTTGCCTCTTGGGACATAACTTTTATGGGTAAAGTACTGACTATTGGTGCAGCAACGCAAGACATAATTATTAAATTTCCACAAGAAGCTGCTGTTAATCCCTGTAACAATGCTCATGCTTTTACTACCTTTAAAGATGGTAGCAAAATTGAAATAGAAGAACTTTTCTATACTCAAGGAGGTGGCGCAACCAATAGCGCTGTCTCGTTGAGTAAACAAGGTTTCCAAGTACACACTTTCTTTAAAATCAGCAATGATCAAGCGGGTAAAAATATAATTGAAACATTAAAAAAACAGGCAATTACTGTTAGCAATGATGTATGCGATCAAGAACCAACTGGAACTTCTTTTATTTTCCCTTCACACAAAGATCGCATAATTTTTACCTATCGAGGAGCAAACAATACTTTTGATTATACAAAGATTCCTGATTCAATTTTTCAAGAGCTGATCGGACTTTATATTACTTCATTAACAGGTAAAGCTTCAGAAAGCTTAGCTCAAATAATTAGTAAAGCTCGTAAAAAAGACCCAGAGGGTACGTTAAAAATTGCAGTCAATCCTGGGGCAAGCCAATTAACAAGCCCTGTTTGCTCACTCAAAGCAGCGCTTCATCAAATTGATGTATTAATACTCAACAGTGACGAAATGAAACTGCTTATGAGCAGACTCACGCCACGTTTTTTTTGCTCAACCGGAAAAGGAATCATCAAAGAAGGACCACCGTTACTTGCAAATACACTATCTTATCAAAAGGTATCTTTTACTTTTTATGAATATTGCAAAGCATTATTAGACTATGGAGTAAAACGGATTGTGGTTACTGACGGCAAGCATGGTGTTTATGTTGCAAATAAAGATAACGTCTTTTTTCATTCAGCTTTGCCAGTTAACTTGGTCAATACCGTAGGAGCTGGGGACGCGTTTGGATCTACTTTTTTTGGAAGCCTACTACAGAGGGATTCTTTAGAAACTGCTATTAAAAAAGGGATTATTAATGCAAGTTCTGTTATTTTACATTACGACGCCCAATCGGGACTTTTAACACAACAGGAGCTGGAGCAGCAGTTAAAGTTACTTGATCCAAGCTTGCTAAAAAGATTTTCTTGGCCTTAGTTTTTGGATTATAAAGCTGCCCTCAGGATAACAGAGTTAACCTACAATACTAGACTTTTATTTTTATGCCGCTTAGAATCCAGATGATTAATGCCCTCTTTTACAAAAAGGAAAAATAATGAAATTACTCTACGCAGCCCTTGCGCTTGTTTTATTAACTGGATGTACTCTTTTTGCCCGTAAAGCTAAAAAAAATGAATCGAGCAAACAAGTAGCACCAAGTAGTTCTTTTTTTGATTTATCTGCAATCGATATTAATGGCAAAAAACGGAAAATGTCAGAATTTAAAGGTAAATATATTTTAGTAGTCAATACTGCTTCAAAGTGTGGTTATACAGGGCAATACAAAGAATTAGAGGAACTATATAAAAAATACAGTTCAAAGCTTGTTGTTTTAGGGTTTCCTACTAATGATTTTTTATGGCAAGAACCGGGCAGTAATGCTGACATTAAAGAATTTTGTTCTCTTAAATTTGGTGTAACGTTCCCTATGTTTGAAAAAACAACCACTAAAGGAAAAAGTAAGCATGAAATCTATCAATGGCTTACCGATAAAACATTAAATGGCTGGAATAAAACAAAACCAAGCTGGAATTTTAACAAATATCTGATTAGCCCAGATGGAAAATTGTTACAACACTTTGGCTCAGGGATTAAACCTCTTTCTGCTAAAATTACTGATTTAATACAATAATCTATAAAAATTTAATCTGATTTTTTAATTGAAATAGATTACCATGAAAAAACTAACACTCTTAATTTTATCTTTTTTACATTTTTGGAGTTTGTTTTCTTGCGAGCAATATATCAATCCTCCTGCTGATGTCGATCTTTTTGCTGATGTCGATGATCTTTTTCCTGATCTCGATCCTTCTGCTTTAAATGGAGATTTACCTAAGGGGCAAATAACTCTTTTGCCCGACCCTACAGAACCGATCACTCTTGCCCCTATTGCAGCTATTATGCATTTACAAAACAATACTGAAAGTGCTGAACGGTTTGAATGCGAATTTTGCACAAGAGACTATAAAGAAAAAAAGAACCTGAGCAAGCATATAAAAAAAGAACATAGTAAAAAAATAGATCATGATCAAAAATGGGTATGTAAAGAATGTAACACTAAGCACAGAACAATTTCTGATCTAAAATCTCATCAAAGAACTGCCCACCAAAAAGTATTCCGGTTCAGGTGTCCCCATTACAAAACATGCAAGTACATTTGTACTCATATGGGAGACTTAAACAAGCACGCATCAAGATGGCCAAGAGGTATTGATAATAAACATATAGGAAAACCTGACTGGAAAAATATAGAGAGTGAAGAAGGATGGTCTTAAAGTTAATTACTATAGGCTATTCATTTTATCTTGCATTTTTTTATAAAAATTATAGTCATTGGTTACAAGAGTTTTTGTTGCACTATCAATTTTATTTTCAGCACCAAACGAAACTTTTTGCGGCTTTAACAAAATAGCGTAATCTTCTTTTAATGCTGTCCATAAATATTGCTTTACCCAACTGCGAGCACAAGAAGCTTTTTTACAATATTGTTGATAGTTTTTCACAACATCAAGCATTGCCATTTTTACGTCATCAAGATCGCAATCATATTGAAAACCAAGCGCTTCTGAAAATTCTTGGTAGACAGCATTAACTGTTTTGCTTGATGGAACACTAATTACAAATCCTGAATTGCAAATAGTTGTTTGAGCAGTATTATTGCTGACAATTGTTGGGATGCCTAAAGCCATTGCTTCTCGTGGAGTGTTTGAAAAACCTTCTCCCATCGAAAGCGAAAGATAACAATCTAATGTTTTAAAATAATCTAAATATTGCTGTTCGGTCATAATATCTGTACTGACTACTACATTTGAAAGTCCAAGTCTTGCAACAACCTCTTGTGCTGACTCTTCTGGTGTTGGTAATTGTTTAAAAAAGTCTCCAATTGAATGATGATTGGTAGTTGTATCTAACCGTTCAAAAAGACGATCTAACCCTTGACCAATAGTATCTAAACTAAAATTAGTCATCGTCATTTTTTTAGTATGAATTTTTAAACAATAATCAGGATTGTTACCATAAAGATCTGCAAAGGCTTGAATTACTTTTTTAAGATTTTTACGTGGACTATTAGTTGCAATAACACCAAAAGTGAATCTATCATGTGGCTGTTGCCGTAATGGCTCTTCTAAAAACTTTTCAAGATACAGTCCTGTTGGCAAACAAAAAAGAGGAATGGTCACTCCTGAATCTTTGTACACTTGAATATGATATGGGTCAGGAACAATACAAGCATCAAAAGAGCTGTTAAGTCTTGCTGCAACCGCTTGCGGAATAGCGCTTGATTCAAACATAGAATAAGCAAAACGAATACTATCTTTTGGTGCTTTTGTATAACTTGAATCTTGCAAATACCCATTAATAGAATCAATATATAAAAAAACAGGTGATCGATCTAAGCGATTTGTTTTTTCAATTTTTTTTTGAACCCCGTAAGGATCATCAATGTTTTGATAATCTTGATATGCTTCATTTTTCTTGTTTGACTGATATGAAATAATTGAAAGATCATCGGTCAAAGTGTCGATAATTCCATACCCAATCCTTCCAATTCCATCACAAAATCCAGATGGCGCAGAAAGCGTCACGTCTACCTTTTTTTGTTGTATTATATTTTTATATTTTTGATAAACAGCAGAATCAGATGTATACATTGTTCTTGTTGCGCCATCAATTTTATCATCTTGCGATAATTGAACATCTGATGGATCAAACAGGGTAAGGTAATCATCTTTTAAAGCTGACCACAAATATTGGGAGACCCAATCTTTTCCTTTTTGAACTTTTTTAAGATGTAAATCATAATTAATAATAACATCTTCCATTGCCGCTATAACGTCTTTAATATCACAATCATATTGAAACCCAACAACTCTTGATAGAGCCTCATAATAAGCACCAATTTTTATTGGACAAGCAACTGGTATTGCACATCCAGAATCAGCAATAACCATATGCCCTGTATTATTTGAAATAATGCAAGGAATTCCCGCAGCAATTGCTTCCCGCGGAGTATTTGAAAAGCCTTCCCCTGTTGAAAGCGTAATATAGCAATCTAAACTAGCTATAAAATCAAGAAACTCTTCTTGAGTAATAGTATCAGAAGAAATTTCTATATTGGTAATGCCTTTTTTTTCAACGTAATCTTCTAATGTTTCGTCATCATTAAAGGCATACGAAATATGCAACTTTAAAAGATAATCAGGATTATTTCCATACTTAAGAATAAAAGCATCAACCAACTTTTTAAGATTTTTTCTAAAAATATCTTTTCCTGCTGACCCAAAAACAAATGGCCTTGAATGTTCTGTTTTTTCTGGAATATCTAAAAATTCTTGAAGATATAAACCGGTAGGAAGGCAATAAACCGGAATAGTAACACCTGAAGTTCTATAAACAGGTATTAAAAATTGATCAGGAACAACAACAAGATCAAACTCGTTATTTAAAATTTCAACACATTCATCAGGAATAGCATCAGACTCAAACATAGAATAGGCTATTTTTAGTGTGCCAGGATAACAATTTTTATAACAAGTATTAGTTAACAAAGTAACTAATGGACTGGTGTATAAAAATATATGTGTTTTTTGCTGCACAGGAACAGTCTGTACTCGAGAGCGCAAAGAAAATGGATCGTAGTAAAATGAACGAACATTTCCATTAGCAAGCCCAATATTTAATGAACTTCCCAACTGATCAAAAATACCATAGACAATTCTTCCAAGTCCATCACAAAAATCTAATGTTCCGCCAACTATCAAGTCTTTTTTGTAATGAGTTTGCAAAGAGCTACAAAAAAACAACCCCGCTAATAAGATTTTTTTTTTCATTTATGCCCCATAAGAAGTTGCAATAAAAAGTTCAAACTGTTCTTTTTGAATCTGATCTAACGCTTCTACACATTTTTCACGGGCATAAGGGGCATTATGTGCAATATCCCATAAAAAGCAGCGTACATCTTCCAATAAGGTATTGAACTCTTGCTCAGAAAGTTTTTCTAAATAAATCTTGCCTTGGTTGCGAGCAAACATTTTTTGAAAAAATGGAACAAGTGTATTTTTATTAAATTGTTTAGACCATTCAGTAGAAAGCTCATCAATAAAACGCTTAAAAGTATTTAATTTTTTAAAAGCTGGTAATGCTTTTTCATAATAAATCGTTTTTTGAGTAAGGCCTTTTTCTAAAAAATCATTGGTAACTTGCCACAGCTCAAAAACCAAAGAAGCTATTGGGGTACCTTGCTCTTTATACATATAATCAACTTTTTCTAATGGAAAATCCACAAACCGATGCGCCGATCTACCATGCATACCTTGAGTTAGAAAAGCAATAGACGAAAGTAAAAGAAAAAATAATTTAGATTTCATAATTTTAATCCTTATTTATATGATAAATATAAGCGCTGTTATAAAATTTTATCCTAAAGACAGATTGAAAAACTGTCAAGGAGGCCATCTTTTTACTAAAATCCCCATCTATAGGAAAAAGACAAAGAAAAAGATTTACCAATTTGTTTACTTATAGGACAAAAAGATCCCCCTAAAGTAAAAGTGTCATTTTCTGTTTGCTGTTTTGTAATTCCCACAAAACAAGTTGCCTGATAAGCAGACCTTTGACGCCCAGCTTTTAAATCTAAATACTCTTTATCATTCGATGGCGCAGCAACTGAAGTAAAATATTCTTTTGTTTGATACCACCATTGCAAACCACATTCTAAAGACCAAATTTGACCTAATGTTCGCATCATCACATCTGCTTGAAAAATAATACCAGGAACTACTCCTGTTTTATAACTTTCAGGGAATAACTTTTTAACCAATTGTTTACTTAAAAAGTTAATCTGATTTTGAGCTTCTTGCTCTGTTATTTCAAAAACATCAACGGTCGCCACCGCCTCAAGGGCTGCTTTATCTGGCAACTGCTTGAAAAACCTTCTTTCGTACATGGGCAACTGCAGTTCAAGAGCTATTCGATTGATCAACTCGATTTTTCTCATTACAACAGTCAATTGACAAAAAGGAGCGCATCCAAAATGCTTTCCATTACCTAATGATTGCTCTAATAAAATAGTTGAAAGCCTGTCTAAAACAGCAACCCCAAAATCTATTCCATTTTGTTTTAACTGGTTGTACTGCTGCTCTGCATACAAATCTAAAAAATCGGCATGTAAATCAAAGTCAGGTGTTGGATATTTTTTATTAAAATGATTACCAATCAGTCCTTTTTTTATAGCAAATGCTGTTGGCAGCGTAATATCACAACCAATAACACAATAAGAATACGCCCATTGCTTATAAATTTTTGAACATTCAATATGTATATCAGAAAAACCAATCTGATCACTTAATAAATGCTTGCGCAAAAAAGCCTTAGTATCTTGCCCTTTTGGTTTTTCTGCTGGCCCATTTTCAATGGTAGATCCTTGCGTAATACGTGGTTTAAAAAGTTCATAATTTTGTATTGCGGCCCGTTCTTTAAAGTTTAAATAAAAATTTTGTTCTTGATAACTAAAAGGCAAAAGGCACATAATATTCCAATTGCCGTACTCTAACTGCTTTTTAAAAAAAAGATTAAAAGAACGTTGCTGCACTTTAATTGGCTCAAACAAAGAAAGCACAGGCGGAATAGCAATATCGGTAAAGTTCCGTTCATCTATCATTTCAAGGAGCGCTTCTTGTTTAAGCTTTACATAATTTTTTATAGCGCCTTCAGACTGGGTAAAATAGTTTTTACTCATTTGATAATAAAGACAAGTTACTCCGTCACCGGCTTGATCAAGTTGCTTTTTGTAAAGACTTATCATGTCCCGTTTTTTAAGAGAATAGGTAAAAAGATAAAAGGGATCTTTTAAAAGCGTTGCGGTTTCTTCAAGCGCAAGATCTTCAAAACTATCTTGAAATAAGCCCCTAGTCTTATCTTTTAAAAAGTCCATTTCTCCTGGTTGAAAAACAGGATCTTGAGAAAAATTTGTAGTAAAAAAAATGAATACCACAAGCTTAAAAATATGATGCTTTATAAAAAATTCTTTAAAATCAATAATAATCATGGGTATCATAGTACTATAATTACAAAAAAAAGGGAGAGCTCATGTTGAAAGCTTTTTGCCTGATTGTTTTGCTTTTATTAGTACCTTTTAATTACACTGCCGAACTTATAAGCAAAGAACGGTACCAAATGATTACTGCACTTTTACAGAATCATGCAACAGATATAGGCCCTTTGTGGCGCTGCAACGCCGACACGGCAAGAGGGTATGCTATTCTGGTAGTGCAATTGCTAGATCAGTTTAAAAGCGGAAAAGCTTTTTTAGAAAAAGATACAAAGAGCGGGCAATTTACTACTCAAGAAGGTAAAAAAATCCTTGCCCTTGCTCTTGCTCTAAAAGAAGCCAGGTGCACCCAAACATTTTTCCCTAGAGAAAAAGATGGTTTAAAAATGGTACATATTAAACGACTTAATAATTCAAACAACTCTCTTTTAGGTAAAATCTCTACCACATTATTTGGAGAACCCGAGACACCGGACCTGATTATTCATCAAGAATGGTTACAAAAATTTCTTGACAAACCAGAAGATCAGATTGAAAGCGCTTTGACTGAACTTACGCGAATTTCTTTAATATAAAAATTTTTTTAAGTAAACTCGATTTGCTAATCGTCATAAAAATTCACATACTCAAACTATCAATAAAAATTTTATTTTATGTAAAAGGATGTTTATGAGCAGAATTTTGTTATTCTTTTTTATACAACTGTTAACTACTGAAACTCTCAATACTACTTTTTCTTTTAGAGAACCTTTTGCAGAGCAACTTAACTATTTAAAAAATTTACAAGATCTTTCGCCAAAAGATGTTGCTGTCATTGCTGGTATCTCAGAACAAACTGCGCAGGCTCGAATTAATGCCTTAGCTTGTTTAAATCAATTCCAAAGTCACCCAAAAATTGATGCTTATCTTACCGATATCGATAAACAAGAAAAGCCTTTAAACAAAGCCCCTTTTAATCGATTAGTCGATTATTTAAAAGAAAATACTGAACCGACAACTGCTCAAGCGTTAGTTGCCATTTTACAATTACCCTAAGAAAGTTTTTATAATAGCGACTGATAGCGCTCAGGTTTTTCAGATAAATTAAAGCCTCCAGATAAGTTCTAAGATAACAAAGATCCATGTTATTTTATTTGCAAAGTATTATAAAAAATCACTATAATGAGCGTACATAAATACATGCAATGCTATTAAAATGTTATTAAAAGGAAATATTATGAATCGAATACAAGCTCTTCTGCTTTTAATTATCGGAATTAACACAGCTTCTCCAGCTGGTCTACCAAATAAATGGGAACAAGAAAAAAGAGATCTTGCTCGTTTGGCCCTTCTAATAGAAGAACAAGAAGGAGAAGATGCTAAAATGAATTTTATAGCTACTGTAACCGGTGGCACCCTTGAAGACATAAAAAGAGCTGACTCTGCTGCTCATATAATGCTTAAGCACAAAGGACCGGGCTTAGAAGAACATCTGAGACAGAGAGCCTATGCACGAACAACTCCCGAAGGATTGGAGGGTTTTGAAAAGCCTGAAGAAAAAATAATACAGTATCTGGAAGAACACAATAACGAACATCCACCAAAACGTTGGCTTAATCAAAATTTATGGATGAGCCAAAAACTACACGATCGGACCCTTGCCTTAAAGATAATAAAAGAATACAGTTGTGAATCTGGATCTGAAAAAGCAGCCCAATACTTAGCTGATTATAAAAAAGCTCAGCAAGCAGGTAACCCTATGAAGCACTTTAAAGCTCCTCTAGATAAGATTGCTAGATATCTGAACGAAAACAATAACAAAGCTCCATCAACAGATTGGCTTGATAAAAATTTATGGCGATAAGATAATGATGAACTTAAAATATCTTTTTTACGGCGCAATAGTTGCAACCACTTTTCAAGTAAAAAGTGCAGAGGGTGAAAATATTAAACCATCTAAACAAGGGCCTAGAGAACAATAAGATAGACTTTTAAGTGCTGAAGGACTTGCAAATCTTCTAGAAAAAGTAGCTCAATGAGCTGCCGCTGACCCAGAAAGAGCACAAAGAATAGAGGATAGATTAAGAAGGCGAGACAACCTGGATGCTGCAACAGAACAGGGCGGTAAGAATTTTAATGCTGTAGCTGCTCGTCATGCAGTCCTTTTAAATCAATTAACAGCAAAACCTGAAGACAAAAAAATCCTTAAACTCATTAAGAGGGCAGAAGCCTCCTTAAAAGCTTTATTTAATGAGCTCAAAAGTTTAAAACAAGAACGCGAAGAGCTCCTAAAAGTTTTGTACGAGTGATTAAATTTGGGGCTTTCTTTACAAAAAAGTAACAAATCTTTAGCCTAAGAGTATGAATTATTAATCAGGGGTTTTTATGATACAACAATCTCAGGCTCAAGATAGCTGTGGAAAAGTCTTAAGAATTAGTGGAACTATTATTGATGTGCAATTTCCGGCAGATAAGACTCCTCCGATCTATAATGCAATTTACATTCAGATTCCTCAGCCTGATGCCAACATCACCAAAAATGCTCATTTAGAAGTGATGCAGCAATTAGGAGATGGTATTGTTCGCTGCATTGCCCTTGAAGATGTTTCTCATATTAGTCGGGGGCTTCCTGTTTTTGATACTGGTGGACCTATAACAGTCCCGGTGGGAAAAGAGACACTTGGTCGCATTTTTGATGTTCTGGGCAACACTATTGATCAACAAGGTGCACTTGAAGACTGCCAGCGTTGGGCAATTCATCGCGAACCACCTTCTTTAATAGAGCAAAATATTCACAACGAAATTCAAGAGACCGGTATTAAAGTTATTGATTTGATTTGTCCTTATTTAAAAGGTTCAAAAATTGGCTTATTTGGTGGAGCCGGAGTGGGCAAAACTATTTTAGTTATGGAACTGATTCGTAACATTGCTCTTGAACATGGTGGATTTTCGGTTTTTACCGGAGTTGGGGAAAGAACCAGAGAAGGTAATGACCTTTGGCTTGAAATGAAAGCTTCAAAAGTGCTTGATAAAACTGCGCTTGTTTTTGGACAAATGGGCGAAATGCCAGGAGCTCGTTTACGTGTTGCATTAACTGGTTTGACAATGGCAGAATACTTTAGAGACAAAGAACATAAAGATGTTTTATTGTTTGTGGACAATATTTTTCGGTTTGTTCAAGCTGGGGCAGAAGTTTCTGCGTTGCTTGGAAGAATGCCATCTGCTGTTGGATATCAACCAACTTTAGCAACAGAAATGGGAAGTTTTCAAGAAAGAATTACTAATACCGTCAATGGCTCTATTACCTCTATTCAAGCTGTCTATGTCCCTGCTGATGACATTACAGACCCTGCTCCTGCAACAACTTTTATGCATCTTGATGCAAACACCGTGTTATCGAGAAAACTAGCTGAGCTTGGTATTTACCCTGCTATTGATCCTCTTGAATCTAATTCAAAAGGGCTTGACCCTCATGTTGTTGGCCAACGACATTACACTGTCGCTCGAAAAGTACAATCGATTTTGCAACGTTACAAAGAATTGCAAGATATTATTGCAATTTTAGGAATAGAAGAGCTTTCAGAAGAAGACAAAACAATTGTAAAACGAGCAAAAAAAGTACAAAAGTTCTTAACACAACCACTTTATGTCGCAGAAAATTTTAGTAATATAAAAGGTGCGTATGTCCCTAAAGAAACAACTATTAATGATTTTGAAAAATTAGTTAATGGCGATTGTGATGATTGGCCAGAACAAGCTTTTTACATGGTAGGTAATTTAGAGCAAGCTTGGCAAAAATCTATTTTAATCACTAAAAAAGATTTAATATCATGAAACTTAAGATTGTTCAACCAACTGCCCAAAGGGAACATGAAGTAGTTTGGATAGAAGCAAACACCCCTGATGGCAACTTTGTTATTCAAGCAGGTCATGCAACAACAACCTTAGTTTTGTCTGGTAACACTGATTTAATTTACTGTTTTAAAACAGGCAAACAAGAGATACTAAAAATAAATAAAGATGGCGCAATACTTTCTGTAACAGCAAATCTTTCAATAGTTTTAATGCGGTCAGACACATAAATTTAGTCACATCTTTACGCTATCGTCTGGATTAAAACACAGGGCTACTATGATAAAAAAAGAATTAGGCACCATCATAAGTGGATCGCTCACTGATGGTCTTACTATGCGTGTTAATCATGATATTGCCATAGAAACACTCAAAACCGGTAAATTTGTGTCTATTGTTGGCAAAGATTTTACTTTTTTTTCTTTAATTACCGATCTAAAACTTGAAGTAACCAATCCTGATATTTTATTGCATCCTCCTGCAGAGCATGAAACGCTACTGTTAAATTTTTTAAAACGAAAACATATTTTTGCAACTGCTCAGCTAAAACCGATGGTTATGCTTAACAAAGAGTTTAAAATTGGACCGGTAAAAACGATTCCATGCCATTTTGCACAAGTTCATGAAGCACAAAAAAAAGATGTGGCTTTAATTTTTGGCAACGAACAAGATCCTTCGCAAAAATATTTTAGTATTGGCACTCCCCTTGATATGGACACCCCTGTTTGCATAGATCTTGAAAAATTAACCGAACGGAGCACCGGTATTTTTGGAAAAACCGGAACAGGAAAAACATTTTTAACTCGTCTTGTTTTAGCTGGATCAATTCACACTAAAAAAGCAGTTAACCTTATTTTTGATATGCACAGTGAATACGGGCTACAAGCTCGCAAAGAAGGAGCCGGTCAAGCATTTGTAAAAGGGCTTAAAACGTTATTTTCTGATCGTGTTGCAATTTTTACGCTTGATCCTATTTCTACTCGTCGACGTGGCGGTTCAGCTGATGTTGAAGTGCAAATCAATTATCAAGATGTCAGCGTTGAAGATATTATTTCATTACAACAAGAGCTCAATTTACATTCAACCGCGCTTGAAGCGGCGTATTTAATTAGTGCAAAATATCGACAGAATTGGTTGCAAGTACTGTTAGAACAAACTGACATTAAAGAGTTTGCCAATGAAATTGGAGCTCACCCTGAATCGGTTGCAGCACTTTATCGAAAATTAAAACGTATCGATCGGTTGCCATTTTTTAAACCACAAACCAATCAAGGCGGCTATACGCATGATTCTGTGATTGATCAAATGATGGAATATATCGACAAAGG
>Ga0169931_10007968_pt1 | contig 15590 bp, 13 predicted proteins | sample Kivu_15m_20L_FD_129675 | JGI IMG/M metagenome (GOLD analysis project Ga0169931, IMG submission 129675) | Freshwater microbial communities from Lake Kivu, Western Province, Rwanda to study Microbial Dark Matter (Phase II) - Kivu_15m_20L... | ecosystem: Environmental > Aquatic > Freshwater > Lake... | reverse complement strand
CTCGATGCCGAAGCGTCGCAGCGTGTAGTGCAGCAGGTTGTGCGAGCCGCCGTAGAGCGAGCGGCTGGCGACGATGTGGCAGCCAGCCCCGGCGATGGTGGCGACGGCGAGGTGCAGCGCCGCCTGACCGCTGGCGGTGGCGATGGCGCCGATGCCGCCCTCGAGCGCGGCGATGCGCTCCTCCAGCACCGCGTTGGTCGGATTGGAGATGCGCGAGTAGACGTGTCCGGCGCGTTCCATGTTGAACAGGGCGGCGGCGTGGTCCGTGTCGCGGAACACATACGAGGTGGTCTGGTAGATCGGCGTCGCTCGGGCGCCGGTATGCGGGTCGGGCTGCTGGCCGGCGTGCAGGCTGAGGGTGTCGAAACCCAGGTAACGTGGGGCGGGCATGGGGAATCCTCGGTGATGGGCGTCGGCGGCCTGCCGGTCGGCACCGGAGCATGGCCTGCGGGCTGCCAGACCGCCATTCTGAACCAGGCGCGGCCGGAGAGGGATGGCTTGCCATGCCCGATCTGCGGGGCCTGGCCCGGGAGCGATGCTGCGAGGCGATATTCCGCTTCCCCGGTCCGCACCAGAGAAGGGGCAGCCCCCAGCCTGGGATGCGGCCGGTGTCGGTCAGTAGAACGCGCCGCGCGCGTTCACCGGCCAGATGTCCTCGACGATGCCCTGCCGGTGGCAGACGATCCAGTCGTAGAGGTTGACCGTCGGGTCGCAGTGGCCCGGCACGAGGCGGATCTTCGCACCGAGCGGCAGCTCCACGCCGGGGGCGAGCTCGAGGGTGCCGTGTTCGTCCGAGGCGCGCAGGTAGCGCACGCCCTCCAGATCGGCGACCAGCGGCATGCCGGAGTCCACCGAGTGCGCCTTGAGACCGATGTCGACCACCGCGCGGGTGGCCGTGGGGCGGCTCATGACGGTGGCCAGCAGGTGCAGGCTCTGTCGGAAGGTGTGGATGGGCTGGCCGTCGGCCTCGAGGTTGCGGCCGTAGTCCGCGTCCATGAAGACGTAGGAGCCAGGCTGGATCTCGTTGTAGACGCCGCTGGCCGCCTCCAGCAGATAGGTGCCGGTGCCCGCGCCCGTGATGGTGGCGGCCTGGAGGTTGCGGCGCGCGAGTGCGTCGAGGGTCTCGCGCACCTGCGCCACCGCGTGGCCGATGGCGGTCTCGCGCTCGGCCGCCGTTCGCAGGTGCTGGGCGCCGCCCTGATAGGCGTGCAGACCGCCGAAGCTCAGGTTCGGCTGGGCGACGATCAGCAGGGCCAGCTCGGCGGCGGGGTCGCCCGGCGCCACGCCGCAGCGGGAGGCGCCCACGTCCACCTCGACCAGCACCTCGAGGTGCACGTCCTCGGCCTGCGCCGCCGCCTGCAGCGCCAGCACCTGGGCCGGATGATCGGCCAGCACCAGCACCGTGGCCCGGCGTGCCAGACGGGCAAGGCGGGCGAGCTTGCCAGCCCCGACCACCTCGTTGCTCACCATCACGTTCGGGACGCCGCCATCCACCAGGGCCTCGGCCTCGCTCACCTTCTGGCAGCACACCCCGACGGCACCGCGCGCCATCTGCGCCAGCGCGATGCGCGCGCACTTGTGGCTTTTTGCGTGCGGCCGCACACGCACCGTGTGTCCCTGCAGCGTCTGGTCGAGCGTGTCGAGGTTGGCCTCGAAGGCGTCGAGATCGAGCAGCAGCGCCGGCGTGTCGACATCGGCGAGGGGCATGCCGGATGCGGCTGGCGGGGGCAGTGTGGCCATCAGGGCGTCCGTCCCTTCTCGCAGTCCATCTTCATCACCGCGCCTGCCGACTTGACCCCCAGGTTGCGACCCAGGTTGCTGTAGAGCACGCCGACGACGTCCGTCAGGGTCTGCTTTTCCACCGGGTCGCCGTAGCTGCGCTCCTCCAGCTGCGCGAGCGCCTCCTCGCGAGTGCGGCCTTCCTTCTTCGCGGCGATCGTGTCCATGGAAAACTGGGCGATGTCGTCGCAGGTCATGGTGCCGAGCGGGTAGTTGCCGGCGACTGCAGGCCCGGCAAACGCGAGGACGGGCAGCAGGCAGGCTGTAAGGCGGAATCTCATGTGGGGTCCCCGGACCGATGCATTGTTGTCACAGTGTATCGCCGGCAGGGTGGGACAGGCCATGGTGCGCGGGGGCGGGCCGGTTAGAATTCCATGCGCTTCATGCCTCGCGCCGCCAGGCAGCGTCGGCACATCCCACCCGTTCCACCAGGATCACGCACCCTTGAGCCTCGTTTCCCTGCCGCAGCACGGCCCGCCGGTCTCGGCCGGGCTGGCCCGTGACGTTCTGGCCAATCTGCTCGGCGCAGCGCGGGCCGCGGTGTTTATGCCAGCCCGCCCCGGTGCCTGGCGGCCCTTCGCGGAGCAGCTGGTCGCGCTGATCGTGCTCGACCTTCTGCTGCGGCTCGGCGCCGGCTTCCTTGCCGCCGGTGGCGAGGGTGCGATGCATTGGGAAGGACTGCCGCGCAACCTCCTGCCGCTCACGCTCGCCCTGTTGCTGGGCTGGCTGGTTGCACGCCGCTCCCGTTTCCCGGGGGCGCTCGCTGCCGTCGCGACCCGGGTGCTCGCGCTGCAGGTGGTGTTCGACGCCGCCGGTTATCTGTCGGCCCATCTGGATTTCGGCGAGCACCTCGATCCCGGCTGGCTGCTGTTCGCATGGTGGGCGGCCGCCTGCGCCGTGGCGGTCGTCAGGGTTGCCGGCAGCAGCTGGCATGGGCGGCTGGCCGATGCCGTGCTCAGCGTCCTCGTGCTGGCCCTGCCGGTATGGTGGCTGCCCGACATACCGGTCTGGGACGGACTCGCGACCACGGACCGCGACGACTTCGCCAGCGGCCGGGAGGAGGTCGTCTACGGTCAGACTCATCTGCTCGATCGTGTCGTGGCCCGCCTCGCCCGCGAGCGTCCGGGTGTGGAGGACGTCTATCTGGTGTCTGCCGCCGGACACGCTGGCGAGGACGTGTTCCTGAACGAGGCAGCGCTGGCGGCCGAACTGATACGCACCCGCTTCGACGCCGAGGGTCGGACGCTGATGCTGTCCAACAACCGGAGCACCCTTCGCACCCTGCCGCTGGCCAGCGCCACCAGCCTGTCTGCCAGTCTGCAGGCCGTGGCCCGGGTCATGAATCCGCGCGAGGACGTGCTGTTCCTGTTCCTCACCACCCACGGTGGCGAGGACCACACCCTCGCCATGGAGGCCTGGCCGCTGCAGTTCAGCGGCATCACGCCGGACATGCTGTCGCGCATGCTGGACGAAGCCGGCTTCCGATGGCGTGTCGTTATCCTCTCGGCATGCTACGCCGGCGGCTTCGTCGATGCGCTCAGCGACGAGCGCACCGTGGTGATCACCGCAGCCGATGCGTTGAACCAGTCCTTCGGCTGTGGGTCGGAATCCGAGCTGACGTACTTCGGCAAGGCGTTTCTGGACGAGGCCCTGCGACGCACCGTGGTCCTGCCCGACGCTTTCGAAGCCGCGCGCGAGGCGATCGCGCGTCGCGAGCAGGCCGCAGGGTTTCCGCCTTCGAACCCGCAGATCTTCGTGGGCGGGGAAATCGGACCCAAGCTGGCGCGGCTCGCCAGTCGCTTGCAGGCCCGCGCCCCGCCATCCCAGCGGTCCGCCGCCTGCGCCGCGGGGGACAGGCGCCCGGATTGCGTGCCGGGTGATCCCGCCGCAGACTGAATAGCCGAAGGGAGGTTCGGCATATTGCCGCGCCGGAGCCGTGCCACGACTCCGACGCACCCCCACAACAGCACGACACTGGAGGAGCGAGCCATGGGCATCGCGTTGAACGCCGGCAGGATATCCCTCGCCGGTCTGCTGGTTGCGGCGGCCCTGCTGGGCACCGCTGGAGGGGCGGGTGCCGCCGGTGCGCTGGACCGCGAGCGCGCGCTGAGGATGATCGGCAGCAGCCAGCTGGAGCAGCGTCGCCAGGGCTACGGCCTGCTCGCCGAGGCGGGCGAGATGGAGGACACCCCGGTGTTGCTGTCGGCCCTGCTCGACGACGAGGACCTGATTCGCGGCGTCGCCGAGCAGTCGTTGTGGGGCTTGTGGATGCGCGCCAACGACCCGGTCGCAGACCCCATGTTCCAGATGGCCCTGGATCTGCTGCATCAGGCCAAATTGGAGGAGTCCGAGGAGATGTTCGACCGCCTGCTCGAGATGAAGCCCGAGTTCGCCGAGGGCTGGCATCGTCGTGGCGAAGTCAAGGTCGCCGGGGAGCGCTGGGATGCCGCGGCGGCGGATTTCTCCCATGCGCTCGAGCTCAACCCCTACCACTTCGGCGCCCTGGAAGGCCTGGGCCACTGCAGCCTGCGCCGTGGCCGCAATGCCGAAGCAGTGGGCTACTTCCGCCGTGCACTCGAACTCAATCCCAACCTCGATGCAGTGCGCGAGGCGCTGCGCCGGGCCAGCATCGCCGCGGAAGGCGACCGCACCTGAGCGCCATGGCTGCTGCAGTTCCCGACGCTACGACCGGCGCACTTTCCCTCGCGCGTTGCGCGGAGGGAGTGCGGTGAGCCCGCCATCCGCGCCGGGCACGGCGCCGACGCCGGAGCAGGAGGCTGCCGTCGAGCGGATGGTGCGCCTGTTCTACCGCAACGGTCTGGCCGATCCCGTGCTCGCGCCCATCTTCCAGGGTGCCATCCACGACTGGGAGGGCCACATCCGCCTCGTGGCCGACTTCTGGTCCAACGCCATCCACGGCACCCGTCGCTACACGGGTAACGCCTACGCGCCGCACATGAAGCTGCGCTTCGAGCCCGAGGCGTTCGAGCACTGGCTGGCGGCCTTCGAGGCGGCGGCCAGCGAGGCCCTGGGGCCGACCGAGGCGGTGCGCGCCATCGGCGTGGCGCGGCACATGGCGCAGAGCTATCTGGCCGGGTTGTTTCCGTTTCGCGATGCGGACGGAAGGCCGTCGCGCAGGCCACCTCCCCCGGTCAGGGACCCGTCGGTCGCCCGCTGAGCGGGTGGGGCGCCCGTGCCGAGGCCCTGGCACGCATGGTCCAGGTTCGGGATCGCGCGTGAGACGGGATTCCAGCGGCACCACTCCGGGACGCTGCCCGTGCCGGTGATCTTCAGCGCGTCGCCGTCTGCAGCGCGATCCACTGTCCGCCGCGCACCTCGTAGAGGGTGATCGCGACCTCCCCGAGGTCACCGTTGGCGTCGTAAGTGATGGTCCCCGAAGTGACGCCCGCGCGACGGGTGTGCGCGAGTTCGGGCAGGACGCGGGCGGGCTCCGACGCGTCCGCACGTTTCATGGCCTCGATCAGCGTCATGGTGCCATCGTAGGCGTAGGGCGCGTAGACCTGGACCGGGGTGCCGAAACGCGCCTGATGGCGGCGCGCGAACGCCTCGCCGTCCGGCATGCGCTGCAGCGGCAGACCGGCCAGCGAGGCCACCGTGCCTTCGCCCGTGGCACCGGCCAGCGACAGGAAGGCCGGCGACTTGATCATCTCGCCTCCGAGCAGACGCGCCATCAGGCCGAGTTGCCGCATCTGGCGGGCCATCGGTGCGGCCTGGGCATCGGCACCACCGAAGAACACCGCGTCAGGGCGCACGCGCTTGATCGCGGTGAGGATGGCGGCGAAATCGGTCGCGCGGTCGCTGGTGAATTCACGCGCCACGATCTGACCGCCAGCGGCATGCACCGCCGCCGAGAACTGTTCCGCGAGGCCCTGGCCGTAGGCGCTGCGGTCGTCCACCACGGCAATCCGTTTCAGGCCCAGCGTCCCGACGGCGAAGCGGCCGAGCGCGGCGCCCTGCTGAACGTCGCTGGTCATCATGCGGAAGGCCGTGCGGTGTCCCTGGGCCGTGTAGGCCGGTGCCGTGGCCATCGCCAGTTGGGGAATACCGGCCTGGGCATAGATCGCAGCCGCCGGGATGCTGGTGCCGGAGTTGAAGTGCCCGAGCATGCCGTGGATGCCGGCGTCCACCAGCTTCTGTGCCACCAGCGTGGCCTTGGCGGGATCGGCCTGATCGTCTTCGGCCAGCAGCTCGAAACGAACCGGCCGACCGCCAATGATCGGTGCTGCGGCGTTGACCTCCTCGATCGCCAGGGTGACGCCGTTGCGCATATCTTCACCGTGGTGGGACTGGGCGCCAGTGAGCGGCGCGGCGAAACCCAGGCGGATCACGTCGGGCACCGCCGGGTCTGCGCTTTGGCGCCCGCATCCGGCTAGAAGCACGAGGGCTGCCATGGCGAGCACGCGCAGCGATCGGATCGGTGTCATGGAGCGGTGCCTCCGTTCGGCTCTGTTCTGCATGTGCCTGAGTCCGGACTGCGCATCTTACCCGGTCAGAGCCGAGGCCGGGCGTGGCACCGAAGCGCATCTGATGAGCTCCTAATCGGCGACTGGCACGCATCCGCCTGATGGTCGGCGCGGGCGCCGGAGGGAACTTGCCGTCATCCCGAGTGCCACCGCGTCGCGCCGGACATACCCGCCATCGTCAGGAGGCCGAGCGCGCGACACCGTCGGCCAGCAGCTGCGCCACCCGCGCCTCGTCGTAGCCCAGCACGTCGGACAGCACCGCCCGGGTGTGCTCGCCCACCCGGTGCGGCGCCGGTCCGGCCGGCACCACGGGGGCGCCATCGACGTGGAACGGCGTCGCGGTCACGCGCACCGGGCCCCGGGTCGGGTGGTCCACCACCGGGAAGGCGTGACGCGCCACCAGATGAGGGTGCCCGACCACCTCCTCGGGAGACAGCATGGGCACGGCGGGAATGCGCGCCCGGTGGAGCGCCTGCACCGCCTCGTCCACATTGCCGAATCGGTCCAGCCAGCGACGGATGATGGCCAGCAATTCGGGCCAGTGCTCCCGCCGCCCGGTCGGCGTGGCAAAGCGCGGCTCCCGCAGTTCGGGCATGTCCAGGGTGTCCACCAGTCGCGTCCACAGGTGTGGCGCGCCCACGGTCTGCAGTGCCAGATGCCGCCCGCCGACGGCGTGCACCACCATGCCGGGCCGGGGCCGCCGCTCCACCGGGGCACCGTTGAGCACGGCGCCGTAGGTGATGTCGTCGGCGGCCACCAGGCATTCGAGCATCGAGACGTCGAGCGTCGCGCCCGCCCCGGTGCGGGCCTGTCGCAGCAGCGCGGCGCAGATGGCGCCGAAGGCGTGCGTGCCGGCGAGTACGTCGGCCGCCTGCAGGTAGGACACGCGCGGTTGCGCCTCGCCGCCCCGGTCGAGGTCCATGAGCCCGGAGATCGCGTTGATGAGGTGGGCGTAGGCCTGCAGTCCGGACAGTGGCCCGGTCTGGCCGAAACCGGAGATCGAGCACACCACCAGCCCGGGCTTCACCGCCCGCAGGCTGGCGGCGTCCAGGCCGCAGCGCGCCATGACGCCGGGGGAGAAGTTCTCCACCACCACGTCGGCGCGGGCCACGAGGTCCATCACCAGACCGCGCGCTGCAGGGTGGGCGAGGTCGATGGCGATGCCGCGCTTGCCGGCATTCAGGCGCACGTAGTAGGTGCTCTGGTCGCTGCGGCCCTCCTCGAGCTGCAGCACGGTCTGACGGATCTCGTCACCCTCGCCGGGCCGCTCGACCTTGATGACCTCCGCCCCGAGGTCGGCCAGCAGGCGGGTGCAGTACGGCCCGGCGAGGACACGGGTGAAATCGAGCACGGTGATGCCCTCGAGCAGGCGATCGCCGGAGGTCGGGGTGGGCATGGGTGTGGCGGTCCTCGTGGGTCGGGCAGCGGGGTTCCGATACCGTCTTTCAGAAGCGGGAGAAGTCCGCCGGGCGCTTCTCGAGAAAGGCGGAAAACGCCTCCCGCGCCTCGGGCGAGCGCAGGCGCTGGCGGAAGATGGCGCTCTCCTCGGCCATCCGTTCCGCCACGGTATCGCGCCACTGCTTCTTGAGCAGCGCCTTGGACAGGCGCACCGATTCGGGCGGCAGCGCCGCCAGGGCGCGGGCGGTGTCGAGGGCGACGTCGAGCAGTTCGGCCTCCGGCACGATGCCGGTGAGAATGCCTGCCTCGTGCGCCTTGTGCGCGTCGAAGGACCGGCCCAGCAGCAGCAACTCGGCGGCGCGCTGGTAGCCGGCCGCCAGGGGCAGCAGCAGGCTCGAGCCCGCCTCGGGCACCAGGCCGAGGGAGGTGAAGGGCAGCTGGAAGCGCGCCTCCGGCGTGGCATACACGAAGTCGCAGTGCAGCAGCAGGGTGGTGCCGACACCGACCACCGGGCCGCCGACCGCCGCCACCAGGGGCTTGGGCGCGGACGCGATGGCGCGCAGGAACTGCGACACGGGGGTGTCGTCACCCTCGTGCGGATGCTCCAGGAAGTCCTTCAGGTCGTTGCCGGCGCTGAAGCAGTCCGGCCGACCGTGCAGCATCACCACCCGCACCGCTGGGTCGGCCTCGGCCGCGCGCAGCGCGTCGGCCATCGCCTGATACATGGCCGCGGTGAGGGCGTTCTTCTTCTCCGGCCGGTCGATCTCGATGCGCATGATGCGCTGGTCCGTGCTGCAGCGGATGTGACTGGTCATGGATGGCTCGCAGAGGGGGGAGTGGTGGGGCCTGGGTCAGACCTGGTAGGGCGCGGGCATCAGGAACTCCCAGGGCGACACCTCGGCGGTCTTGTCGACCATGACCTCGATCAGGGCGGGCGCACCGCTGCCCAGGCCCCGCTCGAGCGCCGAGCGCAGGCCGGCGGGACTGCTCACGCGGGTACCCGCCACGCCATAGCTTTCCGCCAGTTTCACGAAGTCCGGATTGCGCAGTTCCGAGGCGATGAGCCGGCCGCCGAACAGGCGGGTCTGGTCGCGCCACACGTTGCCGTAGGCGCCGTTGTTGAACAGCACCACGGCCACGTCCAGCCCGTAGGTGGCAGCGGTCGCGAGGTCCTGCAGACCGAACTGGAAGCCGCCGTCGCCGGTGATGGAGACCACGGCCCGCCCCGGGTGGGCCGCCTTGACGCCCAGCGCCGTCGGGAAGCCGAAGCCCAGCGTGCCCTGCGGGCCGCAGGTCACGAAGGTGCGGGGCTGGTACACCGGGAAACCGTAGTACGAGGCGAAGCCGGCCTGGCAGATTTCCTCGACGAAGAAGCCGTCGCGCGGCAACACGTCGCGGATGGCGGCGAGGTGGTCCATGTGGGGCTGGACCTTGCGGGTGCGCTCCAGCGTGTCGCGCTTGAGCGCCTGCAGCGATGCCTCGCGTGACGGCCGGGGCACCGCGGAGCGGCGCACGGCTTGCGCCAGCGCGCCCGAGCCGGCGGCGGCGTCGCCGAGGATCAGCACGTCCGGTCGCAGCCGCGTGGCCTGGGTCGGGTCGACGTCGATGAGCACGGTCTTGCGGGGGGCGCGACCCGGTGGCCAGCGGAACCACGCCAGTTCCATGCGCGAGCCGATGCCGATCACCAGATCGGTCTCGTCCCAGAGGCGGTAGCCGGCGGCGCAGTTGAGCATGAGCGGCTCGTCGTCGCTCACCACGCCCTTGCCGCCGCGGAAGGACACGATGGGTGCCTGCAGTTCGCGCGCCAGTTCCAGCACGGTATCGCCGGCGTCGAGTGCGCCGCCACCGACCAGGATCATCGGGTGCCTGGCCTCGCGCAGCAGGGCGGCTGCAGCCTCGACCTGCGTCTCGTCGATGGCCGGGGCGGTCAGGGCGTCTGGCGCGGCGAGGTCCACCGGTGCCTGCATGCCGAAGACGTTCCACGGCATCTCCAGCGCCACCGGTCGCGGCCGGCCGGAGAGCATCTGGCGGAAGGCCTCGGCCACCAGCGCCGAGGCCTCGGCGGGATGCTCGATCCGCGCCGCCCACTTGGTCAGGGATCGCAGCGTGGCGAGCTGGTCGGGCAGTTCGTGCAGGTGCATCTTGCCCGAGCCGATGAACTCCGAGGGCACCTGGCCGGTGAGGCACAGCAGCGGGGTGCTGGCGCCGTAGGCCGAGCACAGTGCAGCCCCGGCGTTGAGCACTCCGGGACCGGGGACCACCGAGTACACGCCCGGGCGTCCGGTGGACTTGGCGTAGCCGAAGGCCATGTAGGCCGTGGTCTGCTCGTGTCGCGGGCAGATGAGCCGCAGCCGGTCGCCAGCGCGCTGCATGGCGTCGAACAGGTGATAGGTCTGCACGCCGGGCAGGCCGAATACCGTGTCCACCCCGTGCAGCAGCAGCGACTGGACGATGGCGTCGCCGCCGTTCATGCGTTGCGTCATGTCGGACCCCTGGAACGACGTCGGTGCGGACCCGGCGAAGCCGGGTCCGCACCGGGTCTGGTCACTGGCCGGGAACGCCGATGGCGACCGGCCGCACCGCAGAGCCGGCGCCGCCTTTCTCGCGCAGCGGCAGGATCATGGTGCACGACGTCCAGGCCTTGTCGTCGGCGATGGCCGCGAGGTTCGCGTGCTCGATGTGGTGTATGCCCTTCTGCGTGAGCATGTGGTGGTGCACGGCGAAGGGCAGGCCGGGCGGCGTACCCTCGGCCGGCGGTGCCTTGCCCTGCAGCATGCCCGCCGGCACCGGGTCGATGAAGGGCGTGTCCAGCCCGATGGCGACGATGCGCCTCTCGCCCAGATACTGCGCCGCGTCGTAGCCCAGGCCGGGCGCCTGGGTGTAGTAGACCTGTTCGGTATCCGGGTCCTGCCAGTGGTCGCCCCAGCCGGTACGGATGTACACCACGTCCCCGGGCAGGATGCCGCGCTCGGCCAGCCCCTGGGCTGCCAGCATCTCCTCGATGTGCTTCGCGGTCACCACCTGGCCGCCGCTCATGGCCTTGCCACCGCCGACGTGGGCCTTGGCGTCGAGCACGATGGCGGTGGTGATGATGGGCGGCGCCTTCTCGATGCCCAGCTTGAGCAGTGGCGAATCCGGCGTGGGCTTGACCTCGGACTGCTTCATGCCGCCGTAGTACACCGCGCCGCCGGCGGGGAAGGGCGGCTCCATCTTCCAGGGTTCGGGCAGCACGGCGAAGTGGCCGAGTGCGTCCATCTGCGTGCCCTGGGCCGCTGGTTCGGCCCCACCCTCGAGCTCCTCGCCATTGTAGGCATGAGCCGTGAAGGGCACGCCGCCGGTGGGCTTGTACTTCTGCACGTAGGGGCCGCTGAAGGGCGACTTCGGCATGGTGTTGGAGCGCAGGTAGGACAGTTCGTAGGCCTTCGCCTTCGGATGCCCGAGGTGCCAGGCGCAGCGCATCCAGGTGCCCGGCCCCACCTGGTTGGCCATGCCGAGCTCGTCGCCCGCCGCCCAGGGCGGGGTAGGCAGCTTCTTGCCCGACTTGGTCAGCACGGCCGCCGGCTCCGCAGCCAATGCGGGTCCGGCGGCGAGCAAGGCTGCGACGGCGGCGGCCACGGGGGCCAGGATGGCTCTTGTCTTCATGCGCTCTCTCCAGTCGTTGTGTTTTGTCAAAGTCCCAGCGTGCGCGGCAGCCAGAGGGTGATCATGGGAAAGGCGACCAGCAGGATCACCCGCACCACGTCGGCAATCACGAAGGGGGTCACGCCGCGCCAGATGTCGCGCGTGGCCACATCGGGCACCACGCTGCGCAGCACGAAGATGTTCATGCCCACCGGCGGTGTGATCATGCCGATCTCGACCACGCACACCACCAGGATGCCGAACCAGACCGGATCGAAGCCCAGCCCCTGCACCAGTGGGAAGAAGATGGGCACGGTGAGCAGGATCATGGACAGCGACTCCATCGCCATGCCCAGAACGACGTACACAAGGCAGATGGCGGCGATCACCAGCATCGGGTGCAGCGTGAACTGGCGCACGAAGGCGTCGAGGTCCGAGGGCAGGGTGGTGAAGTTGATGAAATTCGCAAACAGCGAGGCGCCGATGACGATGGTGAACAGCATCGCCGTGGTGCGCGCCGAATCCACCAGCACGTGCTCCAGCATGTCGAGGCTGAGGCGCCCGCGAAGCAGGGCAATGACGAAGCCGCCCGCGGCCCCCACGCCGGCTGCCTCGGTCGGAGTGAACCAGCCGCCGTACAGGCCTCCCAGCACGATCGCGAACAGCACCACCACCGCCCAGATGCCGCGCAGCGCGGCCCGGCGCTCCGGCCAGGAGGAGCGCTCCCCGGGCGGGCCGAGGGTGGGATTGCGTGCGGTGGTGAGCCTGGCGGCCGCGATGTACAAGCCGGTGGCCAGAAGGCCGGGCACGATGCCGGCCGCGAACAGGGCGCCGATGCTCTGCTCGGTCATGATGCCGTAGATCACCATGATGACCGACGGCGGGATCAGGATGCCCAGCGTGCCGCCGGCGGCGATGGCGCCTGCCGCGAAGGACTCGCGGTAGCGGAAGCGGCGCATCTCGGGCATGGCCACGCGCGCCATGGTGGCGGTGGTGGCGATGGACGAGCCGCAGATGGCGCCGAAGCCGGCGCAGGCGAGTATGGTGGACATGGCCAGGCCGCCGCGGCGGTGCCCGACGAAGGTGTAGGCGCTGCGGTAGAGCTCCTGGGACATGCCGGCGCGCGTGACGAAGTTGCCCATCAGCACGAACAGCGGCAGCACCGACAGCGTGTACTTGGCGATGTCGAGGATCTCGGTGGCCGTCGAGGAGAAGGCGGCCGGCCACGAGCGCATCAGCCCGATGCCGACCACGCCCACGGTGGCCATGCTGAAGGCGATGGGCACGCGCAGCAGCGCAAGCGCGAACATCGCGGCGAAGCCGAGCAGGGCCTCAGACATCGCCATTCTCCCCGGTGGCCGGCAGGTGAAAGGCATCCGAGGACGGCCCGGCCCTCAGGGCCAGCACCAGATGCATGAGCGCCGTGAGCACCAGCAGGGCGGCGGTGGCGTACTGGAAGCCGGCGAGGCCGAGGCCGAGCTGTGCGGTCGAGTCGCCGTAATCCGCAGCGCGGGCGGCCCGGCCCTGCACCAGCCATGCGGCCCCGGCCAGCACGGCGACGCACACGAGATGGGCGATGCGGTGCTGCAGGGTGCTCAGCCGCGCCGGCAGCACGGCGTCGAGCAGGTCGAACACGATGTGTTCGCCGCGCAGCGAGGCCAGCGGCATGGCGGCGAAGATGACCGCCAGCATCAGCAGTTCCGTGACCTCCACCCCTCCGGGCACAGAGGCCGAAAACAGCTTGCGGGCGATCACGTCGACGAAGGTGAGCCCCATCATGAGGAACAGGGCGAGGCCGGCGAAGAGGCCGAGTGTGCGTTCGAGCGCTTTCATGGTCGTGGTTCCGGTGGCGCGCCCGGCGGGCGGTGGCGCCCGCCCGGGCACGACGTGGGGCTCAGGGCCTGGCCACTTCCGCGCGGAACTCCTTCAGGACCTGCTCGGCGTTGGTCAGGCCCTTGGCCTTGGCGTCGGCGATCCACTTCTGCTCCAGGCCGGCCGTCCTGGAACGGATCTCATCCATGAAGGCCTTCGAGGCCTGCTGCATCTTGACTCCCGACGCCTGCATGACCGCGTGGGCGGACTTGTCGGCGCGGTCCCAGGCCTGGCCGAAGGCGCGCGCCAGTGGTTCGCCGGTGAGCTTCGCGATGGCCTCCTGGTCGGCCTTGCCGATGCTGCGCCAGGTGTCCTCGTTCATGACGAAGGCGAAGCTGGTGTTGTAGAGCCCGCCGGGGAAGGTGGTGGCGTGGCGCACCAGCTTGTCGAGCTTGAACGATTCCACCGACTCGGCGGGGAAGAACACGCCGTCCATCACGCCGGTCGACAGCAGTTCGTAGGACTCGGGCGCGGGCTTGAGGATGACGGTCACGCCCAGCGCCTTGCCGATCTCGTTGACAATGCCGCCGCCCACGCGGAACTTCATGCCCTGCATCTCGGCCACCGACTGCACCGGCCGCTTGGTGTTGAACACGTCGCCGGGCCCGTGGGTGAAGATCGCCAGCACCTTGACGCCCTTGTGCTCGTTGAGTTTCGCCAGGTGGCGCTCGAAGATGCGCTGGTAGGCCACCGAGTTTGCTTCGCTGGTCGCGCCGCCGAAGGGCAGTTCGGTCATCTGGCTGAGCACGAAACGACCGGGCGTGTAGCCGTGCACGCCGAAGGACACGTCGGCCAGCCCGTCGCGCACCGCATCGAAGGTGGCGGGCGGTGCAGCCACCGGCTTGGGCAGGATGTTGCACTTCACCCGGTTGGACGTGACCTTGGCCACCTCGCCGCACCACCAAGCCTGGGTCAGCGACAGCGCGTGACCGGGTGGCACCCAGGTCGAGGCGGTCAGGGTGACGTCCGCCCGCGCCGGGGCCGCCAGGCTCACGCACACAGCGGCCGCGAGGCCCAACCATTTTCCGAGGTGAGGCATGTCTTTCTCTCCGTGATCTGTGCTGCGGTGCAAGGCTCAGGAAAACGCCTGGATGCCGGTCTGGGCACGCCCCAGGATCAGGGCGTGGATATCGTGCGTGCCCTCGTAGGTGTTCACCACCTCGAGGTTGAGCATGTGGCGGATGATGCCGTATTCGTCCGAGATGCCGTTGCCGCCCAGCATGTCGCGCGCGGCCCGGGCGATGTCCAGCGCCTTGCCGCAGGAGTTGCGCTTCATGATGGAAGTGATCTCCGGGGAGGCGACACCCTCGTCCTTCATGCGGCCCAGGCGCAGGCAGCCCTGCAGCCCGAGGGTGATCTCGGTCTGCATGTCGGCGAGCTTCTTCTGGATCAGCTGGTTGGCGGCCAGAGGCCGGCCGAACTGGTGGCGGTCCATCACGTACTGCCGCGCGGTGTGCCAGCAGCTCTCGGCGGCGCCGAGCGCGCCCCAGGCGATGCCGTAGCGCGCGGAGTTCAGGCAGGTGAACGGGCCCTTCAGGCCCTCGACGTCCGGGAAGCGGTTCTCTTCGGGCACGAACACCTCGTCCATGACGATCTCGCCGGTGAGCGAGGCGCGCAGGCCGAACTTGCCGTGGATCGCCGGGGCCGACAGGCCCTTCATGCCCTTCTCGAGGATGAAGCCGCGGATGCGGCCGTCGTCGGCCTTGGCCCAGACCACGAAGACGTCGGCGAAGGGCGAGTTGCTGATCCACATCTTGGCGCCGGAGAGCAGGTAGCCACCGTCCACGGACTTCGCCCGCGTCACCATCGAGCCGGGGTCGGAGCCGTGGTTGGGCTCGGTCAGGCCGAAGCAGCCGATCCACTCCCCGCTGGCGAGACGGGGCAGGTACTTCGTGCGCTGTGCTTCGGTGCCGAACTCGAAGATCGGCACCATGACCAGGGAGGATTGCACGCTCATCATGGAGCGGTAGCCGGAGTCGACGCGCTCGATCTCGCGCGCGATCAGGCCGTAGGCGACGTAGTTCAGCCCGGCGCCGCCGTAGGCTTCCGGAATGGTCGGGCCGAGCATGCCCATCTGGCCCATTTCGCGGAAGATCGATTGGTCGGCCTGCTCGTGCCGGAACGCCTCGAGCACGCGCGGCGCGAGCTTCTCCTGGCAGTAGGCGCGGGCGGAGTCGCGCACCATGCGCTCGTCCTCGGCGAGCTGCTGGTCGAGCAGCAGCGGGTCGTCCCAGTGGAAGGGGGTTTTGGTACCGGCCATGGTGGTGCTCCGTTGCGGCCCGCCCACCAGGGACGGGCTGAATTCGTGGGGTGGATTGCCCAGCGCGGGATTATGCCGTCCCGGCGCCATGACGGCACGGCCGGCCATCGCGCCGGCCGAAGGCGTGGCACCGGCGTCGCGGCCACGCGATGCGATCAGACCTTGTCCAGGCGACG
>Ga0169931_10007966_pt1 | contig 15592 bp, 12 predicted proteins | sample Kivu_15m_20L_FD_129675 | JGI IMG/M metagenome (GOLD analysis project Ga0169931, IMG submission 129675) | Freshwater microbial communities from Lake Kivu, Western Province, Rwanda to study Microbial Dark Matter (Phase II) - Kivu_15m_20L... | ecosystem: Environmental > Aquatic > Freshwater > Lake... | reverse complement strand
TCATCTTGATCTTTTTTCAATGATTTTATGTATTCAAAATGGTTAGCTTGCCTCCAAACCACACTGCCGAAGTGTAAAACAGCTCGTCCGCTCAGGCGGATTAGAATCAGCGCCCACCGCCTGAGTCTCTGAGCCAAAGTGTCGGCTCCGTAGTGGGCAAACTGCCCGGATCCCTCGGGGCATCCCAAGCCACCCGACGGCCATTCGCTCAACCCGTGGTGCGCAGGCCGCTGGCGATGGCGTTGATGCTCAGCAGAACCTGGGGCAGCAGGGTTTCCTTTTCCGGTGTGTCCGCGGCGTAGGCCTCGCGCCACGCGGCGAGAAGGCGGACCTGGTGGCGGTGCAGCGCGCGCAGTCCCGCATCTCGCAGTTGCAGCGTCTTGAGCATCCGCGGGCGACGTTGTTCCAACCTGCCGCCGAACACCTCCGACATCATCCTCAGAGTGATGTCATACTCGTCGAGGATCCGACCCAGCACGGCTTCGCGGACTGACGGGTCGCGCACCAGTCCAGCGTAGAGGATCATCATCTCGCGATCGGCGCTGGCGAGGTTGGTCTCGACGTTGGTGAGCAGGTAATAAAGAAACTTCGAGGCGCGCGGTTGATCGACCAACCATTCGAACCCGTCGGCCCGCTCCTCGGAAAGCCTGCGCAGCGCGGTGCCGACGCCGTACCATCCGGGCAGGTAGTGGCGGCTCTGGTTCCAACCGAACACCCATGGAATCGCACGGAGATCGGCAAGCGTTCGTCCGCCGCCACGTCGCGCGGGGCGCGACCCGATCCGGCTCGTTTCCAGTGCGTCGATCGGCGTCGCTTGTGAAAAGTAATCGAGAAACCCGTCTTGGCCGACCAGCGCGTCGTAGCACTCGCGGCTGCGTTCGGCGAGGAACCCGCAGATGTCGGCCCATGCCGGATCGCACGTTCCGCTGCGCGGATCAAGCGACACCCCGACCACGCCGGCCTGAAGCAGCTCCAAGTTGTGCACGGCGAGCCCGATGGTTCCGAACTTCTGCGCGATGGTTTCGCCCTGTTCGGTCATGCGCAGATCCCCACCCGCCGATCCGGCGGGCAAGGCATCGAGAAACCGGTGGGTGGGTCCGGCACCGCGGCTGATCGTTCCGCCGCGGCCGTGAAAAAAGCGGATCCTCACGCCGGACTCATGTCCCACCGCGGTCAACGCACTCTGCGACTGGTGGATCGCCCACTGGCTCGCAAGAATCCCGCAATCCTTGTTGCTGTCGCTATAGCCGATCATCACCTGCTGCACCGGCACGATCACTCCACCCGGCGCAATCACCCGGCGCAGACTGCGGCGGGTCACCGGATGGTCGAAAAATTCACGCACGATGTGCGGACCGCGCTCGAGATCGTCGAGCGTTTCGAACAAGGGCACCACCGGCACGTCACAGACAAGGCCGTCGTTCGTCCATCGCGCGAGTCCCGCCTCGCGCGCGAGAAGATAGACGGACAACAGGTCGGACAAACGCCGCGTCATGCTCACGATGAGCGAACCGATGCCGTCACGTCCGTGACGCCGCATGTGATCGCGTAGCACCGCGTAACAGGAAAGAACCGCATCGGCCTCCGGACCAAGCGCAACACCGGCGCTCAGAAACGGCCTGGGCGACTGCAGCTCGGCAGCGAGGAAACGCAACCGCCGGTCCTCGTCCCAAGCGGAGAAATCCGCGTCGGCGAATCCACCGGCAACGAGCAATTGGTCGACCGCTTGATCGTGGAACCGGCTGTTCTGCCGGATGTCGAGCGCCGCCAGATGGAATCCGAATCCATCGAGCATGCGGCGCAGCGGCGCGACCGCGCTGCGCGCCAGTCGCGACGCCCCGCAAGCATGCAGCGACGCGGCAAGCGCCTGCAGGTGCTCGTCGAGCTCCCGTGGCGATTGGATGGCATGCCCACCCGCATCGATCAGCCGCGCGTCGTCGATCGCACCGGACGTCACCGGCAACATCGCCTGCAGGTGCAGCACGTATTGCCTCCATGGTTCGTCGGGATGCAGCGCGCGCAACATGGCGGCCAACGACGGATCCGCCCGGCGGAAGCGCTCCAGCCGCTCCGTCATCGCTTCCGGAAACGCCTGGAAGTGACTGGAAAGCGGCAGCATCGATGCGAGCTCGCCGAGCTGACGGTGCAGCACCACCAACGCGTTGAGCCTGAGTTCGCGCAAGGTCGCGGCAGTGACTTCCGCAGTCACGAGCGGATGACCATCGCGGTCGCCGCCAACCCAGGTGCCGAAGCGGATCTTCGGACGCTGGAGCGGATCGGCCAGCGCCGCGGGATCAAATCCCGCACCGCGCCATGCGGCCGACAACCGTTCGTCAAGTTGCGTCACCGCATGCGGGAACACTTCGCGCAAGTAATACAACACGCCTCGCCGCTCACTGGCGATGTCCGGCTTCTCCAGCAGGATTTCACCGGTGCGCCACAGCCGCTCGAGCACCACCTTGATTGCCTCGCGCAACGCTTGCGCGCGCAGCGGGGATGACCCCGCCTGCTCGCGCTCGAGCATCAGACGGTGGATCGCGCGGTGTTGTTCGAGCACGGCGGAACGCTTCGCTTCGGTGGGATGCGCGGTGAGCACCGTCTCGATCCGCACCGACGGCAGGGCCGCGGCAATTTCAACCGGCGTCATGCCCGCCTGCTCGAGCATCGACAACTGCATCGGCCAAAGACCGGGCTCATCGACACCGCCGCCACGGGTCTCGCGCTCGACCCGCGTGCGCGCCGAGGCAATCTCCTCGATGATGTTGAGCAATTGGAATGCGATCGACGCCGCCTGCTCGAAGCCCTCGTGGAAATCCGACTTCGTCCCGACCCACGGCAGACGCTCGGCGATCTCCCGCTCACCCATCTCTTCGAGCACCTCCTTGAGGCATCCCGCCAGGAAATCGAGATCGGCGGAGATCTTCTCAAACCCCCGGAGGATGAAGTCGGCCGTCGGATCCACTGCGCACGCACACGATGCACGAATCCGTAAATGCAATCAATCCCCGATCGTTCGGGGTCCGCTTTCACCCCTGATCCCAACCCCATTCCGCCCGCAATCCAGCGAGGGTGCGCTGGCGGCGGCCCCAGACCTCTCTGCCCGGATATCCCCGCGGGATGAGTGACTCCGGCAACAACGGATCGAGCTTGAGACCATGCTTGGCGAGTTCGCGTTCGCGCGCAATCCACTCCCACGACGACGGCCCGTCGCAGCGGACGTCGGCGGGCATGGCGTCGAGATGTGTGGCGAGTTCGCACCATGCGCGGTTGATCGCATCGAAATTCCACGCCTGCGCCACCATCGCGGCGGCATCGTCACCAGCGACCGTGCGCGCTTCGAACATCACCAACGCGGCCACCTCCGGCTCCGCGCTGCGCAAATCGCCGATCCATTCACCAGCGGCGTCGGCCGCGATCCACACGCTTTGTTGCAGACAACCGAAGTCCTCTCGCACCAAGCGCTGACGCAAGCGCGCCCGCACCGTGCGTGCTTGTTCGGGCACGTCGAACAACACCATGCGCCACGCCCCGTCCCAGTGCCGCGACCAACGCGCCACCGGATCCGCGCGCAACGCACAGGCCGCCGCACCCGACTCCGTGAGCCGCACCTCGCGCCCGCATCCGCGCGGACCCTTGCGCGTTTCGACCTGCCCCTGTCCTTCGAGCCACTGCAACTGCCGTGCGAGCCCCTGCTCATAAACCCAGGAAGGCAAGGCCCGGTCCTGCGACAGCCAGCACTCGCCACCAGCCTCCGTCAGCCAGTGCAACCGGTACAACATCCGCTCCGTGCGTGCCCGCATGACTCGGTTGGCTAACGTTTTGATCGACGAACGTCAATCACCATGTCGGCTTTCAGGAAAACCGCGGGGTCCCTGCAGGCGGCGGGTTTCAATCGGCAAAGCTGCCTTGGCGGGTTTCGCGCAGACAGAAGAGTCCGATGATTGCGGTGAGCAGGGCGATGGTGATCGGGTAGGCGATGCCGGCGTAGATGTTGCCGGTCTTGGCAACGAGCGTGCTGGAGATGAACGGAACGAGTCCGCCAAAGACGCCGTTGCCGATGTGGTACGGCAGGGACATGGAGGTGTAGCGGATGCGCGTGGGGAACAACTCGACGAGGAACGCGGCCATCGGACCGTACACCATGGTGGCGAGGACGATCTGCGTGAACACCAGCACGACAAGCATCGGCACGTTGAGTGGATTGGCAAAATACATCATGCCTTGGTAAATCGGCAGGTAGAGCAGGCCGGCGATCAGGCAACCGCCGAGGATGATCGGCTTGCGGCCGATGCGATCGGAGAGGCTGCCGAAGAACACATAGAACGGCGTGCCGATGAGGAGGGCGAAGGCGATGATGTGGTTGGTGGTGGTGAAGTCGATGCCGGCGACTTTTTGGAGGAAGAACATCGCGTAGAATTGACCGGTGTACCAGATCACGCCCTGTCCCATGATCGCACCGAAGAGCGAGAGGATCACGAGTCGGCGGTTTTCAGGGCGCACGAAGCTCTCCTTGAGCGGGTTTTTCACGAGGCGGCCCTCGGACTTCGCTTTGGCGAAGAGCGGCGACTCGGACATGCGGATCCTGATGTAGTAGGACAACAGCACGAGCACGATGGAGAGCAGGAACGGGATGCGCCACCCCCAGTCGTCGAACACCGCGTCGCCCAGCACGTTGCGCGTGACCATGATCACGCCGAGCGAGGCGAACAGACCGATGCTGGCGGTGGTTTGGATGAAGCTGGTGTAGAACCCGCGTTTGCCGTCGGGCGAATGCTCGGCGACGTAGATGGCCGCGCCGCCATACTCGCCGCCGATGGCAAGCCCTTGGACCAACCGCAACACCACCAGCAGCACGGTGGCCCACACGCCCCAGCTTTCATAGGTCGGCAGCAGACCGATCGCGAAGGTGGAGCCGCCCATCAGCAGCAGCGTGAGCAGGAAGCTGACCTTGCGGCCGACCACGTCGCCGACCCAGCCGAAAACGATCGCGCCCAGCGGGCGGATGATGAATCCGGTGGCGAACACCGCCAGGGTCGAAAGAAAGGCGGTCGTTTCGTTTTCCTTGGGGAAAAACTGGTTCGAGATGATCGTGGCGAGCGCGCCGAAAATGAAAAAGTCGTACCACTCGATCAGCGTGCCGGCCGACGAGGCGCCGATCACCTTCCACAACGCGCGCCGCTCCTTCGGATTCATGTTCTGATGCATGGGATGCCGATGTTCTAGGAAACGCGGCCGTGCGGGCGCAAGGGGATCTTTCCGGGCGAATCGGGAAATCGGCCGACACGGTGCCTGCGTGGTTGTGCCGGACCGCCGCTTGCGGAATGCTGCGTGGAGGAAATCCAACGACTGCATGACCGGAACCCGACGCCCCCTGCTTGCGATCCTCACCGTGGCTGCGGTGGCAGGCGGGGTTGCCACGTTCATCGGTCGGCACCGCGGAGATCAAGCAACCACACGCACCGCGCCCGCAACCACCTCGCGAACCGCGGCACCGCGCGATCCGATCGTTCCCCCCGACGATGAGATCCACGCGAAGTACGCCAGCTCGGCGACCTGCCGGGAATGCCATGCCGCGGAGTACCAGGCGTGGCTGGAATCGAATCACGGGCTGGCCGAGCGCGAACTGCGCAACGACATGGATGGACCCGCATTCACAACGCGCCGCACGCTCGAGCACGGCGGCGGGGTTTCCGAAACCTTCCTCGATGCCGACGGCTTGGCGAAGATCCTCACACGCGGCTTCGGCGGCGAGAGGCACGCGTATCCCGTCGCGCGGGTGATCGGCAACCGCCCGCTGCGGCAATTCATGATTCCGGGTCCGCGCGGACGGATGCAGGTCTGCGACGTGAGCTACGAACCAAAGACCGACGAATGGTTCGACGTCTTCGGCAATGATAAGCGCGAACCCGGCGACTGGGGGCATTGGACCGGACAAGCGATGAACTGGAACTCGATGTGCGCCGCGTGCCACAACACACGGGTCAGGAAAAACCACGATGCGAAGACCGACAGCTATCGCACGCGGATGGCCGAGATGAGCGTGGGCTGCGAGTCGTGCCACGGACCGATGAAAGATCATGTCGACTGGCAACGGCGACATCCGCCGGGATCGGGAGCGACCGACCCGACGGCCCGCCGCATGCCGCACGACCGGATGCTTGAAACCTGCGGCGCATGTCACGCAAGACGCGGCGAAATCACCGGTGACCTGGTGCCCGGCGAGCCGTTCGCCGACCACTTCAGCCTCACCGTCACCGACGAGACTGACATCTACCATCCGGACGGCCAGGTGCGTGATGAAAATTTCGAATACGCATCGTTTCTCTCGAGCCGCATGCACCACGCCGGTGTGCGCTGCATCGATTGTCACGATCCGCACAGCGGCAAGCGGCTGATGCCGGGCAACCAGCTGTGCATGCGCTGCCACGACGGCAGCGGTGCCATGAGCGCGCCGGTGATCGATCCAGTCGCGCACAGTCGTCATGCGCCGGACAGCCCGGGCAACGATTGCACGTCGTGCCACATGCCGCAGACCACCTACATGCAGCGTCATCCGCGCCATGACCACGGATTCACCATTCCAGATCCGCTGCTCACCAAGCACTTCGGCACGCCCAACGCGTGCAACCGCTGCCACACCGACCAGGATGCCGATTGGGCGCTCCGCCACACCGACGCGTGGTACGGCGAGCGCATGAACCGGCCGACCCGCGAGCGCGCGTTCCTGATCGCGCGTGCGAGGCAAGGCGAAGCCTCCGCGCGCGACGGACTGATCGCGCTGCTCCGCGACGAGCCGATCGCCGCATGGCGCGCAAGCGCCTGCCACCTGCTCGAACGCTGGTCGATGCAGCCACAGGCCGCCGCTGCGCTCACGCGTGCGCTGAGCGACGCAAGCCCGCTCGTGCGCGAGGCCGCGGTGCACAGCCTGATGCACCGCTGCCGCGCGGGCGATTCCGCAACGGGCGCGGCAGTGCGGCCGTTGCTCGATGATCCGCTGCGCGCGGTGCGCGTGGCGGCGGCGTGGGTGCTTGCGGGAGAAGTCGATCTCGACAGCCGGGCGGGGCGCGAACTCGTCCACATGCTCGACCACAACGCGGACAATCCGACCGGCCGGATGCGTCTCGGTCAATTCGCCCATCTGCGCGGCGATCAGGAATCAGCGATTGCCCACATCCGCAAGGCGATCGACATCGATCGGAATTCCGCCCTCGCCCACCACGATCTGGCGATCTTGCTGAGTTCAGTCGGACGAATGAGCGACGCGCTCGCTGCGTTGCGCGAGGCGGTGCGTCTCGAGCCGGAGATGGCGGAATACCGGTTCAAGCTCGGGCTGGCCCATGGTGAGACCGGCAACACCCGCGACGCGGCGGCCGCGCTTGCCGAAGCGGTACGGATCGACCCGGCCCACGCCCGCGCCTGGTACAACCTCGGCCTCGCACTCAGCGCGATGGACCAGCCGCGCGAGGCGATCGAAGCACTGCGGCGCGCGGAATCCGCCGAGCCCTCCGACCCCGCGATTCCGTACGCACGTGCGACGATTCATGCGCGGCTCGGCGAGCGTGCCGAGGCAGTCGTGGCCGCCGATCGCGCGATCGCGCTGGCTCCGGATTTTGAAGACGCGCGGCACTTGCGGCAATCGCTCGGTAAGTGATCCCGGTTACGAGCCGCGCGCGTCATCGGCTGCCGTCGGCACGAACGAAAAATCACCGGACAACTCCGGCGGCGGCGATTGCACCGGTGGATCCGCAACGAATCCAAACGCATCGTCATCCTGCGATGCGAGGTCTGCAGCGGCAAGACCGGCCGCGACACCGTCTTGCGGCAGCCGCGGCCTGCGGTCGACCGCGCCAATCGTGGCGGGCGTGGCGTCGTCGGCAACCGCCTTGAGCTCCTCGAAGCGGCGTGCGGCGACGAGCACGCGAGTCTCCAGCGAGCCGACCGCACTATTGTAGTGATCGACTGCGGAACCGAGTGACCGACCCAGCTTGGCCACGTGTCCGGCCAGCGTGACGATCCGTTCGTGCAGCGTGCGGCCGAGGCTCGAGATCTCGCGCGCGTTTTGCGCGACCGCCTCCTGCCGCCAGCCGTAAGCGACCGCGCGCAACAGCGCGATCAGCGTGGTGGGCGTCGCCAGAATCACCCCGTGATCGACGCCGCGCTCGATCAACCCCGGATCGACCTGCAATGCCGCGGAGAAAAACGATTCGCTTGGAAGAAACAGCACGGTGAACTCGGGTGCCTGATCGAACTGCGCCGCATAGTTCTTCGATGCAAGCTGGCTGATGTGCGTGCGCACCTGCCGCGCATGGCGTTGCAGCGCGTCGGCGCGCGCGGCGTCCTCGGTCGCCTCGTACGCGTCGAGATACCCGTCCATCGGCGTTTTGGAATCCACCACGATCACCCGGCCGCCGGGCAGGCGCACGATCAGATCCGGCCGCAGGCGCGCGCCCTCGTCGTTGATCGTCGTGTGCTGCGTTTCGAAATCGCAGTGTTCCTGCATGCCGGCCAGCTCGACGACGCGGCGCAGTTGCAGCTCGCCCCACTGGCCGCGCCCGGTCGGCTGGCGCAGCGCCTTGACGAGCGACGCCGTCTCGCGCTGCAGCCCGAGCTGGCCGTCGGTGAGCGCGCGCACTTGCTCGCGCAGTTCGGCATACGCATCGATGCGCGCCTTCTCGATGTCACCGATCCTCGCCTCGAACTTGCCGAGCGATTCCGTCATCGGCTTCACAAATGACTCGATCGCCTGTTTGCGTTGATCCATCTCGCCCTTGGCCTCCTCGGTCTGCGCGCGCAACGAAGTCTTCGCCAGTTGCAGGAACTGCTCGGAGGAATCCTTGAGCACGCCGGCCGAAAGCGCTTTGAAGGCATCGGACATCCGGGCCTCGGCCGATTCCAGCAAGGCCTGTTTTTCACCGGCTGCGGCCCGCTCGCCCTCGAGCCGCGCGCGCAACTCGGCGAGTTTGCCCACGGCTGCGAGCCGCGCCACCAGCCAACCGACGAGCAGGCCCGCGGCCAAGGCGAGGATTTCGGGCAGGTACGGGGTCATGGTGGTGGAAATCAGGTCGGTTTTCACTTGCGGCCGGGGCGTCGCTCGGTTTCGTAAGTCCGCGGCGACTCCCCCATCCCTAACCAATCCGACGGAGCCGCGCAACCCAACTCCCACACCACCATGGCACACACCCTCCCCGAACTCGGCTACGGCTACCAAGCGCTCGAACCGCACATCGACGCAAGGACGATGGAAATCCACCACACCAAACACCATCAAGCCTACATCACCAATCTCAACAACGCGATCGCCGGCAAGGACGGGCTCGAGGCAAAATCCGCCGCGGATCTCGTCGCCGACCTCGCCTCGGTGCCCGATGACATCCGCATGGCGGTGCGCAACAACGGCGGCGGTCATGTGAATCACTCGTTTTTCTGGAAAGTGATCGCTCCGGGCGGCGCATCCACTCCCACTGGTGCGCTCGCCGCGGCCATCGACCGCGATTTCGGATCGTTCGACGCGTTCAAGGACGCCTTTGCCAAGGCGGGTGCGACACGCTTCGGCTCCGGCTGGGCATGGCTGGTGAAAACATCCGGCGGCACGCTCGCGGTTTGCTCGACCGCCAATCAGGACACGCCGCTGATGGGTGAAGCCGTTGCCGGATGCTCGGGCACGCCGCTGCTCGGGCTCGACGTCTGGGAGCACGCCTACTACCTGCATTACCAGAACCGCCGGCCCGATTACATCGCCGCTTTCTGGAATGTGGTGAACTGGGACGTCGTCGCCGCGAATTTCGCGGGTTGAGATCGCCCGCCGTCCCGAAGCGGATGCTCCGGTCAGCCCGTCGCCCGCAGCCATGCACTACCGCGAGGCGATCGAGTGGTTGTTCTCGACCCAGATGTTCGGCATCAAGCTGGGCCTCGACGGTCCGCGCCGGTTGTTGCGCGAGTTCCTCGCGCATCCGGCCCACGGGGTGAAGGTGATCCATGTGGCCGGCACCAACGGCAAGGGCAGCACTTGCGCGATGATCGACAGCATCGCGCGGGCATCCGGCCGACGCACGGGATTGTTCACCTCGCCGCATCTCGTCGATTTCCGCGAGCGCATCCGCGTGTCGGGTGTGGAAATCCCCGAGGACGACTGCGCGGCGATGCTCACCCGGTTACGCGTGCTGTGCGAGTCGCTCGACCCGCATCCGACGTTTTTTGAAATCGCGCTCGCACTTGCAATGCGTTGGTTCCGCAATGCGGAGTGCGAGGTGATCGTGCTCGAAACCGGCATGGGCGGCAGACTCGACGCGACCACCGCCGTGCCAGCCGACGTTTGCGTGATCACCCCGATCGGCATGGACCACATGCAGTGGCTCGGCGACACCTTGGAGCAAATCGCCGCGGAAAAGGCCGGCATCATCGTCGAGGGCAAACCGGTGATCTGTGCGCCACAAGAACCCGCGGCCGCCATCGTGCTCGAACAGGAAGCCAACGAACGCCGCGCACCAATCGAATTCATCGACAAGCCGATCGATGGCTACCACGTCGCACTCGCAGGGACGCATCAACGATGGAACGCGGCACTGGCTGTGGCTGCCGCCTACCGCGCCGGACTGCCGCTCAACCCCGACATCGTCCGCCACGGGTTGTCGCACGTGTCCTGGCCCGGCCGCTTCGAGCGCATCCGCCCCGGCATCGTGCTCGACGGCGCGCACAACCCACACGCGGCGACACAGCTCGCGGAAACCTGGAACCAGGAATTCCCCGGAGTGAAACCCAACCTCGTCTTCAGCGCGGTGGATGCCAAGGACATCGGCGGCATCCTTCATCATCTCGCCCCGCTCGCCGCGCGCATCTTTCTCTGTCCGGTCGACACGCCGCGCGCCGTGCCCGCCGACCAGCTCGCCGCGTTCCTGCCTGCCGACGCGCCGCCACACTCGCTGCACGAGTCATTCGACGCGGCGTTCGACGCCGCATCCGCCTGCAACGGGCCCATTCTCATGGCGGGCTCGCTGTTTCTCGTCGGCGAAGCCCGCGCGCGGCTGGCAGGCGGGGCGTTCCAGTCCAGTCTGCAATGACCGCACGGGGATGAGGCCGCCGGGGCACCCACCCCGACGACCCTGCCGCCCGCGATGATCGTGCGACCAACACCGACGGCATCTTGTTCACCCTTGCATGAAAACACGGAGTTGCGTCCGGTCTTCGCAACAACAGACAACGGCCGCGGTCGCACGCCAAGCGCGGCATGCGACGCGATCACGGCATGGCATGCACCGCGATGCGTCAGAGCTCATCCTTGGCTGCTTCGAGACAAGCGCGCCGCTCAGGCGGCATCCGCCGACCACAGCGGTTGAGGTGAAAGACCAACATCGACATCGCCGAACGAAACGGCGTCGACTTGCGGCGCGTGCTCGCGCGGGTGGATCGCATCAACGAGCGGGCGATCGCCGCGGGATCCGTCCAAGTGAACACGCCCGGCTCGAGATCGAGCGCATCGCTGGCACGCATCACGCGCCGCACCCAACGGGAGTCGTCGCGCGCTGCCGGTGCCATCGCGCACCATGGCACATGGCCGCCTCAGAGCAGTTTGCGAAAAGGTGTCGCCGGTGGAGCGAGAAGAGGTTGGCCAGTGCAAGGCGTTGCGATGAAGTGGATTGACATCCACGACTGGGCAACAACGCAGCGATTGGCAACAGATTCCGCTATTTTCAAATCCGGCGAAGCTGCACATTTCCCACACTCACATCCAACCACCGGCTGCAGATTTGAGCAAAATGCTCTAAGGTACACCTACCGGTTCGTGACGATCCAGATGTTGCGGAACTGCACCGGATCGCCGTGATCCTGCAAGCGGATCGGTCCGTCACCCTGCGGCTCCCGCGTGCGGGCGGCGAAGGCGTACGCGGTGACGTGCGGGATCTCGACGTCGTTGTGGATCAACACACCGTTGTGGCGCACCGTGATCCGCGGTGCCGAGACTTTTTTGCCGTCCTTCCAGACCGACGCCTTGTAGACCACATCGTACGTCTGCCACTCCATCGGCGGACGCGCGGCATTCACCTGCGGCGGCAGTGCCTTGTACAAGGCACCGCATTCGTTCCACAGCCCTTGCAAGCCGTAGGAGTTGAGAATCTGGATCTCGTAATCCTTCTGGAAGAAAAACCCGCTGTTGCCCCGGGCTTGGCCGGATTTCCCCGGATCGACCGGATAGCGGAACTCGAGGTGGATCCTGCAATCGCCGAACGATTGTTTGGTGAAGATGTCGCCGCCGATTCCCTTGCCGCGGTCTTCATCGCTTTTCGCGCTGCGCACTTCCATCAGGCCGTTTTCGAGCAGGTGCCAGCTCACCGGACGATCATCCTCGTGCCGCCACGCGTCGAAATTCCGGCCGTCGAACAACACGACCGCGCCCGTCGGCGGCTTCATTCCGAGCGTCGGCGACGTGCGCACGGACTTCTTCAACGCGAATTGGACCAGCCCCTTGTCGCCAAGATCCAGATGGCCGGCAAGTCCGTCGCGCGCGACCGCGCCGCTCCACCCGTTTTGCGAAAACCGGATCTCGCCGTCGACCAGACGGCCCGGCCCGTCGAAGTAGAGATCGGCGCGCTTGTCGTGCTCCTGGAAGAACCGCAGCGCATACTCGCCGTCGCGGATGTTGACCACCTGTGCCGCGACCGGTCGGTTGATCTCGAAGTAGTGGTTCTTCGGCGGATCGATCCACTCGCCCTCATAGTCGCCCATGAGGTGGCGGTCGGCGTCGGCGACCTCGTTCCATGCGGAGTGAATGCCTTCAGCGGCGGATGCGTGCAGTCCGGTGACAATCATGAGAATGGGGATCAGTGGTATCATGAGCTGTGCGCGAGTGTGACCCGACGGCGGATGATGACAAGCGGATTGCGGGGATGTCGCGACGGATGGCAAGCCGGGATCGGGGCATCGCCCTTCACGCCTTCACGTAGTTCAAGCAACGACGGATCGTGGCATGATCGTCGCACCTTCCGTCAGCCGCTGCAAGCCAACCGGTTTTCAGGGCGCGCGGTGGGCCGGAAGCCGTTGCCAGTGGTTTGCAGTCGGGGAGTGGCGACACTCCACACGCAGCAGCCGATGAAACGCGCCAACGGAGATCAGAACACCCGCCCCGCATCCGGTTTCGGCGCTCAATCGAGCCGATCGACCAAGGGCGGCAGCGTGACCGGACCGCACCCGCACTCCGACGAATGAACATTCCCTACGTCGACCTCAAGGCAAGGAACGCACGGCAGCGCGCGGAACTCATGCGCGCCATCGGTGAGGTGATCTCATCGGGAGCATCCTGCTCCGGCAACGCCATCGACACATTCGAGCATGCTCTGGCCGAAGCCTGCGGCACCACGCATGCGGTGGCGGTCGGCAGCGGCACCGAGGCCCTCTGGTTCGCCTTGCTCGCCCATGGGATCGGCCGCGGTGACGAGGTGATCACTGTACCGATGACTTCCTCATCAACGCTCGAAGCAATTCTGCTCGTCGGCGCGCGTCCGGTATTCGCCGACATCGATCCACACACCTACACGATGGATCCGGAGGCGTTCGCCCGCGCCGTCGGCACACGGACAAAAGCGGTGATTCCCTCGCATCTGTTCGGCCAGATGGCGGAGATCGATCCGATACTCGCAATCGCGCGCGAGAGCGGTATTTCCGTGATCGAAGACGCGTCCGACGCGCTTGGTGCGGATGACCACGGACGCAGGGCCGGATCACTCGGCCACTGTGGTTGTTTCGGATTTCATCCGGAGAACAATCCGGGCGCGCTCGGCCATGCGGGTGCGGTGGTGACAAACGACGCCGTGGTGGCCGCGCGCATCCGCAGTTGGTGCGATCAAGGACGCAATGGCACCAACCGGCATCGGCGTCCCGAATGGACCGGTGGCATGGATGCGATCCAAGCCGCCGTGCTCGCGGTGAGGCTGCGACATTGCGACAAAGACCACGCTCGCCGACGTTCACACGCGAGCATCTACCGTCAGTCGCTGGCGGGCGTGCCGGGAATCATCAGTCCCGCTGTACGTGAAGGGACGAATCATGCTCACCAAGCTCATGCACTTCGCGTGGCAGGCCGGATGAAGCTGCTCACGTTGCTGGATGCGCACGAGATCGGCCATCGGGTCCCCCATGCGCTGCCTCTGCACATCCAGCCGACCTATCGCTTTCTCGGTCATCGCACGGGCGATTTTCCGGCCTCCAAGGCATGTGCCCGGGAGTTCGTCGCGTTGCCGGTGCAAGCGGAACTCGAGCGGCACCAGATCGACACTGTGGCGGATCTCGTCCGCGAAGCGTGCGGCGCGACCGTGGCCGCGTAAACAAGCCGACCCGCGTCGTTCATCATGACCACGGCGCAGATCATCATGAAACCATCTTCACCATCAACGGAGCATCCGCCGGACCGAATGCGGCTCGACGACGTACTCCGCGCCTTGTTCCGGCGCTGGCGGATGATCCTCGGATGCACCGTTGTTGGCTTCGCGGCAGCTGCAGCGGTGATGGTGCTGCGCGAGCCGCTCTACGAATCACGCGCCAAGCTGCTCGTCCGCTACGTGCTGTCGCGCGACACCGTCGATTCGTATCAAACGCATTCGGCACCCGGCGGAAGTGATCGTCGTCGATGACGGTTCGACCGACCTGACGCGCCGCGTGCTTTCCCCACTCATCGGCCGCATTCGTTACCTGCTCACACCCTACGGCGGGGTGAGCTGTGCACGCAACACCGGAATCGCCGCCTGCCGGTCTGATTGGATCGCCTTTCTCGATTCAGATGATGTCTGGCACCCCGAGAAACTGGTTCACCAGTCGCTATGCGTGTCGGCGACCAGCATGTGCGCTTGTTTTTGTGTGTGCACCGATGATTCGGGCCAACCTCTAAATCCCCAATTGCAAACCAGCGGCATCCGGGTGCACGAGGCGGGTGATGTGTCGGTGACACGCGACGAAGCCCATCCCTTCATCCAGTCCCTGCTCTGCCACCGATCCGTATTCACCGACTGCGGCATGTTCGACGAGTCACTGAGCGTCGCTGAGGACACACTGATGTTCAGCAGGATCGCGATGACCTGCGGTTTTGTCTTCCTGTCCGAGCCCTTGGTGACGATCGAGCGGACACGCGATGCGGCCGGGCTCTCCGATTCAGCCGGGCCGCACGCGGCATTCCGACGATACGATTGTTATCGGCGCGTGCAGGAGGAAATCATCGGCCGGGCGGGGAGCGCGGATACGCAAACAGCCGCAACCGCTCGCCGACGCGCGGCCTACTTCGCCTCGCGTCAGGCCGAACTCGCCTGCGCGCTTGGAATGAAAAGGCAAGCCAAGTCGCTGGCACGTCATTCGCAATCACTGGGAGCGCACGGCCGCGACCGAATTCGCAATGGCTGGATCCGCCATGGCTGGCCACTGGCCAAGCGCCACTATCAGCGCAAGTGGCCGCACATCACGGAGGCCGCTCCGACCTCTCCGCCAATCACCCGCGCGATCGCGGAATCCCGGTGATCACCGGTTTCCGATACACCACGAAGCCGAAGACGTGCAGCCGATCACTCCAAGCGCGCGCACCACACCGAACCCACCTTCACCCATGCAGCACCAC
>Ga0169931_10007965_pt1 | contig 15592 bp, 8 predicted proteins | sample Kivu_15m_20L_FD_129675 | JGI IMG/M metagenome (GOLD analysis project Ga0169931, IMG submission 129675) | Freshwater microbial communities from Lake Kivu, Western Province, Rwanda to study Microbial Dark Matter (Phase II) - Kivu_15m_20L... | ecosystem: Environmental > Aquatic > Freshwater > Lake ... | reverse complement strand
TTCGCCGGACAGTTGTTCGTCGGCGACCAGTACCAGTCGTCGGTGCTGCGCGTGCAGCTCGAACAAGTGCGCGGGCGCTGGCAGGGCGCGTGCTTCCCGTTCCGCCGCGGGCTGTCGAGCGGAATCGTGCGCGTCGCCTGGGATGGCCGCGGCGGACTTCTGTGCGGACTCACCGACCGCGGGTGGGGGAGTCTGGGCAATCGCACGCACGGCCTCGAACGCGTGAGTTGGAGCGGTGCGACGCCGTTCGAAGTGCGCGGCATGTCCGCGCGCCCCGACGGCTTCGAGCTCGAGTTCACCGAGCCGCTCGAGCGCGCCAGCGCGGGTGAAGCCGCGCGCTTTCGTCTGCAGAGCTACACCTACTTACTGCACGAGAACTACGGCAGCGACGAAGTGGACAGGCGCGAACTCGCCGTGCGCGAGGCGCGTGTTTCCGAGGACGGGCGGCGCGTGCGGCTGGTGGTCGACGAGCTCCGCGAGGGCTACGTGCACGAGCTGAAGCTCGACGTGCATTCGGCGAGCGGCGCGCCGCTCCTGCACGACGCGGCGTACTACACGCTCGTCGTTCGGCCGCGCGAGTAGCGACGGCGCTCGTTGTTCTGTCTCTGACGACTACGGCTGAAGTTCGTGGGCGCCGATGTCGACGACCAGCGAACTGGAGATACGCGGCGCGCGCAGGCAGTCCGCGGGCAGCGTTTCGTTGCCGACGCCGTTGCCGTCGGTGTCGGGATAGTCGAGCGGCAGGTGCGAGTTGCGGCCGACGTCGATGCAGGGCGAAAACAGCGAGCCGATCAGCAGGTTGGGCGTGAGCAGCGGGTCGGAGTTGAAGTTCGACGGGCTCAGCCAACCTGGATAGGTCGTGACGCCGGGCATGGCGACGATGCAGGTGTCGACGAGCAGGCCCGGGGGAAGCTCGGGATCGAGCGGCGCGGAGTTGCCCCACAGGATCGAGTTGAGCGTGCGTCCATCGGCGCTGACGTTGGCGTGGAGCGCGCCGCTCTGCACACCGGCGGAGTTGCCCACGAGCGTGCAGTTGATGACGCGGTAGCGCCCCGTGTCGAGCCCAGGGAAACCGGTGAAGGCCAGCGCGCCGCCGAAGTTGAGAGCGCTGTTGGACTTGAAGCGACAGCCGACGAAGCGTTGCAGGATGCTCGGTTGCGGCAGCACCGAAGCGTCCGCGGCCGCCGCTCCGCCCGTCGCCGCGACGTTGCCGACGAAGATCGTGTTGAAGCAGCGAACTTCAGCGCGTGTGTACATGCCGCCGCCGGCGCCCTGCGCCGCGTTGCCCGAGAAGCGGCTGTACTTCATGTGCAGGGGAAAGCCGTCGAAGAACAAGCCTCCGCCGTTGCCGACTGCGGAGTTGTTCGCGAAGTGCACGCTGTCGATGCGCAGCGAGCCGCCGATTTGAAGCAGGCCTCCGCCGTTCACGTCGCCCGACGTCGCGTCGTTCGCGTTGCCGCCGCGCACGACGAGGTTGGCGAGGCGGATCTCGGGGTCGAGCGGATCGCCGAACGGGCCGGCGGTCACGACGTGCAACGCGCGGCCGACGGCGCCGAGATCGCCGCTCAGCGTCGTGCCGTTCCAGTAGCCGGCGGGCGGAGGCTGATTCGTGACGGCGTTCCAACCACCTTGGAGGTGCGTTCCGGGCGCCAGCTGGAACGTCGCGCTGCGCGGGCGACTCGGATCGGTCGGCGTGCTCGGCGTGTAGACGCCGCGCGCGATGCGCACGTCGTCGGTTCCGACGCTCTGCGCCGCCGCTGCGAGGGCGAGATCGAGCGAGTCGAACGCGCTCGCCCATGAAAGTCCGTCGCCTCCGGGCGGCGCGGCGCGGTTGACGTGCCACACGTTCTGCGCCCACGAGTAGTCCGCGCACAGCGCGAGGCTAGAAGCGAGCATGAGTGCGAAGCGAAGGCTGGCCGACCGAAAACTGCAGTGTGTCGCCATCGAGCATGTCCTCCGTGCCGAAGTGGGAGCTGCCGGCGATCCGGCACCTGCGCCGCCGCCGCATCGGTTCTATTATAGCGCCTTCACGCGGAGGCTTGGAGTTCGCCCGGCCGCCGCCCACGCGCTCCCGCGCGCTCGAGCGTCTGTCCGCTAGACTCGCCCGTTTCATGGCCCGCCTCGCCGCTTTTCTCCTTAGCCTCTCCGTCGCCGCCGCGTTGTTCGGCGGAGTCCGCGCCGCCTCGGCCGCTGTGCAGGGCGGCGACGAGGTCGGCGCGCGCCTCAGCCGCCTGCGCGACACGCGCATCACGATCGACGAGCGCGAACGCCTGTGCGGCGAGCTGCTCGGCCTGGGCGAGTCCGGTGCGCTGGCCCTCTCGCGGCTCGCCGTCGAGCAGCTCGAGCGCGCCGTCAAGCGCGCCGAGGGTCTCGAGGTGAAGTACCTCAAGGGCTTCGAGAAGGCGTCGCTCAAGCTGGTGCTCGCGCGTTCGACCAAGCCCGAACTCGCCAAGGTGGAGGAGGCGCGCAAGGCGGTGCGCGCGCTGCGCGCGAAGGAAGAGCTGAGCAAGTCCGACATCCACGAGATCGGCGACCCGGCCGTCGACCTGCTGCGCGGACTGTTCGTCGTCGACGCCTACCAAGTGCTCGAGGACTCGAAGGCGCTCGCCAAGGAGCGCGACGAGCTGTCGTTCGCCTGGTTCGAAGCCGTCGACTGGCGCGGCATCTGGGAGCGCAGCTCGCGCCTCGTCGCCGAAGCCAAACGCGTCGAGGCGCCGCCCGAAGTCAAGCAGCGTTGGGACGCGGTGCTCGCCGAAGAGGAGTGGCTGTGCACCTTGGCGTTGCCGATGACTCCGGCCGACCGCAAGGTGCTCATCGCCAACCGCGCGCTGACTGGCCAGCTCGACTCCGAAGAAGCGCTCGGCGTGCTCGACCTCAACCGTCTGCGGCTGCTGCTGGGCCTGAACGCGCTGGCGATCGACGTCAAGCTGTGCGACGCGGCGCGCGACCACTCGAACGACATGCGCACGCTGGGCTTCTTCGCGCACGAGTCGCCGGTGCCGGGCAAGAAGACGCCCTACGACCGCGCGGCGCGTTTCGGCACGAGCGCGAGTTCGGAGAACATCGCGGCCGGACACCCGACGGGCAGCTCCGCCAACCGCGGCTGGTGGTACAGCCCGGGTCATCACAAGAACATGCTCGGCGGCCACGCGCGCATCGGGCTGGGCCGCAGCGAGGCGTTCTGGACGCAGCTCTTCGGCTGACGCCCGCCGAGCGCGCGACGCATGAAGCCCACGCTGGACGTCGACGGAGCGCGCTTTCGCGCTGAGCCCGGCAAGCGCTTCGAATTGGCGCGCTGGCCCACGCGCGTCGACGCGCTGTACTCCAGCAAGAAGCACTACAAACAAGCGCTGGAGGCCGGTGCGCACGAACTCGCGGCGCTGCAGGAGCGTTTGTACGCCGACAATCGTTACGCGCTGCTGCTCATCTTCCAGGCCATGGACTCGGCCGGGAAAGATGGCGCGATCCGCCACGTGATGAGCGGCGTCAATCCGCAGGGCTGTCAGGTCTACAGCTTCAAGCATCCCAGCGCGGAGGAGCTCGACCACGATTTCCTGTGGCGCACGCACCGTGCGCTGCCCGAGCGCGGCCGCATCGGCATCTTCAACCGCTCGTACTACGAGGAGGTGCTGATCGTGCGCGTGCATCCCGAGATCCTGCGCGCGCAGAATCTCCCCGACGACGTCGGGGCCGGGCGCGCGCTGTGGAAGGGCCGCTACCGTTCGATCGTCGACTCCGAAGCGCACCTCTCCCGCAACGGCACGCGCATCCTCAAGTTCTTCCTGCACATCTCGCGCGAGGAGCAGCGCCAGCGTCTGCTCGCGCGCATCGACGATCCCGACAAACACTGGAAGTTCTCGGGCGCCGACATCGAACAGCGCCGTTGCTGGAATGCGTACATGGACGCCTACGAGCGCTGCATCGACGCCACGAGCACGGCGCATGCGCCCTGGTACGTGGTCCCCGCCGACGACAAGTACAACGCGCGCTTGATCGTGTCTTCGCTCGTGCGGACGGCGCTGCGCGAACTTGCGCTCGAGTATCCGCAGCTCAGCGCGGAGCAGCGCGCGCGCATGCTCGACTACCGGCGGGAACTCGAGGCGGAAGCGCCGTAGCGGCGCGTTCGACTCGCTCGCTGCGTGCGTGCTCGCGAACACGCGCCGCCGCTTGCTCGCGGCCATTTGTGCGGCGCAACGCTGGCGCAGGCCCAATCTCCGGGCGACACTGAGCCGCCCTGGCGCGCGTTCCACCCCGACCGTCCCCGTCGGAGTTGCGTGTCTCTTCTCCGACAACGGGTCCCCCCATGCGAGACGCCTTCATCGGCGTGTGTGTTGCGCTGCTCTCGGTCGGTTGCTTCGCCCCCGAAGGCGCACGCCCGGAGCTGCAGCTGTCCCTCGACGCCGCCACGGCGTACGTGCACCGCGGCATGCCGCAGAACCAGAACGCGGTCGTGCAAGGCGCCACGCAGGTGGTCATGCCGACGCGCGACGGCGGAAGCGTCGGGCTGCGCAGCTGGGCCAACATCGACCTGACCAACGACAAGGGCGACGCGTGGTTTCCCGATGGCGGCCGCGGCAATCCCAGCCAGTTGGACATCGTGGCCGACTACGCCCGCAACTTCGGTCCCGTGGGACTGACGGCCGGCGTCGCCAACTACTCGCTCCCGCGCGGCGAGTCGTTCCCCAACGGCCCGCGTGGGGCGACGACGGAACTGTTCGTGCGCGTCGACGCCGAGGTCTTCACGCTCAATCCGAGCTTGCAGCTCAACTTCGACGTCGACGCCGCGGACGGCTTCTACGCCAACGCAGCGCTCGCGCGGGGCTTTGTCCTCAACGACAAGCTCGACGCGAACCTCAGCGTGGGGCTGGGCTACTCGGACTCGAAGCACTCGCTGTGGGCCTACGATTTTCCGAACAGCGGCGTCGCGGACCTGCGGGTCCAAGGCGTGCTCGGTTATGTCTACGACGAACACACGAACCTGAACCTCACGCTGGCCGGCTCGACGATCATCGACGGCACGCTCCAGGATTGGTTCGACGTGCTCGGAATCGACAGCGACAACCTGTGGGTGTCCGTCGGCGGAACCTGGAGTTACTGAGTTTCGCACGCAACGGAGCGCCCACGATGTCCAACTGCCGACTCCTGCAACGAGCCTTCCCCCGCGCCGCGGCGCGCGCTGCTCTGCCGCGCACCGCCGCGCTGCTCGCCCTGGCCAGCGCGACGCTTCTCGCCGCCGGCTGTGAGAGCAAGATCGATCCGGCGCCGCTCAACGGTTCTGCGCCGGTCGAGTACGCCAACGAGAACCTCAACGTGGGGTTCTTTCCGGGGTTCGATTTCACCGCGACGCCGATCCTCGAGCGCGCGGCGACCGGCGGATTGATCCCCGGCAGCTTCGACACGCCGGATCGTTCGGTGGTGTTCATGGCCTTCGTCACGGCTGCGGATGCGAGTCTGCTCGATCGCCAGGGCGCGCTCGAATCCAACGCTGCGCCCGATGTGTTCGTGGCCGCGATCGTCGACAGCGACGTGGACCGCAACGCCTTCAGCCAGAGCCTCGCGGGGAAATTCCGCAGTCCACGCTGCATCACCTGCCACTCCGTCGCGAGCATGGCGGGCACGAGCTTCAACCCGTTCGCTCCGACGGTCACTCACCCCATCGATCTCTCGGTCGAGGTGATCACCGATCCGGCCGTGTGTGCGCCGTGCCACACCGACACGGCGCCGGAGGACCTCGCCGCCAACACGCGCGACTGGAAGGCGCCGGAACTGGGTTTCGACTTCCGCGGCGAGACGGTGGCGCAGCTCAACGCGCGCGCGGTCAACGCTCCGGACGGCGAAGAGTTCCACTTCTTCACCGACTCGCGCGTGCTCTGGGCGCTCGACAACGGAGCGTTGCCCGCCAACGCGGTCGCCGACGACAACCGCAACGGCGTCGCCGAGTGCGAGGACTTCGACAACGTGCGTCGCACGGTCGCGGGCGGTAAAGAGCATTTCCTCGACGAGGTGCTCGGCTGGCTCCACACAGGCCAAGTCGCGGACACCTCGCGCGCGGTGAAGGACGTCGCGCTGTGCAGCCAGGTCGACCTCGGCGCAGGCAGTCAGTCGGGCAATGCGGCCTCGTTCGCACCGACTCTGACCTACGTTCCCAACCCGCAATTCGATCGTGACCAAGCCGCGGTGCGGCCTGCGGGAACGCTGTTCGTCGCCTTCGCCACGGGCGCGAACGACCTCGTCCCCGGCGCCACGCAGACGGCGCAGGACGTCGTGCGGGTCACGCTGGACGTGTGGCTCGATCGTGACGCTCGCACCGGCGCCTACTTGCCGGGCTCGATCGACATCCGCTTCCGGCCCGCGAGCGCGGAACTCGTGAGCGTCTCGTCGCTCGCTCCGCTTGCGGGCGGCAACAACGCTTCGGGTGCGCCGAGCATCAACGCGGACGGATCGCTCGTCGCCTTCGAATCCACGGCGACCAACCTGGGGACTTTCGTCCAAGGCAACAACAACAACCAGCCTGACGTGTTCGTCCGCAAGCTCGGCGGCACGGAGCCGGTCCGCCTCGTGAGCCGCAACACGGCTTCGGCTGTCGTCGGCGGCTCGGGCGGCAGTTCGAGGGCCCCGTCGATCAGTGCGGACGGCACGGCGGTCGCGTTCGAGTCCAACGCGACGAACCTTGTGACCGGCGACACCAACAACTTCCAGGACGTGTTTTTCGTTCGCATCGACGCTTCGACCGGCGCGACGTCCGGGCCGGCGACGCGCGCGAGCGTGGACAGCAACGAAGTCGAGGGCACGGCCGGCGCTTGCCGCCGCGCGAGCGTGGCCGTCAACGCTCTGGGCGAAGTGCTGGTCGCGTTCGAGTCCGACAAGGCAGACCTCGAGTTCTTGGCGGCGCCGCTGCTGGCGAACACGCACGTGTACCTGCGGCTCGCGGGGCAGGGGCTCACGCGCAACCTCTCGGCCGTGTTCGACGCTGCGGACGCGCCGACGGTCGCCAACGGCGACTCACGTTCGCCGCGCCTCGACGATTTGGGGACTGCCGTCGTGTTCGAGACCGACGCCAACAACCTCGACGAGCTGCGCACCCTCGACGTCAACCACGCGACCGACGTCGTGCGCGCGGACATCGGCGCGCTGGTCGCGGGCGCGGGCGTCGCGCGGCTGCACCGGATCAGCATCACGGCCGACGGAGGTGACGCGCTGCTCGGCGGCTCGCTCAACTTCCCGGCCAACCGTCCGCACTCGACCGGCGCGGTGTTCGGCTCCTTCCGCGGGCCCAAGGCCAGCGCGTTTGCGCGCGGCTTCGTCGTGTTCGACACGGACGCCGACAACCTCGGCGCGGCCGACACGGACGGAACCGTGATCAGTTTCCTCGAGGAAACCGTGAGCGCGCCCCCGCCGGGCGCTGCGCCGATCGTGGCCTTCACCCAGGACGTGAGCTTCGGCGCCGCGCCGCTGACGGTGAACTTCACGGCTCAGCCCAGCAGCGCGACGAATTGGTGCTGGGACTTCGGCGACGGCGAACCGGCGACGGCGCAGTCCGTCGTCGAGAATCCCTCGCACGTCTACCTGACCGACGGCACGTTCACGGTGACGCTGACCGAGCGTTGGCCGGGCGGTTCGGTGACGTCGCGCACGATCGCGGCGGTCGTGGTGACGCCTGCGGTGACGCCCCCGACGTGGACGCAGGTCTACGCCTCGATGGCCGCTGACCCCGTCAACGGTTGCTTGAGTTGCCACGTCACCGCGGAACTGGCGAACACGGGCGCCCCGTTCGAGATGGACACGCAAGCGAGCGGCTTCGCCAACATGGTGAACGTCCTGTCCACCAACGGGCCCTGCGCGGGAACCGCGCGCGTCATTCCGGGCAACAGCGCTGGCAGCACGCTCAGCGCGCGGCTCGACGGCAGCAGCTGCGGCCAGCAGATGTTCGGTCTCTCTCCGCAGGAGATCGTCAACCTCAAGGCCTGGATCGACGCCGGAGCGCTCAACAACTGATGAGCGGCGCTTCACGCGCGTGAGACGCCGGGGCGAAGTCTCTGGCGTCTTGCGCGCGCGGCGTTCGGTGAGCTCCACGGCGCTTGGGCGCCGTCCGCCGTCCGCGCCGAAGGGCGCCGCGCGGTCGCGAGGCGGGCGAAGGTCGGAGCAGCGACCGCTCCACGGATGGCGCACACGCTGCGGTGGTCGACGTTTTTCTTAGAGCGCGGCACTGGAGTCGAAGCCCCGGCCTTCGCTCCTACTTTCTGGCGCGGTCTGCGGCACACTACGCGACGGCATGAGCGACTCGACGGGCGTGCGAACACGGGACAGAGCGCTGGCCGCCTGCTGCGTGTTCATCGCGCTCGCGGCTGCAGCGTTAGCTTGGCGCTCGGCTTCGCTATTCGGCATGGCCGTCGACGGCGACTCGATCTTCTACGTCTCCGCGGGCGTCGGCCTCGCCGAAGGCCGCGGCCTCGTGACGTGCCTCGACGAGGTGTTCTCGCTCTGGCCTCCGCTGTACTCCACGGTTGCGGCGGCGCTGGAGACATTCGGCGTCGACGCGTTCCGCGGCCTGCGCGTGCTGCACCTCGTCGCTTACGCGGCGACCATCTTGCTCACGGCGCGTCTGTGCTGGGTTCTGAGCGGTTCGTACGTCGCCGCGGCGCTCGCGGCTCTTTCTGCGGCGCTGAGCGCCCGAATCCACGAGTTCGCGATCCTCGTCGCGGCGGAAGGCTTCTTTCTCCCTCTGGTGCTCGCCGCGCTGCTCGCCGCGCTCGACTACGCGCGTGAGTCGACGCGCGGCCGGTTCGCGGCGCTCGTCGCCTTCAGCGCGCTCGCCTGCCTGCAGCGCTACGTCGGCGTCGCACTCGTCGCGAGCATCGCGCTGTGGCTGCTCGCGTTCGCCAGCGGCGCCGACGTCCGTGCGCGCCTGCGCTGCGCGGCGCTCTACGCACTGGCTTCGATCGCTCCCTTGCTCGGCTGGTTCGCGCGCAACCGCTTCGTCGAAGGCGCGTGGACGGGCGGACGCGATCTCGCCGAGCAGAGCCTGGGCGAGGTCCTGTGGGACGCGCTCAGCACGCTGATCGCCTGGGCCGGAGCTGACGGCTGGCCCGCGTGGACCGGCTGGATTGCGCTGGGCCTGGTCGTGCTGGTCGTCGCCCTCGCGCTGGCGAACGAGCGCACGCCGCGCGATGCCGCACGCCTGACGCTGCTGTTCTCCGCGCTCCACCTCGCGCTCGTCGTCGCACTGGGCGCGCGCTTCCAGATGGACCGGGTCAACGACCGGCTGCTGCTGCCGCTGCTGCCCGTGTCGATCGCGTTGGGGTTCGCCGCGCTCGGCGTCCTGGCGCGCACGCGAGTGCACTTCGCGGCTGCGGCGCCGTTCGTGCTCGTCGCCTTGCTCGCGAGCGCATCGCGACTGGTCGAGAAGCGCGCGCTGTGGTTGACCGACGGCGCCGGCGGTTTTTCGACGCGGCTGTGGCGCGAGCACGCAATCGCGCACGAGCTCGCTCGCCACGCTCTCGCCGCGCCGTGTTGGTCCAACGCGCCGGAGTTGGTGTGGCTGCTTCAGCGCCGCAACGGTCGATTCCTGCGCGCGGGCGCCAAGCCCTGGGAGCGCGCGGGACGCGACGCAGCGCTCAGCGGCGGCTCGCTCGTGTGGTTTCAGGACGGCGGTCGTCCCAAGTCGTTCCCCGAGCAACTCGCGCCGTTCGTGCGTGTCGAGTACCTCGCGCAGAGCGAGGACGGTCTGGTCGCCAAGCTCGTCGCGCGCTGAGCCGTGAGCGTTGCTCGGACGGAAAGTCGCTTTCCGCCGACGGCGCTCTGCTGCACACTCTTGGGCCGCTCCACGAACACGTTCCCCATGAACCAACGAAATCGCGTGTCGAAACTTCTCGGGCTGAGCGCCAACCTTGCGGCGCTGGTGTTGCTGGCCCCCCTGGCGCCGGCGCAGGACGAGCCCGAGCGCGACGGGAAATGGCTCTACGCTCGGCACTGCGCGGGGTGCCACAACGACAACGGCGACGGCAAGGGCCCCACGATCACCGCGCTCGGGCAGGTGGCGCGCGACTTCAAGGCTGGCGGGTTCGCCTTCGGCGACTCGCGCGAGCAGATCTTCAAGACGCTCTCCAGCGGCATCCCCGGGCGCTCGCCCATGCCTTCCTTCGCGGGCGCGATGACCGACGAGGAGCGTTGGAAGGTGGTCGACTACGTGCGCACGCTGATGCCGCCGCGCAAGGACGAGGCGCCGAGCCGCACGCTCATGGTGGTGACTGACAAAGCGCTCACGGCGCGCGGAAAACTGCCGCCGATCGCGGATGGCGCGAAGGAGACGGCGCGTGGGTTGCTCCTGGGCACGCCGTCGGGCGTGACCTTCGAATACGACGTCGCGGACGTGCGTTTGCTCGGCGTGCGCCTGGGCGCGTTCGCCGACCGCGAAGACTGGGGAGATCGCGGCGGCGGTTACCTGCGCCCGCTGGGTCAGGTGATCCAGCGTTTCGAGCTCAAGGGCCCCGCGCTCTCGGTGCTGCGCGCGGAAGGGCGCAAGGATTCCATGGCGGTTGCGGCCAGCTGCGTGCTGGAGAGCACCTGGGTCCGCGGCGCGGCCGGAGGTCTGACCTACCGCTGCGTCGAAGCGGGCGTGTCGAGCGCGTCGCTGCGCGTTCACGAGAGCGTGCAGGCCGCGCAGTTCAGCTTCGGACCGGGCTTCACGCGCACCTGGCGCGTCGAGCCGATGTCGACCCGCGAGCGGGGCGGCGCGGTCGGCGCGCGCCTGCGCGTCGGCGACGCACACGCACGCCCCTGGACCAAGTGGCAGCGCACGGGCGGGGTGTTCTGGGTCTACACCGCCGACCTCGGTGAAGACGGCGTCGAAGCCGTGGTGCTGCGCAACTCACCGCAGCATCAAGCGCTCGATTCGCTGCCGGATCTGTACCTGTGGGTGACCGGAGAGCTGTCGGCGACGACCGTGCGCGTCGCCAAGTGGAGCGACGAACTCGGACTGCAAATGATCAAGGAGCTGGGCCTGTGATGACCGCACTCATGCTTCAGGCCGCGGCTGTCGCAGCGCTCGAATCCAAGCACTACGTCGTCGACTACTTGCCCTCGCCGGCCGAGCAGCGCCTGGAGGTCGGCGGCCTGGACTTCCTCTCCGACGGCCGGCTGGTGGTGTCGACGCGCCGCGGCCAGGTGTGGATGGTCGAGAACGCGCTCGCGGCCGACCCCAAGGAGGCGAAGTTCACGCTCTTCGCCGAGGGACTGCACGAAGGGCTGGGGCTCGAGGTCGTGAAGGACGAGATCTTCGTGCTGCAGCGCGGCGAGCTCTCCAAACTCCGCGACGACGATCGCGACGGCGTGTGCGAGCGCATCGACACGGTCGCGCAGGGCTGGGGCTACTCGGGTCACTACCACGAGTTCGCGTTCGGCTTGCCCCGCGACAACGCCGGCAACTTCTACGCGAGCTTCAATGTTTCCTTCGGCGACCCGCACTGGTGGCACGGACGCTCGACGGTTCCCGACCGCGGCTGGATCCTGCGCATCAAGCCCGACGGCGCCTTGGAGCGTGTGGCGAGCGGCGTGCGCAGTCCGTGCGGACTTGGTCGCAACAGCGCCGGCGACATCTTCTACACGGACAACCAGGGCGACTGGATGCCCGCCTGCCCGATCTACCACGTCACCGACGGCGCGTTCTTCGGCCATCCGGCCGCGCTGAACTGGACCAAGGAGTACGTCGACGCGGGCCGCACCGCGAGCGACACCGAAGCGCCCGAGCGCGCGCGGGTGAACGCCGCGCTGTGGCTCCCGTACGACTGGTCGCGCTCGACGGGCAACCTCGTGCCCAACGAAACCGGCGGCAAGTTCGGGCCGTTCGAGCAGCAACTGTTCGTGGCCGAGATGACCAACGGCTACGTCCTGCGCGCCGACCTCGAGAAGGTGCGCGGCCAGTACCAGGGCTGGGTGATTCCGTTCCGCCACAGCGTGGGATCGAACGTGCGCTTGCGCTTCGCGCCGGATGGCACGCTGCTGTGCGGGTTCACCGACCGCGGCTGGGGCGGTCAACCGCCCGGCGACGGCATCGGCCGCATCCGCATGAGCGGCGTGGCGCCGTTCGAGGTCCACAAGGTGCGCTTGGTGTCGGGCGGCTTCGAAGTGTCCTTCACCAAACCTCTGAGCCTGACGGCGCCGCTTGCGGCGACGACGGTGCGTGTCACTCAGTACGACTACAACTACTGGTGGGAGTACGGTTCTCCTCCGACCAACGTGGTCGAGCGCAAGGTCGAAGGCATAGCGTTTTCGGCGGATCGCCGCAGCCTGACGCTCAAGATCGCCGAACTCACACCCGGCATGGTCGCGCGCGTCGACCTCGGCGCGCTCGAGTCGGAGGGCGGCGACGCGCTGCTCCACCGCGAGTTCGCCTACACCGTCAACCAACTCGTCGACGGTCCGGAGTGCACGCAACTGGTCGCGAAGGCGGTCGCGCAGCCCCAGGCGCGCGAGCGCGGCGACGAAGGCGTCGTGTACCTGATGCGCGGCGAGACGCTCGATGCGTGGAACGCCGAGGGCTGGAGCGTGGGCGAGGTCAAGCTCGACTCCGCCGATCGCACGAAACTCGCCGCGGCGCCCGACCAAAAGCCCAACGACTGGAGCGGGCCGGCGGTTTCGAACCTCGGAGCGGCGCAGCCCGCCGACTTGGTTTCGAAGTTCGAGTTCGGCGACATCGATTTCTCGTTCGACTTCCTGTTGCCCGAGGGCGGCAACTCAGGGCTCTACCTGATGGGTCGCTACGAGGTGCAGCTGCGCGACAACGGCGGCCGACCGCAGCTGGGCTACGGCGACCTCGGCGGCGTGTACGCGGCCGCCGACGCCGCGCAGTGGCCGGGCCGCGCGCCTAGTTTCGACGTCTGGCGCGGCGCGGGACGTTGGCACGGCATGTCCGGCAGTTTCCGAGCGCCGCGTTTCGACGCGAGCGGCCGCAAGATCGAGAACGCACGGCTGCGGCGCATCATGGTGAACGACACGCTGCTGCAGGAGGAGCTCGAGCTGCCCTGCCCGACGGCCGGCGGCTGGGAGGGCGAAGTGCGTTTCGGGCCGCTGCGCATCCAAGGCGACCACGGACCCGTCGCGATCCGCGGACTGCGCGTGAAGAGCGTGGAGAGCGCGCCGTCGCTCGAGGGCTTCACGCCGTTGTTCGACGGCAAGTCGCTCGACGGTTGGAAGATTTCCGACAACGGCGCGTGGAAGGTCGAGGACGGCGCGATCGTCGGCAGCGGCGCGGCGAGCCATCTGTTCAGCCCGCGCGGCGACTACGCCGACGTCGAGATCCGCGCGCAGGTGCGCATCAACCCCGGCGGCAACTCCGGGCTGTACTTCCGCACGGCTTACGGCGCGAGCTGGCCGCAGGGCTACGAGGCGCAGATCAACACGTCGCACGGCGATCCGGTCAAGACCGGGAGCCTCTACAACCGCCAACTCGTGAAGACGCAGCTCGTGCCCGATGACTTGTGGTTCGACTACCACGTCGTGTGCCGCGACGAAGCCGATGGCGTGCGCATCCAGATTCGCGTGAACGGAGTGCTGGTGAGCGAATTCCTCGACCGCGAGCGCACGCACAAGTCGGGGCACATCGCCTTTCAGCAGCACCACGAAGGGTCGATCATCCGACTGCGCGACGTCTACGTTCGCGAGCTGCGCTGAGCGCTGGCTCGCAACACGCGCGCGGCGGCGGCGGAGTGGGATCCGCCGCCGCCGCGCGCGTAGACTTCGGGGCCCCGAACCCCGGAGTTTTCGCACGATGTCGACCGCGCGTGTTTCGCTCGCCCTTCCGCTGCTCTTCGCTGCTTTTGCTCCCGCCGCACAGGCTCAGTTGCGCCTGCACGGCCTGCTGACCGACCACATGGTCGTGCAGCGCGAGAGCGACGTGACGCTCTCGGGCCGCGCGCGCGCCGGCGCGACGATTGCGATCGCGCCCTCGTGGCTCGACGCGGCTGTGAGCGCCACGGCGAACGCCAGCGGCGACTGGTCGGCGCAGGTGCGCACGCCGGCCGCAGGCGGGCCGTTCGAGATCCGCTTCAGCGGCGACGGTGAGCAACTGCTCCGCGACATCTACAGCGGCGAAGTCTGGCTGTGCGCCGGCCAGTCGAACATGGAGTGGAGCGTCGCGCAGTTTCCCGAGTCCGCCTTCGGTCAGCCTGACGCCGCGACGGAGATCGCCGCGGCGCGCTTCCCGCAGATCCGTTTGTTCGACGCGCCCAATCGACTTTCGACCTACGCGCGGCGCGACGTGCAAGGCGCGTGGAGCGTGTGCTCGCCGCAGACGGTCGGCGACTGGAGCGCGACCGCCTACTACTTCGGCCGCAAGCTGCACCAGGAGCTCGGCGTGCCGATCGGACTGGTCACGGCGGACTGGGGCGGCACGCGCATCGAGGCGTGGATGCGCTCGAGCGCGCTCGCGCCGTTCCCGCAGTTCGCGGCGACGCTCGACTATCTCGCCGTGGCGGCCGATCCGAACGCGCGCATGCTCTTCGCGCGCCAGAACGGCGGCAGCTGGTGGGATCGTCTCGACGGGAGCGGCGCTCGCCGCGTGCCCGCCGATTGGACGCGCACGGGCTTCGACGCCTCCGCTTGGAGCACGTGGAACGTGCCGTCGAGCTTCGCCGGCGACGAGCTCGGCAATTTCGACGGCCTGGTGTACCTGCGCACCGTCGTCGACGTGCCGACGCAGTTCGCCGGCGTCGGTGCGACGCTCGAGCTGGGCCCGATCGATGACCGCGACGACGCGTGGTTCGATGGACAGCTCGTCGGCTCCACGCGCGAGGACGGCCGCTGGGGCGAGCGGCGCAAGTACAAGATCTCCGCAGAACTCATGAAGGCCGGACCGCGCGCGGTCGCGGTGCGTGTCCTCGACACGGGCGGGATCGGCGGCATCAACGGGCAGCCGGACGAACTGGTGCTGCGCTCCGACGATCCGGCGCTGGCGCCGGTTTCGCTCGCGGGCGAGTGGCGCTACTTCGCGGGTGCGCGCAGCTCCGAATTGCCGCCGATGAACCAAGCGGCGATCGAGGTCGGCGCGAACACGGCGAGCGTGCTGTTCAACGGCATGGTTTCGGGTCTGCAGCCGCTGCGGCTGCGCGGCATCACCTGGTACCAGGGCGAGTCGAACGTCGGCGAGGCCGAACTCTACGAGCAGCTTTTTCCCGCGCTGATCGCTGACTGGCGCGCGTTCTTCAAGGCGCCGGATGCGCCGTTCTACTACGTGCAGATCGCGCCGTTTTTCTATCGCTCGCAAGGTCCGCACGCGGCGGCGGAACTGCGCGATGTGCAGCGCAGGACCCTCGCTGTTGCGAACACCGGGATGGCTTCGACCATGGACCTGGGAATGGTTCGCGACATCCACCCCGGCGGAAAACAGGAGGTCGGTCGACGCCTCGCGTTGTGGGCTCTCGAGAAGACCTACGGGCGTGACTTGGTCTCGCACACCGGGCCCTTGTTCCGTTCGGCGACGACCGAAGACGACAAACTGCGCTTGGCGTTCGACGGCGCCGAAGGCGGACTCGAGATCCGCGGCGGGCCCTTGCGCGACATCTGGGTCGCTGGCGCGGATCGACGCTTCTTTGTCGCC
>Ga0169931_10007963_pt1 | contig 15593 bp, 9 predicted proteins | sample Kivu_15m_20L_FD_129675 | JGI IMG/M metagenome (GOLD analysis project Ga0169931, IMG submission 129675) | Freshwater microbial communities from Lake Kivu, Western Province, Rwanda to study Microbial Dark Matter (Phase II) - Kivu_15m_20L... | ecosystem: Environmental > Aquatic > Freshwater > Lake ... | reverse complement strand
TGAAGGATATATTTGCCGCCCCAAAAAGAAAATTTTACCCCCAAAAAAGATGCAAGAAGAAAAAGTACACTGCCTCATTATCGGTTCGGGCCCTGCGGGCTACACCGCTGCTATTTATGCCGCCCGTGCCGACCTCAAACCCGTGATGTACATGGGGATGCAGCCCGGTGGCCAGCTGATGGACACCACAGAAGTTGATAATTTTCCCGGCTATCCCAGCGGAGTGAAAGGTCCTGAAATGATGGAAGATTTGAAAAACCAGGCAGCGCGTTTTGGCACTGATATTCGCTCCGGATTTGCTACCAAAGTAGACTTCAGCGGTCCGGTGCACCGTGTTGAAATAGAAAATGGCGCTAAAGTGATACTTGCCGACACGGTTATTATAAGCACAGGAGCTTCGGCCAAATGGTTGGGCCTCGAAAGCGAACTTCGTCTGCGTGATATCGGGGGTGGTGTATCGGCCTGCGCAGTGTGTGATGGATTTTTTTACCGCGGTCAAGACGTCATTATTGTGGGTGCAGGTGACACAGCCTGCGAAGAGGCTTCGTACTTGGCCAAGCTTTGTCGAAAGGTATACATGCTGGTGCGTTCAGATAAGTTTCGCGCTTCCAAAGCCATGCAACACCGCGTAGAAAACACCGAAAACATTGAAATATTGTACAATACAGAGACTGTGGAAGTTTTGGGAAAAGACGGTGTAGAAGGCGCACTTGTCCGCAACCGGGTAACGGGTGCAGAGCATGTCATCAAAGTGACCGGCTTTTTTGTGGCCATTGGTCACAATCCCAACACTGGCATTTTCAAAGACTGGCTCGAAACCGATGAGCAGGGCTATCTGATCATCCAACCGGGAAGTACCAAAACCAAAGTGGAAGGTGTCTTTGTTTCAGGTGATGCAGCTGACAAGATTTATCGTCAGGCCATTACTGCTGCCGGCACCGGGTGCATGGCCGCGCTGGATGCCGAGCGCTATTTGGCCGCCAAAGGAGCTCACTGATTGTTATAAACTTTACTTTTGGGTGGTCGGCCGCAGTCCGACCACCCTTTTTTTATGCTTCGATTTTTTGCCCTTCTCTTTCTTTGCTCGTTTGTCCCCGCTGCTCAAAACAGCGCGCTGAAAAACGATTTGTTGGGAAAATTTGATCCCGGCAATCACCCCGATTTTGACCTTATAGCTGCTGAGTACACGGAAAAAAACAACATCTACATGCGCAAAGAAGCCTACCGCGCTTTCAAGCAGATGTATCACGATGCGGCCAAATGCGGCATCAAACTTAAAGTCCTCTCGGCTACCCGAAACTTTGACTATCAAAAGGGAATTTGGGAACGCAAATGGAACGCTAAGGAAAACGCCAAATTCAGCGGAGCGCAGCGTTGCGCGCATATCATGCGCTACTCATCCATGCCCGGCACCAGTCGTCACCACTGGGGCACCGATATTGATTTGTGCGCTTTGGACAATGCCTATTTCGCCACGGGCGCAGGCAAGAAGACGTATGATTGGCTCTGCACTTTCGGCCCCGATTATGGATTTGGTCAGACCTATACCGATAAAAAATCCGGCCGCACCGGCTATGAGGAAGAAAAGTGGCATTGGAGCTATCGACCCTCGGCTGACTCGTTACTCCAAGAGTATGACCGCCTAATCACCTACGATGACCTCCGCGGTTATGCGGGTGCTGAGTTTGCCCGCGAAGTCCGCGCCATCGAGGATTTTGTGAAAGGTGTGGACTGATGTTAAGCCATTTAATCAGGTTTGCTTAAATGGCCGCCTTTTGGACTTAACATTACGGCCATTCGGCTTAACGCATTTGTAGTGCATTCATCATAAGGCCATAAGACCTATGAAAAGGGCCGAGGGGTAATTTGCCCCAAAACCGATGAAGCGTAAAGTAGAAATCGTGGTCATATCAGACCTTCACCTGGGCACCTTTGGATGCCGTGCCCGCGAACTCAATCGCTATTTGCGCTCCATAGAACCGGAAATGCTCATCCTCAACGGGGATATCATTGACATCTGGCAGTTTCGAAAAAAGTATTTCCCGCGCAGCCACATGCGTGTGATCAAGCAAATTATCAAAATTGCTTCTCGTGTACCGGTCTATTACATCACAGGCAATCATGATGAAGCTTTGCGCAAGTTCTCGGGTGCTGCCATGGGCAATTTGCAGTTGGTGGACAAGCTGATTCTGGATGTTAACGGCCAACGATATTGGTTTTTCCACGGTGATATTTTTGATGCTTCGCTCAAGTGTGCCAAGTGGCTGGCCAAGCTGGGTGGCGTGGGTTATGACCTTTTGATAGCCACCAACAATGTGGTCAATTGGTGCCTGGAAAAAATGGGGCGCGAGCGCATGTCTTTTTCCAAGCGCATCAAAAACTCAGTGAAACGGGCAGTCAGTTTTATCTCTGATTTTGAAGAAACGGCTGCTCAGATTGCCGTTCAAGAAAAGTATGATTATGTGGTGTGTGGCCACATTCACCAGCCACGTATCAAGTCCATTACGTTTGGCAAATCCTCGGTCACTTATATGAATTCGGGTGATTGGATTGAGAATCTTTCCGCTCTTGAGTTCAATCTGGGCGAGTGGAAGCTTTATTCATACAACTCCATAGAGTTTGAAGACAACGAAGTGCGCGAGAAACTCCGAGAAAACCTTCAAAAAATGAGCGCATGAAAGTCCTCTACGCATTACAAGGAACCGGAAATGGCCATTTGAGCCGCGCACTGGAGATTCTCCCCGTTTTGAGCAATTATTGCTCGTTCGATGTATTGATATCGGGCCACAATTGTGATTTGAATTTGCCATTTCCTGTGAGGTACACACCCAGCGGCATCTCCATGAGCTACGATGACCATGGTGCAATCAGCTTGCGCAGATCTTGGAAACAGCTCAATAGCAGGGAATTTTTGAAAGAAGTGTTGGCATTGCCGGTCAGGGATTATGACTTGGTAATTTGTGACTTCGAGCCTGTTTCGGCTTATGCCGCCCTCATGCGCGGAGTCCCGAGCTACGCACTGAGTCATCAGGCGGCTTTTCTTTCGCCTTTGGCACCGCGCCCCTTGGCCAAATCTCGCGTGGCCGAGTCCATCCTGAAGTGGTTCGCACCATGCAATCAGTCCCTCGGTTTTCACTTTCAGTCCTATGACGATTTCATCTTTGGTCCTGTAATCAGAGACCAAATTCGCAGATTGAATGCGCGCCAGAGTGGCCATGCTGTGGTCTATCTGCCTGCATTTTCCGATGTGGCATTGACGGATTTACTCACGCAAATACAAGAAATTGAGTGGCACATTTTTGCGCGGGGTATTTCTGAGCCCCGGCTGATGGACAACTGCCTGGTGATGCCGGTTTCGGAGTCAGGTTTTTTGCAAAGCCTTGCCGGGTGCGATGCCGTCCTGTGCGGTGCGGGGTTCGAATTGCCGAGCGAAGCACTTTTTTTGAAAAAGAAATTGGCCGTCATCCCTATTCGCGGACAATACGAACAGCAGTGCAATAGTGCGGCTTTGAAATCAATGGGAATTGCTGCATTCGACACGTTGCCTGCAGCACAAGAACTGCGAGCTTGGCTGATGAGCGAACAACCTGACGTGACCATTGCTCCTGCCAATGTCCATAAGTGTCTGGATTTCATTTTCGAGGACTATTATGCCCGAAAAAAACATCCGGCTTCTTCCTCACCGAGGTTCAGTCCATCCTATCAGCTTTTTTGAGACCGGCTTCAAGCCTTCGGTTTTCGTCTGCGCTTCGCGGCTCTGCGCACCCACCATAGCACCAGCAGGGTCACCAAAACGAAAGGCCACAATTGGGCGAAAAACACAACGAAGGAAAGCAAGTTTTGCCATCACTCGTGCAGTCCTTGACCCAACTGACCGCCAAATCCGGGCATGTCGCGGGTCATGACATAAAATTCAATCTGAAGGGTGCTGAAAGAGTAGGTGTTTGTTTCATGGTGATTATTATTTGGTTACAAGCTCGTTTGAACGGCTAAATCCACATATTGCGGATGAAAGCTGTGTTTCAAGTTTGGAAATCCCGGGATTAGATAGCACACGCCTTACATTTCAATGGGTTTGATCGGTCTATTCACTCTCATTACTCAACGAATCAAGGTTACGTGACCGACAAATTCTCTGCTGTCCCCGCTGGTAATGGTCACTTTCACCACGTACACATACACCCCATTTTCGGCATAGTGGTTTCCACCTCTGACGTTGCCAATCCATGGTTCGTTTTGGTCAAATGTGTGAAATATTTTTTCGCCCCAGCGGTCAAAAATCGCGGCTTCATAGGTTATAGCCGGACATATCACGGGATGCCAAACTTCATTATTGTCGTCACCATCGGGAGTGAAAGCATTAGGAATAAAAACCCCGCATTCACAATCCCTGAAAACCAATGAAACGGATGCCGTGGCCGTACCACATTGATTGGCGGCCGTCACCGTGTAGGTTCCGCTCGATTCCACGGAGATGGCCTCACCGATATCTCCCGTATTCCACACATAGGTTTGATTGGAAAATCCCTCAGGCACCAACAAAACCGGTGACCCAAGGCAAGCCGTCACATCTTGGGGCAGGCTGACAAAAGGGAAATCCGACAGCACGATGAGTACCATACTATCTGAGGCCGAACACCCTTCATCATTCGTCCCGGTCACCGTATAAGTGGTGGTGCTTGCCGGGGATGCCGTTGGATTGGAAACTGACGGATTGGTCAGCCCTTGCGGGGGGCTCCACGAATATTCCGAAGCTCCCGTTGCGTTCAAGTTCTCTGCTTGCCCCGCGCAAATCGTCAGGTCGGGCCCGGCATTTACCGATGGAGCGGGCAAAACGGTCAAAGTGACCGAATCCGTATCAGTGCATCCGTTGTTCTGGGTGACGGTTACGGTGTATAGAGTTGTGGTCAAGGGAGAAGCTGATGTTTGTCCACTTTGAGAATTGCCCAAACCAGTTGCCGGAGACCAAGAATAAACAACACCACCCGAGGCCATCAGAGTCACCGATTCGCCTGCACATAATGATTGGTCTTCTCCCGCATCGGCCACTGGCAGGGGATTGACAACGAGTGTCATTTGGTCGGATCCGATACAGCCGTTTGGATCAGCCACGGTCAAGGTATAAACCGTTGTGGATGCCGGTGCGGCAATAGGGTTGGCTATTTGAGGATTGCTGAGTCCCAATGGCGGGTTCCATTCGTACAACACTCCTCCGGAACCGTTGAGCTGGCTTGATTCTCCTACGCAAACAGCCACATCGGGGCCCGCGTTGGCCGGGGCTTGAGGCAAAACAGTTACGGTTGCGTTGGCCGTTGCACTGATGCCTTCGGAGTCAATTACGGTGACGGAATAAACGGTGGTGGCTTGCGGACAAACCTCGTGCGGTCCCGGGGAATTCGGAAGTCCGTCAGACCAGAGGAATTGGTAGGGCGGAGTGCCGTCAAGAACCGCAACGCTGATCTCACCACACGAGCCGGGGCAGATTTGCGCGCCTTGGGTGTTAATTGAGAGACAATCATCCTCCAAAACCATTACTACCGCAGAGCCAATTGAGCTTACCCCCAAAGCGTCAGTTACCGTCACAGAATAAACAGTGGTGACCGGTGGACATGCCTGGTGAGGGCCGGGTCCCAAGGGCAGTCCGTCAGACCAAACATAGACATACGGAGGAGTGCCACTTGCCGCTATCGCACTGACAAAACCACAACCCCCTGAGCATATCACATCTCCTTCAGTTTCCACGTCCAAGCAATCAGCGGGTTGTGGCGGAAACAGACCATCGGTAGACACCCAATTGTCCACACCGATTGCAGAAAATCCCCCTCCCGGATTGAGCACTCTGAAGCTGATGACGCTCCAATTTCCCGTTGGGGTAAAGCAGAAGTTATAGGTCTGCCAGTCTCCGGTGGCAACGGGCAGTGTCCATAGCGTTTGTGTGTCTTGGCAGGGCGAATTCGACCCGTAGATGACCAGCCCGGAGGTGCCGGCATTGTTGCCAAAATTCGCCCTCGTAATCAAGTCAATGGCAAAGCAATACTCCTGTCCCGCCTGGAGCGCGACCCCTTCGCAGAGAGTAACCGAGATGCCCTCTCCCGCTCCTCCGGGCCCACCGGAACACTCCATGGAAAGAAACGAATTACCGTTGGTCGGCTGGGTGTTCCCCATGTTCAGACTGCCTCCCGGGTTTGGGCCGATATCAGTGGATCCACAACCCCAGAATGGACAACTTAACCAGGATTCCCCGTTGCCCTCAGGGTCGGGCGTACACTGGCATCCACAATCCTGCCCGAAACAACTGCCCAATGCCCTTTCAAAAGACATGTTCAACTGGCAGTTGCAATCGTCTTGGGAAAGACCATTTCTTTGAAAGCCTGCAATCAGTGCCGAAACAAGAACAATTCTATGAAGATAGTGGCAATTCAACGGGTAGATTTTTAATCATATCTCTTTGCAAATGTAATGTTCTGATTCGCTTATTTCCAACAAGTCCTGCACCTTGTGCGCCTTGCTCAGCAACGCTAAATAGCGGGCCTCCAATTCTTTTTTGGTGTTCAAACGCGCGGTCAAATCGATGTGTTGTGCCGTCACATCGCTCACCGAGATGTTCTTTTGGTCAAAAAATTCAACCCCCTCGATGATTTCAGACAGCAAGAAATCAAACTTTTCAGCAGGCACCCGCACAGTCAGCGAGTGGCTGAGCCGGTCATATCCCTTGCTCACGGATTCATTGGCAACGAAACCTCCACTTTTTTCGGTTGAGGCCACGATTTTCTTGTGGGTTTCGCCCAAGTCCTTGGTCTCAAAGGTCACGTTTCCCGATTTGATGATTTTTCTGTCCTTGGTATAGGAGGCGTCACTTTGAACTTGTTCCTCTGCCGATTCGCTCATGGCTATTTCTTCAAAACCGCCTTGCTTAGCGGTCATGTCATAAGAAGCCGTGGTGTTTTCTGCGCTGTCATTTGAGGCACATCCAAATTGAAAGCTGAGCAGTGCAATAAGCAAGAAAGGAATCAGATTTTTCATTTGATTTCTTGGTTTTTGAAAGGTTGACGAAGTTGGTATGGTTTGGCTCTCAGGGTGCGTGCCATGAAAGCAAACAGTTGATTTCGAATAGGCTTGGTGTGAAATACATAGCCGTGCATTTCCCGCGGCCTTGCCCCAATGGTACTTTTTACTTCAGTTGCTGTCCGACCAAAATGGATGCTTTGCACCTTGTTCTCTATTCCAAAAGCCACTGCATCCAACAACATGCGCTCATAGAGCATCATGTCGGTAGTGCTTTCCTTGTCTCGACCGGTGTGATGCACTTCCAGCCTTTGGCCATTGATGTAGTAGGTCATCAATCCCAATGGCTTTCCTCCTTTTGAGTAACAAAAAACATGATAGCGCTCGGGTTCGGCTTTTTTCTGCGTAGAGAAATAACCATGTTCCAACGTGGCCAATTTTAGTTTCACACCCTCAGTCACTTGACTGTAGAGTTCAAAGAGTTTGTGCTCGCAGCCTTGGATTTCATCACAAGAAAGGCTTTTTTTCTCCATCTCGGCCGATTTGGAAAAAGTGCGTTTGGCCCGCGTTCTGTACTTGGTGCTCAAAGCATTCAAATAGTCATCCATCGATTGCCATTCCGGCCTTATTTCCAATTCCATGTCAGGCTCCGAATCTGTTCTTCTGAAACCGGCATTCTCCAACACGAAGTCAAAATCTGTATCGGGGCCATATAAATCGGAAACAAGAAAAGCTCCGGGTTTATGACGTTCGCGCAGTAAATTCACCACGCAGGCTGCGTAAATCTCACCTATATGAGCCGAACTTTCGTCTTCGAAAGTGCAAATACCTGTGTCGCCCGTCATGAAGATGTTTCCTGCCACCATCAGTTTGGATTTAAATCCGTTCAGGATTCTCTTGATGGCTTTTTGAAAAGAAGTCCCCAACCTTTCCGGGATGAAACTTTCCAACTGATTGCCGCTGAAAGGCACCAGTTGAAAATGGAAAACACCACAGCAACGCTCTCCATCAAAAGCTTGTGCATAGAGGTTCTTGGGTGCCTTAGCTCCCATCTTTTCCAGACTCAAGTAGTACTGCTCCGTGCCGAAAATGCCTCTCTTGCGTGCTACCAATTCCTTGATGGGCCGAGGTAGAAGCTCAAAAGCCTCAACCACTTCAAATCTAAAGTCAGGGTTGGTCTTTCGGCAAATGGGCATCAAGGCGGTAGAAAATATCATGTGGGTTCGAAATTCCGAGTAAAGGAAGCGGAGGTCCGGCAACTTTGTTTGACGGTTGTGTTTTTTTTGGGGAAAAGTGAAGCAACTTATCGAACCCATGAACTCTTTTTCATGGTCCCGAATTTTCTTCGAGGATTAATGAATTTTGAAAACAGTCTGTTTTAATCAGTCTCGAGTTGGCCTTCAATTTACCATCTGAAGCCTATCACAAGAATATCGTCCACTTGGGATTGAATGCCTTTCCAATGAACAAAGAATGAGCGCAAAAGCGCGTATTGGGTGTTCATGTCATATCCTTGAATAGACTGCAAAAACTCTATAAAACCCTTTGTTTTCAGCTTTTTACCATCCGGACCGCCAAACTGGTCAATGATTCCATCGGAGAAAAGATAAACACAGTCATCTTCTTGCAGTTGAATCATTTGCTCTTGAAAGTACTTGTCGCCATCATAAATACCACCACCAACGGGAGTTTTATCGCCTTTGAAGAGCAGCACTTGATCTTGGCGCAACACAACGAGCGGCCTCCTGGCTGAACTGAAATACATTTCACCTGTATTGAGATGAACATCAATCAGAATGATGTCCATTCCGTCATCCACTCCTGATTCAGTTCCCGTGTTTTGCAGAACTTGGCGCAGTTCGCGGTCCAAAGCTGTCAAGGCTACCGATGTGTTATCGACCAGCGGATTTCGGCTGATTTCACGCAGGATGCTACTGCCCAAAACTGCCAAAATAGCCCCGGGAACACCATGTCCCGTGCAGTCTGCGCAGGCCACAATAAGACGGTCGCCAAATTCCTCCAACCAATAAAAATCTCCACTTACGATGTCTCGTGGTTTGTAAAAAACAAATGACTCTTCGAACCAATGCTGCAGCTTTCCCTTTTGCGGTAATAAGGCCTTCTGGATGTTCTTGGCGTAGCGAATGCTGTCCGTAATGTCCTTGTTCTGAACCTCCAGCATTTCTTTCTGAGTCATTATTTCCGATGTCTTTTCTTGAAGCTCTTTTTCCAGTTCGTGTTGATATCTCAGAAGAATCTTTGTTCTTCGCTTCACTATAAGGTAAAACAGAAGTGAAACTACAATGGAGCAGAGAGCAATGAACCATACCTTACTCCAGAATGGTTTCTCAATTTGAATCAATACGGTGGCTTCTTCAGTACCGCCAATTCCATCAGCATTATATGCCTTGACTCTAAACGTGTATGTTCCGGGCCCGAGATTTGGATACTGAACAAATTCGTTTGATGTTTTGGCGCTTGGTCCATCATCATGGCCTTCCAAATAGTAGCTGTATGTAACCTCATCGGGATTCAGGTGGCTAATGCCGAAAAACTCGATTCGCAAATTGTATTTGCCATAAGACAGGTTAGCGACTTCATTGAAATCTACCGACCGGTCGCCAAGTTGGATATTCTCTATCGTGATAGAGGGCTCAATTCTATTGAAAAAGTCAAAGTCACGGTGTATACTTAGCGTTCCCTTGTCCGTACCTAACAAGATATTGCCCTCTGAATCCACCATTGAAGCACCTTTGACATAGGAATGGCTGAAGACTGTTGAACCGCCTTGTGTTTTAATGCGATTTGTTTCTAAGTCAATAAAGGAAACACCGCCTTCATGGGTGACTACAACACCGTCCGCCCCCAAGCCCGCCATTGATTCACAATAGTTCGAAAGAAGCCCATTCTCGGCCGTGAAACTGATTGTATCTGTTTTCGAAAGCAGAATAAATCCGGAACCTTCGGTTGCAAGTCCCACATTTCCTTTGCCGCAATAGGCCATATGATTGATTGAAGACCTTCCTTGCCCGACTTGGTTCTTTGTTATCTTCCCGGTTGAAATGTTCAATTGGTTCAGCCCTCCATTCTCCGTGGCAACCCACAGCACCTTGTTGTTGTCGCAAAAGAGACTTCTGATTCCGTTGTGCGTAAGGCCTTCTACCAAAGTAAATTGTTTCAACTGCCTACCTTGCTGATCAAACTGCAAAAGGCCAAATCCGGTAGCAGCAAAAACATACTCATTGCATGCACATAACCTGCGAACGTTAATCTTCATGCTCTCTTTGACGGGGCTCGTGGGTTTGAAAACACTGTCGTTGATGCCGGTGATCCAAATTCCGTTTTCCGAGGTCCCTGCCCAAATCCTCCCTTCAATCGCTTCAAGAGACTGAACATGCAGAGATTGGATGGCTTGCTTTCGATCTATGAATCGAGCTTGATCGAATTTGCCTTTTTCAGCTTTAGCAATCCCCGATGACGAGCCCAGCCAAAAAGTGTTTTCAGTTTCTTCGATGTGATTGACGATGACAGATTCGTTTTCTTTGGTAAGGCTTTGAAATTGAACTTCAATACCGGATAATTTAAGAAGCCCTTGCCCGTAGGTTCCAAGCCACAGAATCCTTTCGCGGTCTTGAAACACGGTTTGGATATTATCCGGTGAGTCAGCATCTGATAGCATTTGCTGCGCTACAATCCCATTTTTACTTCGGCTTACTTTCACGGCTCCTTTTCCTCTTGTGGCCAATATGCAATCTCCCGTAGCAAGGGTCAGTATCTTGGAAATGGTTACCGGTTCATATCCTACGGGTTCAATCCTGTCCGAGGTGATTAATGCACCAAGAATTGATATTTCTACCAGCTCATTGTTGTCAGTGGCAGCTATTGCTTTGTTATTAGAGAATGTGGATAGCGTTTGGATTGTCAAACCCCCTGTATCAATTGTTTTGATTTCGAAAGTGTCATCGCCCGATGATTTCTCAGATAAATGGAAAAGGCCGCTGTCTGTTGCCAACAAAAGGCCTCCACCGGGCAGTGTCACCGCATCAAAGCAAATCATACCGACAAAGTCTTTGTAGAATGCCATGATGTGTCCATCTTCGGAAATTCTCAGCAGACCGTCATTTTGGGTTACAGCCCAGATTTGACCTGCAGGGTCCTCTGCCAATGCGTTAATTCTCGATGTAGAGTATAGCGTTAAATCAGGCACGACTAATTGGCCTCCATCGAAAACTGTCAAAGCCCCGTTGCTATGTCCCAGCCAAATCCGCCCTTGGCTGTCTGTAAAACCGGTTTGGATAAAATCATACGCCAACCCTTCAGCAACTGTCAAAGGCTTAAATGATCGTCCGTTAAAAAGAAAAAGGCCTTCTCCCGTGCCTACAAGAATGTTACCCCGGGCATCTTGATTAAGAGAATAAATGAATGGATAAGATAGACCGGACTCTGTGTCGAATTTTACATAGTTCTGTACTTGACTCATTGCCTCACCTGCGGCCAAAAGCAGCCGGAGAGTGCATGTTATGAGCACAATGCGCCTCATTCTTGTTTGGTAATCTTCGTTTTGCCTTTAAACACGGGCACACCACCAATGGGAACCGTGAAGAATGGTAACATCACGCCATATTGGTTGGTTATGTAGTAAACAACGTTGTTGTTTCTGACCATTTGTTTGTCGTTTTTGGTGAATTGAATGGCAAGAGATGTACCTCTCTCTTGATTTTTCACAAAATAAGTGGAGACTGCCCATCTGTTGTCCCCGGATGTTTGAAGATTGTAATTCAATGTTGCTATGGATAGTAGCTTGATGAAACCATCATCGTCCCAGTCGAAATTGTGCATTTTCAAGGAAATCACCTTATCGTCCACGTAGGGATAGATATAGGATGTTTCCCAAGGATCCGCGTGCAAACGAAAGGTGTATTCATAAGTGAAGGCATTGCCTCCCGAGACAGCCACGTTTGCATCGGGGTTTTTGCTCATGAAATAACGATACAGATTCCCATCATCTCCCTTTACTCCTTCGGCAATCAATTTGAAAACGTAGCCTCCGTACTGCTCAGCCAGTTCCCCCTCTGCAGGATTAAAAGGTCCGAAAGTGTACCAATTGTCATCGAATTTCGGATCAATCCCAAATGTTTTAGAAGCGAGCATTGTTCCGCTTTTCGAATTCAGAACCGGGTCGGCCATGCGCGCTTCGGGTTTTGTAATGCACCCTTGACCACCATATACAGAAAATTTTGTCGTGGTGTTGAATTCTTCTTTGCCCTCATCATGCTTACCCCCGCAGTCCGGGTCAAAAGTGCGCAAGTAAAAGGGCTGTTTTTGATCCTTTGGAATCACAAAAAAGAAGGTCTGGGAGAAATCGTCATCGCCCCATGCTTGGTCTGCGTCTTTGCCGAAGGTGACCAGGAAAGGAATGTTTTCCTCAGCAGAAGGTACAGCCTGTCCCGAAACTTGCAGGGGTCCACTAATAGCTGTTGCAATCAAGATGTAATTACACTTCATTCCGTCAATGTTAATGGAGTTCCTATCAGTTCAAATTCGACCCTTCTGTTTTGGGCTCTGCCGTCATCCGTTTCATTGTCGGCAATGGGCATAGTTGAACCAAATCCTTGCCACTTACTTCGCTTTTTGTCAATACCGTTTTTATTGAAGTAATCTACTACGGATTTGGCCCTTTTGTCCGAGAGTTTTTGATTGAATTCATCTCCACCGATGATATCAGTGTGAGCACTAATGCTGATTTTGTATTTGGGTGTCACTTTCAACATCGAGATTATATAATCGAGATTCGTGTATGAATCGTCCATTATTTCATAGCTGTTGTATTCGAAATTGATATGAGAGAATTTTGAAAATTCGCGGTTAACGGCCAGGGTATCATTAACAGCGATGAAAGAGCCTTTGTGCGTGGTCGTTTCGCTGAATTTTTTAAATGTTTCCCCTTTCACCAGGATATCCGTGTATCCTTTCTTCAAAAGCTCTGAATAAATTCCATAAACACCCAATAGTGAGCTTCCTTCACCTACGGTGTAGCGGTATAAGTTCAACAGCGAGTCCAATTTTTCTCTTATTTCATAGCCAATGCGGTCGAAGAACGGATCGTTCAAAGGCATTCGAACTCCGGTTTCTTTAACTACCACAAAATAGGCGGCTGAGTCACGGGGATTTAATGTTGGCAAATGCCGCTTGAATTTGTCTGAGTTTATTGAAACATACATTGGCTCGTTTTCATCTGCAATAGTCACAGATCCATTTTCAAGTACCTCCACATCTTTGTATGTGCAGATGGTTTGTCTCTTTCCGCTTACATCGGGATAAGAGATGGCACCCACCTTCACTTGGTAATGGCCCGGAGTTGCATAGGTGTTATAGGCAAACAGCCCTTTGGACTTTTGCTTGTCTCCGAACTCCCAATAGTATTCCTCTAAGTCAAAGTCCTTCATGGAGTTACCGGTAACAACGAACTCTTCATTGACTTCCGTTTGAAGCTGAGTTTGGCAAGAAATAAAGGGTTGAGCAGGCTTGAGAATGTGAATCTCTGTCGAGCTGATATTGGTATAATATTGACCGGATACAGAGTCCAAAAGGTTGATACTGATCTTGTAGAGACCCGAATCTGCATAGCAATGTTCGACACGAGAACCGATGGCTTTTGTTCCATCCCCCAAATCCCATTCCAAGACTAACGGAAGCGTGTCATTGTCAAACTCGTTTAGTTCTTCAAACACATAACACATCTTGGGTTTGTAATTCTTGTTGCAATTCACAAAGGATGGAAACTCACATTGAAACGAAAAGATATCATCCATACCTCCTGTTAGACGATTGGAGGTCAAGAAACCAAATCGCCCATCGTGTGAGGAAACCATCCCAAAATCGTCAGAAGGGCTGTTGATTGGCCCGGGAAGGCTGATAGGTTTGCGCCAAGTTCCTTCATTGATCACAGTGTAGTATACGTCCAAGTCCTCTTCGGCATGGTGACCATTGGAGGAGAAGTAGAGTTTACCTTCAGAATTGAAGTAAGGGTAAAACTCATTCTTCTTGGTATTGATTGCTGGTCCAAGATTCTTTGGTTGAGTCCATTGCCCATCAATTAGATAACATTCGAACAAATCTGCCATTCCCAAAGTGCCGGTCATGTTAGACGAAAAAACCAAACGTTTCCCATCCGGGCTTAATGCGGGGTGTGCGATGTTGTACTTATTCTCTTTGGTGTTGAATTCGAATGGCTTGATGTTGCTCCAAGTACCATCTACATTATAGGCGAAAAACAAGCCCAACTTGTACTCTTTCACTTTGTCACCCTTGTTGAGTTTCGGTGGAGGAATATTCCTGGTATACACCATTGTGGTTTTTGAAGAGTCAAAAACGCAAGGGCCCTCGTTGAGCCAAGTGGTGATTTCTTCTGAAAACAGATAGGGTTCAGAAATTGACTGATTGTTTTCCAACTGAATATAAAACAAGTCGGTGCGATACATCTGCAGCGAGTCTTCATCCATCTTGTGGATTTTCTGATTTCGGTTAGAACAGAAAATCACTCCACTGCCAAACAAAACAGGTGCAAAATCTGATCCATCTGAATTGAAGTTTGTTGGGAAAACGCTGTAGTCCTGAGATTTGAGATCAGAGGAAATCAGAACCAAACAAAAGCAAGAAAGCCAAATTTTAAGGCGTTTGGGTTTCATAGTAGAATTGTTTCGCGGTCGTTTACTGCCGTTGGTTAAAAAAGGTTTCGTTCTATTTTATCGGTGGACTGAATTCCTCTGAAAAAACCAGTCTGAATTCAATGATGTTTTCTATTTCGGCATCCGCCATCATACCGACAAGGGCACCGTTGGTGGGTCGAATTTTGTAGACACCCGAGAAAACTCTTTGCTTGGCGACCCCATTTGTTAACAAAAAACCTTCTATCGTTTCAAATCTTTTCAAATACAGGTCCTCTGTTTCAGTTTGCCTCGCACCTTCAATCACTTGTCCGATTACCTTCAATTCTGCCTCGGGTTCAATGTCCATGATGACGGAGATGTATTTGAGCAAATCCATGTTTTCCGGGTTCAATTGGAACACGCCATTCTCAAACCTGCCAGACTTGTCTACCAGCATTTCGTTCAGCTCTATTTCAATGGAGTTGTCTTTTTCCGCGGCTTGATTCTGCTGATTTGGCGGTGATCCATTTTCAGCCGAGGAGCTCGATTGTGACTTATCTCTCAGTTTGTGCAAGTCTGTTTCGAATTTCTCCACTTCGAGTTGGTTTGCCGGTTTTTTGCCCCTTATGGACTTTTTCAAAAAATCCATGATCTCTTCTTCGCTGGCGCTCACACGGCTCACTTTCCTGAATTCTGAGTTTTGGTTAATCTCTTCGTTCAGAGAATTTTGCTCATCTGATTCGGCCCAAGGAATGGCTGAGAAAGCGATTGACGAATCGTCAGAACCCAATGCGGCTTTCCGAGTTAGGGTAAACCCTTTGAGAGCCTCATCTCCGGTGATGACTTCCAAATTGTCATCAAGGGCAACCACCCGGGTACCGGCCGATTTGCTATCGTCCTTGTTGGAATTTGAGATGCTAAGTTGTTTTGAACGAGAGC
>Ga0169931_10007962_pt1 | contig 15593 bp, 13 predicted proteins | sample Kivu_15m_20L_FD_129675 | JGI IMG/M metagenome (GOLD analysis project Ga0169931, IMG submission 129675) | Freshwater microbial communities from Lake Kivu, Western Province, Rwanda to study Microbial Dark Matter (Phase II) - Kivu_15m_20L... | ecosystem: Environmental > Aquatic > Freshwater > Lake... | reverse complement strand
TTTTTCTCCATTGCTCATTGTGGCAAAAGTCTTTAGTCCCAAATCAATACCTATGCTTTGGTTTTTGGCAACAGTAATATTGGGTTCAACTTCTACAACGAAGCTCAGAAAATAACGGTTAGCACAATCCTTAATCACTGTAACTGAGCTAGGTTGAGATGGTAGGTTTCTTGACCAAATGGGTTTGATATTCCCAATTTTGGCTAGATACACTACTCCATCTTTTATAGAAAACCCCTGCTTAGTAAACTCTGCTGATTGTGAGTTGGTTTTCTTTTTAAATCTAGGTATCCCAACCTTTTTACCTTTTCTCTTACCTTTAAGGGAATTGAAAAAGTTTTTGTAAGCAGTATCTAAATACCTAAGAGACTGTTGTAATGGCACTGAAGAAACATCAGATAGCCATTTTCTTTCTTCAGTCTTTTTAGCTTGGGTTAACATTGCTGAGAGTTTGTTGTACCCTGGCAGCTTTTCAGATTGCTTGCAGAAATGTAGCGCATCATTCCAGACAACTCTCACACAACCATACAACCGAGCTAAACTCTGTTGCTGTTGGTCTGTCGGGTAAAATCTGTACTGATATCTAGCTTTCATGCTTTGTGCTAACATTAGTCTGTTAAAATAAATTCTACACTGTTTAAGCAAAAATGACAAGTGGTTTAAGACATCAAAGACATAGTATCTCAGTCCTGAAAATACACTTGGTTTCTGTTACTAAGTATAGAAGAATAATTTTTACACATGAAAGTCTTGAACTAATTTACACATTATTTGTAGAGGTACTTGAAAGATGGATTTCCACATACTAGAGTTTAACGGAGAATCAGATCACATCTACGCACTCATTGAGTTTCCACCTACACTTTCAATATCTCAAATTGTTAATGCTTTAAAAGGTGTGTCTAGCCGTAGATACGGTCAAGGTGGATTTCCTAAACCCTATGGGAAGCAAGCTTTATGGAGTCCTAGTTATTTTGTGTCTTCTGTTGGTGGTGCGCCACTTGAGGTGCTGAGGAAATATATCCAGAATCAAGAAAAGCCGTCGTAGAACGACGGGGTTTTCAACCCATTTTTTTGATAATCCTCGGAAATTGACCACCGTAAGCGCGATCTAAATTTTCCTTGGTCAAGACTTGCTCCCGCACTCCTGTGGCGATTAATTGACGATTGAGTAAAATTAAATCATCAAAGTGGGTGATTGATTCCCCTAGGTCGTGGCTAACTACCAAGACAATTTTACCAGCAGCAGCTAATTCATGGAAAACTGCAAAAATCACAGCTTGGGTTTTTTGATCAATACCTACAAATGGTTCATCAAAGCAATATATATCTGCTTGCTGTGCCAAAGCCCTGGCTAAAAATACTCTTTGTTGTTGTCCCCCTGATAATTCTCCGATAGGCTGGTGGCGGTATACCAGCATTTCTACACGTTGGAGGGCGTTTTTAGTTTCTTGGCGACTAATTGCGGAAAAATTACGCAACCAACCTGTTTTCTTTACCCTTCCCATTATGGCTACATCCCAAACTGTAGCGGGGTAACTCCAGTCAATTTGGCTACGCTGTGGTATGTATGCTACTCGGTCTAGTTGCTGCATTAAAGGTTTTTGTTCATATAGCACTGTACCGCTAGTGAGTGGAACTAACCCCAGCATGGCTTTTATTAATGTACTTTTCCCCGCGCCATTGGGTCCAAAAATTCCTGTTATCTTACCGGGTTGAATAATACAGTTAACATCTGTTAAGGCTTCTGTGGTCCGGTAATGTACCCCCAAATGGGCAATATTAATGCTTGCGGTGGTGGCCGTATGGTTGTCTGGGATGGGGTACACAGTTATCATGTTGGGGAATTACAAAAAAATGAAAAGAATATGAGAATAGTTTAACCTAAAAATGAGAAAATTATGAAAACAAGTCTAACAACATGATGAAAGCAATTACTCAATCAAAAGCTAGATTATGCTGGTGTGCTGTGGTGGGAGTTTTGTTAGGGCTTTCTATGAATAGCTGCAATCAAGCAAACAACGCCGTGCGTAGGGATGACCAGCCGCGAGTAGTTGCAACTAGTACCATCATTGCTGATTTAACAGAAGAAGTTGGGGGAGAAGAAATTCAGTTAACTAATATTCTGCAACCAGGAGTTGATCCTCACGTTTATGAACCTACACCAGCAGACAGTCGGGTTTTAGAAAGGGCTGATTTGATTTTGTATAACGGCTACAATTTAGAACCAGGACTGATTAACTTAATTAATGCAGCCGGTGAGGATGTGCGGAAGATACCAGTGGGGGAAGTTGTTAAACCTTTACAGTTAGACGACTATCAAGGAAAATCCGTACCAGATCCCCATGTTTGGGCTAGTGCAGAAAATGCGATCGCTATGGTAAATGTCATCCGGGATGAATTAATTAAATTATCCCCCCAAGATCAAGCAGAATTTACTAACAGAGCATCACAACTAACTAATAAATTACAGCAACTGCATAACTGGATTAATCAACAAATTCAAACTATTCCCCCAGATAAACGCCACTTAGTTACTACCCATGATGCTTTTCAATATTATGGTCAAGCCTATAATATTGCGATCGCTGGGACTTTAATTGGTATTAGCACCGAAGAACAACCAAGCGCCCAAACAGTACAGCGTTTAGTAGAATCGATTAAAAAAATCAGCGTACCCGCCATTTTTGCTGAGACCACAATTAACCCGGCTTTAATTAAAACCGTGGCTAAAGAAGCTAGTGTAAAAATAGCACCACGTCAATTATACTCTGACTCCCTGGGCGCAAAAAACAGCGATGCAGACTCTTACATTAAAATGATGGTAGCCAACACCCGCACCATTGTTGAAGCATTGGGGGGCAATTACACACCCTTTCAGGAATAATACAGGCAATTTTAAAGATACTCAACACCACAATAACCAGTTTGCCCAGATGCTCTTAAATTCAAAAAAATATCAACTGCTCTACTAGCTGGTTTGAAAATATTTGCCCATATCAACCCTCAATTAGAGGATATTAAAATTGAGATGGCAAGTCTTGAAGATTAAAACTAGAGTTTTAATTTTAGCTGAGTGTATGATAATAATCAATATTGAAACTTTAATTTAAAAGCTAAGTTGGGTAGGCGATTAGCTTCACCAGTGTCCTAGGCAATTGCCATGGTACAAGGTTAAATAATTTACTTTTATTCCAGCCATGCGAGCCATACCCCCAAACTGACAGCTAATTATACTTTTACCCCAAATTAGACAGCAAACACTTAATAAAAAAGCAGCTAAAAACCATGAAAAACTCCAACCCATTGGGCATAGTTTAACTTGTAACAGGGGGAGCAAACATTACAACCAAAGCTAAAGACTCATGACTAAACCAATTGAAGTGCGTAACCCCCGCACCGGAAAATATGATTATATTATCCTCCCTCCTCCCCCTAGATTACTAATACACAAATGTAACCGCGCCCGCAGATCCCAAATTAACTGGCAAAAGATGGGTATAGAAGCAAGAATTTATGCCTTACAGCAGTGGAAACAAGCCATAATATCCCATCGGGAAGAGCTAACAGCAGCCTTGGTAAGTGATACAGGGAGATTGTCAGCTTCAGTATTAGAAATAGACTCCTTTCTAGCTATCATTGACCGTTGGTGTAGATTAGCGCCTGAATTACTCCAAAATTCAGCCAAAAATACAGCTATCCCCTTTATCGCCCTGGAACAAACATCAGTACCTTACCCCCTAGTAGGAGTAATCAGCCCCTGGAATTTTCCCTTATTATTATCTACAATTGATACTATCCCCGCATTATTGGCTGGTTGTGCCGTTATTGTCAAACCTAGTGAAATTGCACCCCGGTTTGTCGCCCCACTAATGACATCCTTGAGCAGCGTTCCTTTTTTGCGAGATGTATTAAGTTTTACTGAGGGAGCAGGAGAAACAGGTACTCATCTGATAGAAAATGTAGATTTAGTATGCTTTACAGGCAGTGTAGCCACAGGGCTAAAAGTAGCAGAAGCCGCAGCTAGGCGGTTTATTCCAGCTTTTTTAGAACTAGGAGGCAAAGACCCTGCCATAGTTTTAGAGTCAGCTGATTTAGAACTAGCCACCTCAGCAATTTTATGGGGTGCAGTGGTCAATAGTGGGCAGTCGTGCTTGTCCATCCAGCGAATTTATGTAGCCGAATCCATCTATGAAGAATTTTATCATCAACTGATAGCCAAAGCCCATAGTTTGCAGTTAGCTTATCCCACCGTTGACAGTGGAGAAATCGGCCCCATCATATCTGAAAAACAAGCGGAAATTATTAACAACCATTTAATAGATGCAGTGGAAAAAGGCGCATTAATTCATTGTGGCGGTAAAATAGAACAATTAGGCGGGGGTTGGTGGTGTCGTCCCACAGTCATTACCCAAGTCAACCATTCCATGAAAGTAATGACGGAAGAAACTTTTGGTCCAATTATGCCAGTGATGCCATTTCCCACCGTAGAAGAAGCGATATACTTAGCAAATGACTCCATGTATGGGCTAAGTGCTGCGGTCTTTGCTGAAACCGAACTAGAAGCTTTAGCAGTGGCCGAGCAAATCAACGCAGGTGCTATCAGTATTAATGATGCGGCTTTAACTGCCATTATGTATGAGGGAGAAAAAAATTCCTTTAAATTATCCGGTCTAGGTGGGTCACGCATGGGACCAGCAGCCATCAAGCGCTTCCTGCGAAAAAAAGCATTTTTGATTAAAACTGACTCTAGTCATGACCCCTGGTGGTTTGATACCCCATGAAGTAAACTGATCATTAACAAGGTAAAAGCATGGCTCAAGGCGACAAAATAAATTTTTCCAATCCCAGTGGTTTTCCTGAATTTCTCCCTAGTGAAAAGCGCTTAGAATTATATTTGTTAGATATCATTCGTCGCGTGTTTGAAAGCTACGGTTTTACACCCATTGAAACACCCGCTGTGGAACGTTTAGAAGTGTTACAAGCTAAGGGAAATCAAGGGGATAATATTATTTATGGTATTGAACCTATCCTACCGCCCAATCGCCAAGCGGAGAAGGATAAAGCCGGAGAAACCGGGTCAGAAGCTAGGGCTTTAAAATTTGACCAAACTGTTCCCTTAGCAGCTTATATTGCTCGTCACTTAAATGAATTAACTTTTCCCTTTGCTCGTTATCAAATGGATGTAGTTTTTCGGGGAGAACGGGCAAAAGATGGGCGTTTTCGTCAGTTCCGCCAGTGTGATATTGATGTCATCGCCCGTCGGGAACTGAGTTTACTTTATGATGCTCAAATGCCGGCTATTATCACGGAAATATTTGAAGCTGTGAACATTGGTGATTTTCTCATCCGCATTAATAACCGCAAAATTCTGACTGGTTTCTTTAAATCGGTGGGAATTGCTGCCAATAAAATTAAGTCTTGTATTGGCATTATTGATAATTTAGAAAAAATTGGGGAAGCTAAAGTTAAGCAAGCCTTAGCAATTGAGGGAATTATACCAGAACAAACCCAAAAAATTATTGATTTTATTAGTATTGATGGTTCAGTTGATCAAGTATTAGATAAACTCCATCATCTGGCGGAAAATTTACCAGAACCAGACCAGTTAAAATTGGGAGTAACTGAGTTAGCAACTGTAATTACTGGCGTGCGTAATTTGGGAGTTTCTGAACATCGTTTTACCATTGATTTATCTATTGCCCGTGGTCTTGATTACTACACTGGTACTGTTTACGAAACAACTTTATTAGGACATGAAAGTTTAGGTAGTATTTGTTCTGGGGGAAGATATGAAGAATTAGTAGGAACTTTTTTAGGTGAAAAAATGCCTGGTGTAGGTATTTCTATCGGCTTAACTCGGTTAATTAGTCGGTTATTAAAAGCTGGTATTATTAATACTTTATCTGCTACACCAGCCCAGGTAATGGTGGTGAATATGCAGGCTGATTTAATGCCTATTTATTTAAAGGTGTCTCAAAACCTGCGCCGGGCGGGGCTGAATGTGATTACTAATTTTGATAAACGTCCATTGGGTAAACAATTTCAATTAGCCGACAAACAAGGAATTCAATTCTGCGTCATTGTTGGGGCTGAGGAAGCCGCAGCAGAAAAATCATCTCTCAAGGATTTAAACTCAGGTGAACAATTGGAAGTGGCCTTAGAAAATCTCGCTGAGGAAATTAAAAAAAGGTTGGGCAATACATGAGAGCATTTCTTAGACACGTGAGAGATAAAATTTTTGTATTGCGGGCATCTTGCCCGCTAAAGATATGCCTCACTTGGGCAAAATTCGCTATATCATAATTATTGATGTTTCTTAGATTGCCAGTCAAGGAACTATAAACGGTATCAGCCCATCATTTCTTTTTGCTGTTGGTACTTGTTCTTAAATAAAGCTTGCTGTACCTTATGATCTACAATTGGTTCAGGATAGCCAAGGGTATGACGTTCTAAAGCAGGAATTTTACCAGTTACTAAATATTCTGCATCTACAGACCTTAATTCTGATACCCATTGGCGAATATATTCCCCTTCTCGATCAAATTTTTGTGCTTGACTGGCTGGGTTGAAAATCCTTAACGGTTTCGGGTCCATACCACTAGAGGCACTCCATTGCCAGCCACCGTTGTTAGCAGATAAATCACCGTCGATGAGTTTCTGCATAAAATATTTTTCTCCCCATTGGGGATTGATGATTAAATCTTTAGTTAAAAAACTAGCTACAATCATCCGACAACGGTTGTGCATCCAACCAGTTTGATTTAATTGCCGCATGGCAGCATCCACAATGGGATAACCTGTTTTTCCCTCACACCAAGCCTGAAAATGTTCTGGGTTATTTTGCCAAGGAAAATTTTTGAAGTTGTCTCGGTATGCCCCTTCAGCTAATTGGGGAAAGTTATACATAGCGTGTTGATAAAACTCTCGCCATGCTAGTTCCTGTTGCCATGTGCGGATACTTGCTTCTGCTTCAGAACTGCGGGTATGTTCTCCCGCCTCTAAAGTAGCTTGCCACACAGCACGAATGCCAATAACTCCAAATTTAAAAGCCGCACTTAGTCTGGATGTGCCATCAATACTGGGAAAGTTACGCTGTTCTTGGTATTCAGTGATGCTATGTGCTAGAAATTCCTGTAATCTTTCTTGTGCTGCGGCCTCTCCTGGCGCAATGATTAATTCTTGCTCCCAGATAAATCCTAAGTCCTTAGCCAATGGTAATTCAATTACTCCTGCTTGTTTGGCAATTTCTTGTTCAGTTTCTGTTAACCCGGTGGCATTTTCTAGAGTTTCTACTGGTTTAGCTTTGGGTTTACTACTCCAATTTTTCCAAAAGGGACTGTACACACTATAAGGACTTTTAGTGCCTGTGCGAATTTCCTCTGGTGAGTGGAGTATCTGATCCCAACTTGGGGAGAGAAATTCAATCCCTTTTTCTTTGAGAGCATCCATCACCAAGCGATCGCGTGTTTGAGAATAGGGTTCTACATCCCAATTCCAAAATACCGCTTTAGCATTTACAGCCTCCGCTAAAGCTGGTATGGTTTGCACCGGATCACCACGAAGTATTAACAATTGGCTGCCCAGTTTAGCATACTGCTGTTTTAGCGCATCTAAACAGCCCATCATATATGTTACCCTAGCCGGGGCGACATCATCAGCCTCTAAAATATGGGGGTCAAGGCAAAACACCCCCACCACTTTTGCACTCCGTCCTCTAGCCGCACTGAGTCCTGTGTTATCAGAAATCCGTAAATCACGACGATGCCAAAACAAAATTAAGTCAGACATTCCACACCATTGATTTAATTTATACACGTTTAATTAATCGCTGTGTGAGTTGATGGGCGTGGGATGCGATCGCCTGCCAATTTCCTTGGTTAACAAGTGTTTGAGGAAATAACTTCCCACTCAACCCCACCGCCATCGCCCCGGCTTGGATAAATTCCTGGGCATTTTCCAGAGTTACCCCCCCAGTAGGTATCAAGGGAATCTCACCCAGTGGTGCTTGTAAACTTTGAATATAACTAACTCCCCCCACCGCTTGCACGGGAAACACTTTTACACAGCTAGCACCCAGAGTCCAAGCGGTAACAATTTCTGTGGGAGTCAAAGCACCGGGGATAATGGGGACATCCTTGGCTACTGCGGCTTGAATCATAGCCGCATCAACATGGGGTGTAAACAGAAATTGCGCTCCAGCAGCGATAGCGTTTTGTAGTTGCTGGACATTAAACAGCGTACCTGTGCCAATCATACAGCCTGGTAATTCCGCACGTAGTTGAGTAATTAATTCCCCTGGGCGATGGCTATTCCAGGTAATTTCAATCAGCCGCATTCCCCCACATACCACAGCCATGGCCATTTTTTCAGCCAACCTCATATCAGAGGCGCGGATAACTGCGATCGCTCGGTGTTTTTGCAACTGGGATAACCAAACTTGATCAGGCATTGATTTGATAGAGAAACTGAGTCCTAAATATTCCCAATTTATCAACACTGACAAAGTTAAACTAGCTCCTCCCATAGGCGGATCCATAGATTTAGTATCATGCAACCTTAGCCAGATGGAATCAAAAGTGGAAATTTTTAAGCTGAACTTAGTAAGATACCAAATTTAACAGGTGTAAAACCATATTGTATTGTATTTCACTTTCCCCCGTGCGAGTATGTCCATAAGTAGTTCCTATGCTTGACGCAACTATCACCAATGTAGTGGATGCGGTGCGTGCCCATGCCCACAGATTAACAGGGGTATATCAAGACTACGACCCTTTGATGAATTTAATCGGCAATGCGCGTTTTGTCTTGATTGGAGAAGCCTCCCACGGAACCCATGAATTTTACCAGCAACGGGCAGAGATTACCAAGCGCCTAATTCAAGAAAAGGGGTTTACAGCCGTAGCGGTGGAAGCGGATTGGCCTGATGCCTACCGAGTCAATCGTTACGTACGTGGTATAAACCATGATCCAACACCAGCAGAAGCACTCTTAAATTTCCAACGCTTCCCCCTATGGATGTGGCGGAATATAGATGTAGTTAATTTTGTGGGCTGGTTACGGGAATACAATGATACCTTACCTCAAAATGCTATCAAGGCTGGCTTTTATGGGTTAGACCTTTATAGTATGTATGCTTCCATAGCAGCAGTTCTCGACTACCTCGATCAAGTTGACTCGGAAGCCGCCCAACGGGCCCGTTATCGTTATTCTTGCCTAGAGCATTTTGGCCAAGATGCCCAAAGCTATGGATATGCCAGCAGTTTTGGAATTACCAACTCCTGTGAGGAACAGGTAATTAATCAACTGCAAGAACTACAAGGTCAGACCGCCCAATACACCCAACCAGATGGACGAGTGAAAGCTGATGAGTTCTTTTATGCCGAACAAAACGCTCGATTAGTAAAAAATGCCGAGCATTACTACCGCTCCATGTTTCAAGGGCGAGTATCTTCTTGGAACATACGCGATCGCCACATGGCAGAAACTTTAGACCAGCTAGTGGCACATTTAGACCAACAAGGTCAACAAACCAAAGTTGTGATTTGGGAACACAACTCCCATTTAGGCGACGCACGGGCTACTGATATGGGGTCAATGGGTGAAGTGAATGTTGGTCAATTAGTGAAAGAACGCTATGGCAATGATGCTGTAAATATCGGCTTTACAACCTATACAGGAACCGTCACCGCAGTTTCTCACTGGGGGGAAATGGCTCAACTTAAACAAGTTCGTCCCGCCTTACCTGGCAGTTATGAAGCCCTATTTCATCAGACTGAAGGACCGCAATTTTTACTCAACCTCCGGGAAGAGAATCAAGCAATTGTAGGTCTACGACAGCCAAGGTTAGAAAGGGCAATTGGTGTAATTTATCTACCAGAAACTGAGCGTGTTAGTCACTACTTCCATGCTTGTCTCCCAGAACAATTTGACGCAGTGATTCACATTGACGACACCAAGGGAGTGCAACCTTTAGACCGGTTTCCTACTTGGGAACTGCGTGATGCGCCAGAGACTTTTCCCTCTGGGCTTTAGACATCACCAAGCTGCTGAGTTTTAAATACTATTACAATTCATTGGAGGTAAAAATCATGGTATTAAGTCGCTGGGAACCTTTTAGAGAAATAGAAACCATCCAACGGCAAATGAACCGTCTACTTGATCAAATAGCAGGCCCCACCGAACCAGGGGAGATCATCAGCGATAGACTGACATTTGTACCCCCTGCAGAAATCGAAGAAACTTCTGATGATGTTAAGTTGTGGATGGAAATTCCCGGCATTGACCCCAAAAACCTAGATATAAAAGTTGCCACAGATACCGTTTCCGTCACTGGTGAACGTAAATCTGAAGTCAGGGAAGAAGAAAGAAGAGGTATGCGCCGTTCAGAATTTCGTTATGGCAGATTTCAAAGAGTAATTCCTCTACCATCTCGAATTCAAAACGATAAAGTACAGGCCGATTTCAGCAATGGTGTTTTATGTCTCACCATGCCCAAAGCGGAAGAAGAAAAAACCAGAGTTGTCACCATTAACCTATCAGGACAAGAGCAGAAAGGACAAATTTCTGGAGGTTAGTCCCCAACCGCAGCCAACAGTATAAACTTTTAATTTGTGTAGTGCGGGCATCTTGCCCGCTGATTTAGCTGTCAGCTGGACACTCCGCTTCCTAAAGGATCGGGGATATTGAACAACAGCGCCATTGAAAACACGATAATTTTACCCACCCAGAAGCCCTCCAAGCCCAGAGAAAAAAATAGCAAATCAGGAGACCAAACCAAACCCTCCTCCCCCTGGGGTTTCAATCACAAAAACATCCCCAGGCTGCATTTCTACTGTGGCGGTACTTGCTAAGTTCTCTCTGCTTCCATCTGGATGTTGTATCCAGTTATGTCCTACTTTTCCCGGTTCCCCTCCATTTAATCCCAAAGGAGGAACCAAGCGATGGCCAGACAGAATATTTGCTGTCATAGCTTCTAAAAACCGAATGCGGCGAATTACGCCATTACCACCGCAATGTTTACCTTTACCTCCGCTATGGGGACGCAGGCTAAAACTTTCCACTAAAACAGGATAACGGGTTTCTAAAACTTCTGGGTCAGTTAACCGGGAATTAGTCATGTGCGTATGCACTGCATCAGTACCATCAAAATTAGCTCCAGCACCGGAACCACCACAAATAGTTTCATAATATTGATAATCCAGATTGCCAAAAGTAAAATTATTCATTGTTCCCTGAGAACCAGCCATCACACCCAACGCACCATATAAAGCATCCACAATGGTTTGGGAGGTTTCAACGTTACCCGCTACTACCCCAGCCGGATAGGTGGGATTAAGCAAACTGCCAACAGGAATGATTATTTCTAGCGGCTTGAGACACCCAGCATTGAGGGGAATATCATCTGCTACTAAAGTGCGGAAGACATATAAAACTGCTGCTTGCGTAACGGCTTTGGGAGCATTAAAGTTACTTTTTATTTGTGGAGATGTGCCAGTAAAATCAATGGTGGCGCTGCGATTTTCTCGGTCAATTGTGACTGTAACTTGAATTTTTGCGCCATTATCCATATGATAAGTGAATGAGCCGTTTTTCAGTAGGTTAATTGCTCGTCTCACTGATTCTTCAGCATTGTCTTGGACAAATTTCATATAAGCTTGTACTGTGTCGATGCTGTATTGACTAACCATTTTGCGGAGTTCTTGTACTCCTCTTTCATTGGCTGCTATTTGGGCTTTAAAATCTGCAATGTTTTGGTCAGGGTTACGGGCTGGATAGGGATGATTGGTCAGTAATTCTCTGACTTCAATTTCCTGGAATTTTCCTTGTTTCACTAACAGGAAATTATCAAATAAAATGCCTTCTTCTTCTATTGTGGTACTGTGGGGAGGCATGGAACCGGGAGTAATACCACCAATATCGGCTTGATGTCCACGAGCAGCAACGTAAAATAAAGGTGTCGAAGATGCCATATCATCTTCTAGAAAGACGGGAGTAATTACTGTGACATCCGGGAGGTGAGTACCTCCGTTGTAAGGATTATTAGATAGGTATACATTTCCTGGTTTAATATTGTCTTTTTGGTCATTAATTAAGCTGCGGACACTTTCACTCATTGACCCTAAATGTACGGGAATATGGGGGGCATTGGCAACTAATAAACCAGAACTATCAAAAATTGCACAGGAAAAATCTAAGCGTTCTTTAATGTTTACAGATGCGGCTGTGTTTTGCAGCACAATCCCCATTTGCTCGGCAATAAATTGATAAAGATTTTTAAAAATTTCCAAGCGGACAGGATCGGGTTGACGTGTTATGTGACGTGTTATGTGCATTTGATATATTGGGTTAAAAGTTAAGAGTTAAAATTATATAATATGAAATCTAATTGTAAATTAATTAGGTGGGTTTTGGCGATCGCTTTTGCTCAAGTGCCAACACCACAAGCTGTTTTTGTCTTGGGGTGGGCAAAACCAAAGTCTGATTACTTCAAACTATCACATGAAGCGGGCGCAGGCCATAGCAACTATGATTTCTGGTAGTCAAACTATTGCAGTTACACCTTTAGAAGTTCCTTCACCCAGACAGCCATTAGTCATCACTACTGATTTACTTACACTCTAAACATACCGCCATCTATGACGAAAAATCCATTTGACCAATTTTCTAAACAATTCTTCACCGAATTTCTATCTAGCTTGGGCGAAGTGCGAATCAACTATGAGATTCCCGGTGAACCAAGATTTGTAGATATTTGGTTTACACCCCTTACCCCAACGCCAGATCAACATCAAGAAAACTTAGGCATCTTAACCAAGATAGCAGCAACCCCTTGTTTACTAGAACCATTTCGCAAGCAACCAACAGAAAGAGAAATTCGCAGTTGTTTAGCTAAACTATTTCATTTAGAAGCAGATTTACACCGCCAAGCCAAGCGAGAAGCAAAAAGCATTCCCGAACAAGATTTACCAAGATTATGGATTATTGCCACTACTTGTTCAGATAAGTTGTTAGATAAATTTATGGCCAATGAAGATGAAAATTGGCTTCCAGGTATTTACTTTCCCTCAAAACTGCTTTTAACTGGAGTGATTACCATTAATAAGTTACCTTGTATACCAGAAACTCTCTGGTTGAGAATTTTAGGTAAGGGAGTTATTCAACAAGCAGCGATTGAAGAATTAATGGCTTTGCCAAAAGATGATAACAAGCGCTATACTATTTTAAAGTTATTAGCAACTTGGAAGATTACTATGGAAATAAGTAATGAAATGGATGTTGAAGAAAGGGAACTCATGATGAACTTAATGCCAGCTTATTTAGAGTGGGAAAAAGAAACTGAACTAAGGGGATTAGAGCGCGGTAAGGAAATAGGTAAGGAAATAGGTAAGGAAATAGGCAAGGAAATAGGTAAGGAAATAGGTAAGGAGCAGGAGAGACGGCAAACTGTCGAAAACTTCCTTTTATCCAAATATAAGGTTATAGATGAAGAATTAGCAACAGTTATTGAACCGATATTAAATTTATCGTTCCCGGAATATATTAGTTTGCTGTTGCAGGTGTCGAATTTGTCTCGTGAGCAGTTATTAGAAAGATTTAGGAAGTTTTAAGTGAACCAACGTGAACAGTCAACATCTTTTTGACAAAAAAATAGATACAAATGTAAATAATCGTATTGTAGTGCGGGTATCCTACCCGCTAATGATGTACCTCAGTAGGGCAAAATTCGCATATAGTATGAAATCTAAAGGTAAATTAATTCCCTGGGGTTTAGCGATCGCAGTGGTGTTAGCGAGTATTATTCCGGTGAGAATAGCGATCGCTTTTGCTCAAGCGCCAACACCACAAGCTGTTTTTGTCTTGGGGGGTGATTCTGCCAGGATGAAGTTTGCAGCCAACTTTTGGCAATCTTACCAGAATTTAGATATTTGGGTTTCTGATTTCGCTAGCAATTTAGATGGGAATCGGGAGATATTTTTACGGTCTGGTGTTCCCCATCAACAGTTATATTTGGATGGTAGAGCAACTGACACGGTTACTAATTTTACAACTTTGGTAAACAAATTTGCAGAGAGAAAGTTAGAGCATATTTATTTGATTACTTCTGATTATCATATGAAGCGGGCAAGGGTGATTGCCACTGTTGTGTTGGGTAGTCGAGGGATTGTGGTTACACCTGTGGCTGTACCTTCATCGGGTGAAGAACCAGAATCTCTCCTGCGAGTTTTGCGAGATGGGGGGCGATCGCTCTTGTGGATTTTTACCGATAGAACCGGGGCTAGTTTTAATCCTAAATTAGAGTAAGTCAAAGTATTGCAGTTAAACCTTTGGAACTTCCTTCACCCAGACAGCCGCCAGTAATTACTACCGATTTACTTACACTTTAAACATACCGCCATCTATGACGAACAGTCTATACTATTTCAAACTGCTGTTGTTGAAAATTCTTAACCATTAATTTCTATCAATTTACTTTCTCTCCATAAAATCTAGGCACGAACCTGAATAACTAGCAACTTGGGTTACTATGGGGTATCAAACTGAGGAAAGGTAAATAAAATGAAAATTCTCCACATCAACCAATCAGATACTGACGGGGGTGCGGGTATAGCTGGCTACCGTTTACATCAAGGATTATTACAGCAAAAAATTGATTCTAAACTGCTGGTTGGTATTGTTCAAACCGATGATCAGCGTGTAGCGGGGGTAATTAGTAAATACTACATGGACAAACTACTTTTCCTTTTGAGTAGCAGTTTAGGGTTGAATTATACTCTCATGATTAGTAGCTTTGATATCCCCCAGCACAAATTTTATCAAGAGGCAGATGTTGTCAACTTTCATAATCTGCACACTGGTTATTTTAACTATTTGATTTTACCTAAACTCACAGCATCCAAGCCGGCGATTTTCACTCTGCATGATATGTGGAGCTTTACGGGACATTGCGCCTATAGCTATGATTGCCACAGATGGAAAATTGGTTGTGGTCAATGTCCTTACCCGGAAACCTATCCAGCTATCAAGCTGGATAACAGTCGCTGGGAATGGAAACTGAAAAATTGGGTTTACAGTCAATCCAATTTGACTATTGTCACTCCTAGCCGATGGTTAACAGAGCAAGCCCAAGCTAGTATGCTCAATCGCTTTCCCATTCATCACATCCCCTATGGCATTGATACCACGGCTTATCAACCCTTAGACCCGCAGTTATGTAAAACTGTTTTAGGTATTCCCCAGAATAAAAAAGTGCTGCTGTTTGGTGCAGCAACTCTCAAAGACACGCGCAAAGGTGGAGATATACTGTTTCAGGCCTTGCAACAATTACCTGAAAATCTTAAAACAGAAATTATACTTTTAACTTTGGGGAATGGTGGGGAAGCCATGGCATCAGATCTGGGAATAGCTACCCTAAACTTAGGATATGTGAGTAGCGATCGCTTAAAATCTGTGGTTTTTTCGGCAGCAGATTTATTTATCTTTCCTACCCGTGCGGATAATTTACCAGTGGTATTACAAGAAAGCATGGCTTGTGGTACGCCAATGGTATCTTTTAAAATAGGTGGTGTACCTGATTTAGTGCGTCATAACGT
>Ga0169931_10007961_pt1 | contig 15595 bp, 16 predicted proteins | sample Kivu_15m_20L_FD_129675 | JGI IMG/M metagenome (GOLD analysis project Ga0169931, IMG submission 129675) | Freshwater microbial communities from Lake Kivu, Western Province, Rwanda to study Microbial Dark Matter (Phase II) - Kivu_15m_20L... | ecosystem: Environmental > Aquatic > Freshwater > Lake... | reverse complement strand
CCATTTTGTCCACAACGTATTTTCGCTTTTGACATAAATTTTGAAGCATTATTTAGTAAATATTTTTCCAAGTAAGAAATTTGTGAATCTGACAAAGGTTTTGCTATTGGAATTACATACAATCCTGTAATTGTTGCATGACATTGTCTTGCAAGATAAATTGCCTCATCCAGTCCCCTCATAGAATTTTTAGAACCATCAATAGGAACGAGTATTTTTTTTATGTTTTTCACAATTATCTGATAAAAGAACTGAAATTAAGAGTATCACAACATTATCGAGTTTGATATTCAACTATGAAATTGTACATAGCCACTATATACAGAAAATTCAATAATAATTTGAAAATGACTGATGCAGATAAAATTACGGTTAGAGATATCATGACAAAATCGGTGATTGCAGTAGATTCTACAATTACTGTAAATGAAGCAGCAAAATTAATGGAAGATGTGAAAGTGGGAGCTATTATAGTTATGGAAAATAATACACTTACAGGAATAATTACAGATAGAGATTTTGCAGTAAAGATTGTAGCTCATGCTTATCAAATTACAACTCCAGTAAAACAGATTATGTCAACTCCTCTAATTGCAATAGGTCCTGATGAATCAGTGTGGATGGTAGCTGATCTAATGTATACTAGAGGTATTCGTAAACTACCAATTATAGAAGATGATAAAGTTATAGGAATTATCACTGCTACAGATCTAGTAAACCGTCTTGCAATATCAACAGATGAAGATATTAGAAAAATGTATCATGAATCAGTGATCAAAGTTTACAAACAATATAGCCCATACAATTGATTAACCATTTACTATAGTAGACATTAATGATCTTCCACCAACTAATGCACCAATAGATAAACCAACATTTGCAACAAGATTAATAGCTAAAGTACCATAATGATGATTATCAAACAGATTACTAGAATCTAACGCAAAAGATGACATTGTAGTAAGTGAACCACAGAAACCTACTGCAGCTAGGAGTGAATATCTCCCATCAAGATTCCACTGTTCTGATATAACGATAAACATGCCTAAGACAAATGCCCCAACAACATTAACAATCAAAACATTAAGAGGTAATGTATTAAACAGCAGTGGTGATTCTGTTATTTTATATCTTAGAAAAGCTCCAAGCACGGATCCGACTGCTAAAAATACAAATTCTAAACCTTTCATGTACCTCTAATTTTTAGATTATTAGATATAATTAGTGTGAAAGTTGATTTTTCATCCAATTAAGACAATAATTTGTTATTCTGAATGCTAAACTGAGGATTTTTATAGCATTGATAATTTTTGCACAATGAATGACGCTGAAACTAAGATGTCAAGATTATGGATTTGAATGTGAATTCGTTTTGGATGGGGAGAAAAACATCACACTCCTTGAAAAACTACGACAACATTTTGAAGAGGAACATGGTATCGAGTATACTACTGAAGCGATTACTCAGATGATTGTTAATCGTGGTCACTCTTTAGAATCTATACGAAAAGAATAGTCTCTAATTTTTAAAAAATTTATTTTTAACATTTATTAAAAAGTATTTTCTATAACAAATAGAATTTATTCTAAACAAAATTAGAGGAATTTTTTGAAGTTAAAATTGTCTTTTTGTATTAAAATTACCTGTTTCAATTTATTTTTATTTTATGAATGCCTATTGTACATAACAGTGTTAGAAGATTATTCAAATAATTATGATGTCAAGTGTGAACTAGACACTTGCAAAACCTATCCCATAATTACTGATTCAGAAAGAGGCGAAATGTTTTGTGGGGGATGCGGTATTGTTCTAGTGCAAAACATATCTGATACTTCAAATGAAGGAAACTGGTACGGCCAGGAAGATTTTTTAAAATTATCAAGAACTGGTCCTGCAACATCATTAACTATGTATGACAGAGGATTATCAAGTGTAATTGGAGCAAACAAAGACTCTTCAGGTAATACCTTATCAAATAAAACAAAATATGACTTTAAGAGACTTCGTACATGGGATCAAAGAAGCAAATCTAGATCAACTGTCTCACTAAGCAAAGCTTTTACTATATTAAATGGAATGAAGACAAAATTAGGAATACCAGATAGTGTAGTTGAAAATGCAGCTTATATTTATAGAAAAATTTCAAGTGCTAAACTAACTAGGGGTAGAACTATGGCTTCATTAGTTTCTGCGTCTTTGTATGCAGCATGTAGAGAAAATAACATTCCTAGAACATTAGACGATATTGCAATTGCTGGAAATACAGAGAGAAGAATATTATCAAGAGATTTAAGAACTATTATCAAAAAACTAGGATTAAATCTAAATCAATATGATACATCATCGTTTATTTCTAAAATTTCAAATAATATGAATTTGAAAGAAAAAACAAAACGTGATGCGTTTGATATCTTAAAACGCTGTGAAATAAAGGAAATTACTGCAGGTAAACATCCTGTAGCACAAGCAGCCGCTTCTCTGTATATTTCATGTATAATTAATAATGAGAAAATTAGTCAGAAGAAATTTGCAGAGGCATCTGGAGTAAGTGATGTTACCATAAGAAATAGAGTTGTCTTAATTAAAAAAACATTAAAGATAGAATAAAGATAGATTAATAATTAAAAATTGATTTATTTAAAGAAATCAAACTCTTGATCTCTTTTTTGTTTAGGTAGATCTTCCATAACTGCTTGTACGACCTCATTATGATTATACGTGAGGTGTCGTAAAAATTTTGCAGACTCGTCAGCTCTTTTCTTTGCATCCGCAAATAGCATTTCAGGACTACTTAATTCAGCCATCATTGTATTACATTCTTGGCATGGATTAAAGTCAAGATATAGCTTCATTGATTTGTATGATCTCCCTTAGTATTTAGACTATTTTATGGATTGTGGAATAGGAACATCTCTTCCAGGCTTTACCTTATTGATTGAATCGAGTAGATCTTCTTGTGATATCTTGATTTCTTTTACATTCTTTGATTTTCCACTCACATATCTCTTTAAAGCAGTAATTGCTGCTCTATTTGCAACAGCTGCAATTTCTGCACCACTAAAACCATCTGTTAATTCTACTAGTTTTGCAATACTTACATCACTAGCGAGGGGTTTCTTTTTGGTGTGAATCTCAAAGATATGTTGTCTTCCTTTTGAGTCAGGGGTTGGAACTTCTATGATTCTATCAAATCTTCCAGGCCTTAGTAATGCTTCGTCTATGATATCTAATCGGTTTGTTGCACCAATGATCAATACATTGTGTAATTCTTCAAGTCCATCAATTTCAGTTAAAATTTGTGAGACTACATTTTCTGTAACATGTGAGCTCGAATCTCCACTTCCTCTTCGTGGTACAAGTGCATCAACTTCATCTAAGAAGATAATACATGGTGCTGCTTGTCGTGCTTTCCTGAAAATTTCTCTAACTCCTTTTTCCGATTCACCAACCCATTTTGAAAGGAGTTCAGGACCTTTAATGCTGATAAAGTTTGATTCTGTCATTTTAGCAAGTGCTTTTGCAATCAAAGTTTTACCTGTTCCAGGTGGACCATGCAGTAGAATTCCCTTTGGGCTTTCTACATTAACATAATCAAACGCTTCTTTGTATTTCATAGGCCATTCAACTGCCTCTAAAAGCTCTTCTTTTAGTTTATCTAAACCACCAACATCATCCCAACTAACATCTGGAATTTGGACTTGTACTTCTCTAAGTGCACTTGGCCTAACTTCTTTTAATGCATCTCTGAAATCTTCACTTGTGATTTTTATTTTTTGAAGAATTTCAGATGAAATTTTTTCTTCATCAAGATCAATATCAGGAAGAATTCTTCGAAGAGATCTCATTGCAGCTTCTTTGGATAATACTTCTAAATCAGCTCCTACAAATCCATGTGTAATTTTTGAAATTTGTTTAAGATCTACTTTTTCATCAATTGGCATTCCACGTGTATGAATTGAGAGAATGTCAAACCTACCTTCAGTATCTGGAATTCCAATTTCTATCTCTCTATCAAATCTGCCCGGTCTTCTAAGTGCTGGATCTATAGAATCTGGTCTGTTAGTAGCTGCAATAACTACTACTTTTCCTCTAGATTTCATTCCATCCATTAATGTCAATAGTTGTGAAACTATTCTTTTCTCTACTTCACCAGATACTTCATCTCTTTTTGGAGCAATAGAATCAATCTCATCTATGAAGATTATACTAGGTGCATTTTCCTCAGCCTGTGAGAAAATTTCTCTAATTTTTTCTTCACTTTCTCCATAATATTTTCCCATAATCTCTGGACCACTAAGTGAAATGAAATGAGCGTTTGTTTCTCCAGCTACGGCTTTTGCAAGTAAAGTCTTTCCTGTTCCAGGTGGACCGTATAGCAATACACCTTTTGGTGCTTCTACGCCTATTTTTTCAAATAATTCAGGATGCCTCATTGGCAGTTCTACCATTTCACGAATTTTTCTAACTTCATTTTTTAAACCACCTAATTCATCATAAGTTATTCTTGGCACATTAGTGTCAACTGCTTTTGTCATAGAACCGAGTTTGAATATTGTACTTTCTGTTACAATTACTGGTTTTGATGGTTTTGTACTAGTTACAATAAATTGAATTTTTCCTCCCATTTGAGTTGGAAGTTGAATTGAATCATGAACTGTAAATACATGATTTTGAAAATTTGTAATCATAACATCATGTAATTGTTCTTCATCAATAGCTAATTTTTCAGTTGGAGATAAAGTAATTTGTTCTGCGTCTGCAGCTTCTACTGATTTTATAGAAATTTTATCACCAATTCCAGCTCCAATATTTTGTCTAGTCATTCCATCAATTTTGATAACACCAGTACCATATTCTTCAGTTGAACCAGGCCAAAGTTTTACATGTGTTTTTTTATTATATGTTAATTCTAAGATTTGTCCTGGTTTCCATTTAGTTTCTTCAATGATTTTAGGATCAACTATAGCTCTTCCTCTACCAATATGTTGTTGTGGAATTTCAACAATTTTTAAAATAATTTCATCCATGTTTTTCTCCAAAATTTAGGGAGGTTTATTCAACCTCCACTTTTTTGCCTTTTGGCTTTGTATCTTCAATCAATTTGAAGACAAGTTCAAGAATTCCATTTTTGTATGAAGCTTTGGCAGAGTTTTCATCAACTTTATGGTTGATTGGAACTTTTGTATGGTATTTCTTTTCATCATGTTCTGCAGAAATATCTACTAATTTGTCTTGGACCAAAATTTTAACATCTGTCTTTTCAACTCCCGGCATTTCTGCTACAAGTTTCACTTGTTTTTCTTTTTCATCGACAATTACATCTACAATTGGTTCTCTATTATCAGATGTAGGAAGTAATCCTGGTTTTACGTTTCCATATTCTTTTAGAACCGGTTTTCCGTTAGGACCAACGGTCATTGTATAACCATAATAAATTGGGCCAGCATTGGAATCACTTTTCTTGAATTCTTCAAATATGTCATCTATATCAAAAAATGAGCCTGACATTCTCTTGAAGATTCTATCAAATTCATCATCAAATATTGTCATATTTATCTACTATATGTAATATACATTACATTATATAAATATTATGTATTATTTTGTAATATATTACATAATATTATTATATCTGACATAGTATAATTATGCCTGATGAGAAATTCAAGTATGTCTATACCTGAATTAGTTAGGGAGATTATTACTAGAAATCGTTCAATTTATGATTGCATGAAAATGGATTTGATTAACTACACAGCATTAGCTGTAAAGATTCAACCCGAGATTGAAAGAATTTTGGGCAGTACTGTTAATCTCAATACTATTGTAGTTGCTATAAAACGATATGCAGATTCATTTGAAATTAAAGAAAATATTAGAGATGAGAGTGTTTTGAAGAATGCAAGGCTTTCATTAACAGATGGAATCATGGATATCAAATTTTCTATGAAAGATTTTGCCGAAATGGATACAATGTCAATTTTGGATAAATTCTCAAAAATTACTAATAATTATGAATTTTTTAGGATGTCTGATTCATTTAGATTTCTTACAGAGGATATAGAAAGTATAAGGCAAATTTTTGAAAACGTACCAAATAATGAAAGTATGTTTAGTACCGGTCTTGCAAAAATTAGAATTTCAATTCCAAGTAATCAAAATCAATCAGATGTGGTATCTTATGTTGCAGAGATCTTACATGATAATGGAATAGAACTTGTAAATGCATTTTTCAGTCAAGAGAGTATAATTATAATTCTAAATGAAAAAGATGCCTCAAGGGCATATGAAATACTTCACTCAGACATAGTCAAAATTTCATAAATTCAAAAAATAGTAATAAATTATCAGAATATTTGATCTCATAGGATATATTCAGTAATTTTCTGGTATAGGGTAATTGGCTAAAAATAAGAAGAAAGTAGTGATTTTAGGAGGGGGATTTGCTGGAGTAGAGTGTGCTAGACAGTTAGAGTCATTTTTTAAAAATAATTCCGAAGTTGAATTAGTAATGGTGAGTGAGGATAATTTCTTATTATTTACTCCAATGTTGCCTCAGGTAGCATCAGGCATTATTGAAACAAGACATATTGTAATGCCTATCAGAGCAATTTGTAAAAAGACTAAATTTTATGAAGGTAGAATTAAAAATGTAGATCCATTTGGAAAACTTGTAACATTATGGGGCACGGGTGAAAAACGTGGTGTTTCAATTTATTATGATTATCTAGTAGTTGCATTAGGTAGTGAAACCAATTTTTTTGGAATGGCAGATGTTGAAAAAAATGCCTATACAATGAAGACACTCAATGATGCAGTTGTTTTAAGAAACAGAGTCGTAGATATGCTTGAACAAGCTGATAATGAAACTGATACTATTCTTCGCGATAGTCTTTTAACATTTGTAATTGTGGGGGGAGGATTTGCTGGAATTGAAACTGCTGGAGAATTATTAGATTTATTATTAGATGCACGAAAACATTATCCTACAATTCACAAAGACGATATTCGTGTTATAGTTTTAGAAGCTCTTCCAATGATTCTTCCCGGCTTTAATGAAAAATTAGCAGATTTTGCAAAAGAAAAAATGATTCAAAGAGGAATTGAAATTAAACTTCGTATGGCAGTAACAAGTTTTGATGGAACTGAGGTCTCTGTAAAATCATTAGATGAAAACCCAAAAGACTCAGTAGACGAATCAAAGATTAATGGAATTAGAACTAAAACATTGATTTGGACTGCAGGTGTAACACCTGTAAATACAATAAAAAGATCAATGTTCAAAACAGATAAGGGAAAAATTATTGTAAATGATTTTCTTGAAGTTCCAGAATTTCCAGGAGTTTTTGCAATTGGAGATTGTGCATTATTTATGGATCCACAAACAAATAGACCATTTGCTCCTACTGCACAAATTGCCGAAGCACAAGCTAAGATTGCTGCACATAATCTAAATGCCTTAATTAAAAATTCAGAGAAGGAAAAATTTGTTTATCATTCAAAGGGACAAATGGCAATAATTGGAAAAAGAACTGGAATTGCAACATTTCTAGGCATGAATATTTCGGGATTTTTAGCTTGGCTTATTTGGAGAAATGTCTATCTATCAAAAATTCCATCTCCTGATAAAAAAGTCAGAATTTTTTTAGATTGGATAATAGACTTGTTTTATGACAGAGATATTTCAAGACTAAAACTTTTGAAACGTGAAACAGAAAAAGAATACAAGGTTCTTGATGAAGTAGATGATGTTTGGTAGAACAATAATTTAAAAAAAATTATATAAATTAATTTTTAGAATCAGAATTTATTTTTAATTTTGATAATTGCAATTGTAGGGATTATAAAATATATTCCAAAATTTAATGCAAGTACAGAAAGTCCTAATCCTAACACTTCGATTTCAGAACCATCTTCAGCTAATGTCATAATTGAAAGAGTTGATAACATTGGGGTAATGGCCAATTTAACTACCTCTTTGAATACAGGATTTTCTCTTTCAAGATCTGCTACAATAGGACTGAAAGAATAGTAAAATTGGTTAAATCCAGTCATAAATGTAGTTCCAGATTGAGTTGAAAGAATAGTATTGTCTCTTATTTCTCTTAGTTGTTGAATTTGAGGAGCTAATTCTGAGCCATATGCTGCTGTAGCAATTAGACACCCACCACCCTTTTCTTCTGTCTCTACAGAAGCTGTTGCGGATTTTATTTCTTTAATTGGTTCTGAGATTATTTTAAAAGAATTAACAGAGTCATCAAATTTAGAAAGTTGATCATTAAATTCGTCTATTCCATTACTATATGAAAAAATGTAGAATTTTTTAGGCGTTGAAATTATTATTTCTTTGAATTGTACATTATATGATTCTCCACCACTTTGAAAAATGCCTTTAGCATGAGTGATAAATGCTTCCTTTTCATTTATTATAGATTTTTCTTGAGAAATAATTTCTAAGTTACCTGCTTTGAGTGCATCATCTAAAAGTTTAGCTTTTTCTTGAATTAAATCATCTAAAGTTTTCCCATCAACATTTGAAATTGTTAGAGAAATAACTGGATTAATTGGGCCAATTCTAGGTCCTACAACAACTACATCTGGGGAATTTTCATTAGTTTTTTCTGGTTGTTGTAATAACCAACCTTCTGGTGCATCAAATTCAATATCTAATGCCTTATCTTCATATCGTTGAAAATCTGATGAAGTTGTAATTGGGGTAGTAACTCTTTCAGGTTCTGATAATGAAAGTAAATTAGTTAGGGTAGAACGATTTACAACCTCAACTTTGGTGATTTTTACTTGTTCAGTGCTTGTTGGGATATCTTTCTCTCCAGTTTTTACTGATGCAATCTTGTCAAGTGTTGCAAAGCTTTCTTCAGTTACAATTCTTCCAAAGACAGTATATTGTTGATCAAGAAAATTTGAATCCTTATGAACTATAAAAAATTGTGAACCTGCACTGTTTGGATCTTGTGCCCTAGCCATAGAAACAATTCCACGGTTGTGTTTGATTGTATTAAATTCAGCATTTATAGAATAACCTGGTCCTCCAGTTCCCCAAGTACTTTGATCTCCACCTTTTGTGTTTGGATCACCACCTTGAATCATAAATCCCGGAATTATTCTGTGAAAAATAATACCATCATAAAATCCATCTTCTGCTAATTTAATAAAATTCTGAACGTGATTAGGAGCATCATTTGGGAATAATTCGATTACAATATTACCAAGGTTAGTATGCAAAATTACTAATTTATCATCTGATTGTGCAAATGATTGATTTCCTAAATTAATTAAAAGTAATGATAATGAAATTATAATAAGAATTTTTTTCAACAAGCCATTTCAAAATATCTTACATAAAAGCTAATTGTATTAGTTTTTAACAAAGTCTAATAAATTAAGCATATTGCAATCAGATGAAAAGATTCAAGCACATTTAGTTTCGGTATGGAGAGAGTCAAAGAATTTCTTTTCGATTGGTGGAAAAGAAGGAATGTTAGTATTAACTGATAAACATCTGATGTTTGTTCACAAAACAGAGGCTAAGATGAGATGGTGGCAAGCAATTAGACAAAGACAAGTAATTAGTTTTTTAAAATCGAAAAATACAATGATTCGTCATGATGGATATAATGAAAGTAATTTAATGGAAGATATAAAAAATAAAAAAAATATTCAAATGTCTTTTGATGATATTTTGAATATATCACATGAAGAAAAAGAGTGGGGAAGTATCTTACTTTTAGAATATAAAAAAGATGGAAAACAGCAAAAATATCAATATTCAATTGCACAGGATTGGGTAAAATATCCAGTTAAAGAGCCTACAAAGTATATGAAAGTAGATTGGGAACCTTTTGTGCAATATATTAAAGACAGGCAGAAATTTACAAAGTAAATTGGGAAAAATTTATGCTGTAGGTGTAGGTCCAGGCTCGCCAAAATATGTTACGGAAGTTGTAAAAGAAATCATACAGAATTGTGACATAGTTATTGGATACAAATACACATTGAAAACAATTGAAGATTTGATTGTTGGTAAAGAGATTTATGAAATAACTATGAATAATCAGGAAGAATCATATCAAAAAATTTATTCAGTGCTGGATAATCGTTCGTTAGTTATTCCATTTACAGGTGATGTTAATTTTTCAGAGTCTGAGGTTGTAGATAGACTAATTGAGATTTTTGGTGATGTAGAAATTATTCCGGGTATTAGTTCAATTCAAGTTGCAGCATCAAAAGCAAAAGTTCCATTAGATAAATCCAAAGTAATTACAATGCATGTAACAACTTCAATTGAAGAAAAGAAACTTGAATTGCAAAAAGCATTAATTGATGGATATAATGTGGTTTTAGTTCCTAGACCATGGCCTAAACAACCCGACAAACACTTTATGCCATCAGAGATTGCAAAATATCTAAAAAATAACGGGTTTGATACAGAAAATATGAAAGTTCATGTTTTTGAAGCGCTTACTACTGAAAATGAGACTAGTTTTGTTGGAACTGTAAAGGATTTAGAAGGAAAAGAATTTTCAGATTTATCTGTAATGGTTTTCAATCAATTTGTTTTGGATTCCTATATGAATTACAAATGGCAATGGAAAAATTAATTTATTATTTTCCTTGCCCAAGAACAACATTACCTTCTATGGTTGGAAATACATATGCATTAAGTTCCATCCATTGATATTTTGGATCATATAATCTATAAAATCCAGCTTTATCTAGTGTAATGTTAGTTGATTCACCTGGTAATATTTCACCTGTTGAAATTCTGTTGTCAGCAGTAAATTGAACATAACGATCACTATTTTTTGTTCCACTTAGAATACTATGTGATACTATATCGTCATTTACAATAGTAATTGTTGTTCCTGGTTCAACTGAAATTCTATCTTGAGAAAAATATCTTAATCTTAATGAATCGATTGAGCTTTGAGTTTGTGATGCTTGTTGTTTAGTTCCTGCAAGATCAATGTATGTACCTATACCTTGAGTCGATGAACCTTTAGTTATATGAATTGTAATTTGTTTATCTATTTTCGATTCTGTTGTTTTAGGATCTATTGTAGGTTTAATTTTTGTGAGTTCTGATAGTTTTGCCGTATAGATTATTTTATAATTATCATCATCAATGGTTATTCTTCCAGTAAAACCATAGATTGAAGCATTTTTACTTTCTTCAATTAATTTTCCAAAAAAACTAATCGACGCTTGATTACCAATATCACTATCAATAACTCCGTTAATTCTAATGTATTTACCTTCACGTAGCATTGTTGCTTTTAATTCAGTAATTAGAAAATCTTCATCATCTAAAGTAATGAATCCATCTTCAACTGACGATGCAATACTACTTCCAGTTTGTTTTTGGGTTGAAATTGCTAAATCAATTTCAGAAGTTTTAATCGTGTTTTCTGTTACAGCGTATCCTGATCCTTCCAAAGTAAAAGCACTGTTTGATGAAATTGCAAATGAATCACTAAAAGTAAATCCAGAAAAAACCAATAACGCTAAAAATCCAAGAATGGTAGTATTCATGTTATATTTCTCTTCTAATTCGGTTTATAATTTGCTACTAAATTATTTTAAGCTGATTAGATAAATCAGTGGGTTTTTTCAAATTAAAATCCAGGAAGCGTGATGGATTCATCTTGAACTAATTTAATCATATAATACTCCAAATATCCACCTGTTAATAGAAGTCCTATCACTATTCCTATTTCTATTATAGTTGGTTTCAGAAATGGAATTAGGTTAGATTTTCTATATACTTCTTTAATCAATATGAAACTTCTAGAGGTAGCTAAAGAATAGGCAGTAAGTTCCATTATGCCAAACGGGGATAAAAAGAGAATTGCCAGTGGTGGAACTTTTGCTAATTCTGGAGAGATTGACACTATTGCTGAAAAAGCAAATCCAGTTGACCAAGCTGAAAATAATCCCCATACTACTCCAAATCCAGGAATGAACATTGGTAATGAAATTGTAGAGTTATGAAGGAAGATCCCCATTGCATCGATATCTTTAACTAATTTTTCAAATTCAGTCATAAATGTAGTAGCTTCTTCTTCACTAACTGTAGACATTGAACCGATTTGATATGCAATTGTAAATAATCCCATAAATATGAAAAATGTGATTATTCTAATCTTAGACATGTAATTTTTTATTGTAAACGATATTTGAGGGTTAGGTATGGGCGCAGATTTAATTAAACCAGAAAACATTCTTTGATATTGAAAAAAGAGCTATCAGTTGCTTTGAATTATGCTTTGAATAAGGGGTTTCAAATTCATCCAAATGCATTTAAGTTTCTTGAAAATATAGATGTAAAAAAATTAGAGAAAATAATTAAAGAGATTGTTCGTGAAAAAACAAAACAAAAATCGTATCAGATTAATCAAGATGATTTAGAAGTTTATTTAGGAATTAAAGACGATCAAACTTTACAAAATGATCATAAAATACTCTTTGATCCAACATTAAGAATTACTACCGGTGAGGGAGTAAAAGGGTATAATGCGTTGTTTTCTAGCCGTTTTAACAAGTTAAAACGAATAATCTCAGATAGGCCTGAATCAAGGATGTTAAAATCAATTGCTTCAGTAAAGACTGCAAAAACTGATGATGACATGTATGTTTGCGGTCTTGTCACTAGTAGAAGTGTAGAGAGAAACATAACAAAATTGGTTTTAGAAGATCCTTCAGGTTTGTTTGAGGGAATAGTTTTTGATAATGAATTACAAAAAACAGCAGGCTCATTACTTAATGACCAATTTATCATGGCTCGAATAGGTTTTGGTAAAAATGCTGGTTTTATCATAAAAGATTTGATTTCGCCTGATGTTCCTGACCAAACCTCAAACAGATCTGAAACTGAAACATATGCTGTTTTTCTTTCAGATCTACATATTGGTAGTAAGTACTTCATGGAAGAAGAATTTACAGAGTTTGTATCTTGGTTATCCAGTCCAGATTCAGTAGCAAGAAAAATTCGTTTTGTGTTAATTGGTGGAGATTTAGTAGATGGTGTTGGGATTTATCCAAATCAAGATAAAGAATTAGTTTGTCAGACTATTGAAGAGCAGTTAAAAAAAGTTGAAGAACTCATAAGTAAAATTCCTAGTTATATCAAAATATTCATTATGCCAGGAAATCATGATCCTGGTCGTAGGGCATTACCACAACCAGCAATTCCTAAAAAATACAATTCAGGATTATGGGAAAGAGAGAATGTCTTCATGGTTGGAAATCCTGCTGTAGTTTCTCTAAATGGAGTAAAGGTGATGATGTTTCACGGTCAAAGTATAGATGATATTGTAAAAACTACACCTGGTCTAAGTTATGACAAACCTACTAAAGTAATGAAGCATCTTCTAAGAGCAAGACATCTAAGTCCAATTTATGGTAGTCAAACCCCAATAGCCCCAGAAATGGAAGACTTGATGGTAATTGACGATATTCCAGATATTTTTCATGTAGGACATGTGCATAGAGCCGAGTTAGATATGTACAAAGGAATTCTTTTATTAAATTCTGGTTCTTGGCAAAAACAAACACCATTTCAAGCAAGTGTTGGAATGACCCCAAATCCAGGAATTGCACTTATGGTAAATTTGAAGACTTTCAAAGTCTATCATGAAAATTATAATTCAAATATTCTAAACAATATCTTGCAAAGTTAAATCGTCTTTGAAGGTTTTTTTAATCATTTCCGACGAGATTGTAAGTTTGTATTTTTTTGTTCTTCCATGTATTCCTTGATGAATTAGTCTGCCTGAGATAATTCCAGATAATTCAATTTCACTAAGCATTTGAGTAATTCGCCTTTGTGTTAGTTCGTCTCTTCCTACTATTTTACAAAGTCCTTTGTAAGATGAATAAATCTCACCAGTTGATGAACCTCCGGCCTTCATAATTGCCAGGATTACAAGTTTTTCATGGAGGGGGTATGATTTTAGAGATGTTTCCTCTTTATTTTCTTCAATTTTTAGTGATGCCTCCCTAACATGATCTTGGGAAACTTTTTCTGATTGTTGTCTTTCAGCGATTTCGCCTGCAACACGAATAAGATCAATTGCCCTTCTAGCATCTCCATGTTCACCACCTGCCAAGGCTGCACAAAGATTCAGTGCTGGATCTTCTACTGAATTAGGGATAAACGCCTCGTCAATACGTTCTTCTAATATTTTTTTAATTTGTTCTACATTGTAGTTTGTAAAAACTACCTCTTCTTCACCTAAACTGCTGATTACTCTAGGATCAAGTTTTTCCTTAAATGTAAGGTCATTTGAAATTCCTACCAAAGTTAAAGAGCCTTGTTTTAGACGTTCGTTTGCTCTAGTAAGTTGATATAAGATATCTTTGCCTGTTTTTGAGACAAGTTGGGCTAGATAGTCAATTTCATCTATAACAAAAATAGCATTTATTTTAGATTCATCAATATTATTTAGAATTCTTTTGAAAACTTCACTAATTGCTAGGCCAGTTCCAGGTAGTTCTTTATCACTCATGCCTAACTGCCTTCCGAAACTTACTAACAAACCATAAAGTGTGGTTTCTTCTTTGGAGTTAGCATAAATGAGTTTTATTGGAAATTTTGATTTTTCTACTCTCTCCTGAATTTTATTTAATACTTTTTTAACTACAAGTGTCTTTCCAGTACCTGGTTTACCATAAACTAATAGATTGGATGGTCTTGAATGTTTAAGAATTGGTAGTAGTGATTGAGTAACTTGTTCTTGTTCAGAATTTCTATGTTGAATTGTATTTGGGATATATGTAAAATGAAGAATATTTCTATTTTTTATAATTGATTTTCCAGATTCAGCTGCATCAAGTAATCTATCAATTGGATCGGACATACTCACACACCTATGTTTCTACTCTTTAGTAACATAATGATATCTAGTATTAGAGAGTAAAGATAGGAATAGTTATTCTAATTTAGTTTATAATTAATTATTTTTAGTTAGTTTTTAGATTTTCAATAAAAAAAATTAAAGAAAAGAATAGAGTGGAAAAACAGGTGTGTGGGTTAATCTTAATTGTTAACAAATTGTTAATTTGGTGTTAGGATAAACGAAAAAAAGGTCTATTTTACCCCTTAATTTCCATTCCAGGCGTTAAGTTCGATGTTAACACTGTGAATATCCTAAAACTTACCCCTTTATTTCCACTCCAGGCATGATAAAGGTGATTTAGAATAAGGAAATTTAATCATTGATGTTAATAACAAAAATTAACCTAGGCGTGGGCTAGGCAGTCAATGTTAACAAACCTCTTAGTTAACAAATATTCTGGGATCAATTGAACTGTTAATGTTAGATCCTCATAGATCTAAAAGATGGCCAAAAAACGGATTCGAATTGATATGGAAGATGCTGATGGAGCACGGTATGATATAAAATTAGAAGGAAATGTTACTAGAGAAAAAGTTCTAAAAATCTTTGAAATGATGGATTTGATGAATATTGAAGAGGATGAACAAAAAACCACAAATATGGACTCTACAGGCTCAAAAATATGGCATATTGTTGATAAATTCTTCCCTATGGGAAAATTTACATCTACAAACATACT
>Ga0169931_10007959_pt1 | contig 15601 bp, 14 predicted proteins | sample Kivu_15m_20L_FD_129675 | JGI IMG/M metagenome (GOLD analysis project Ga0169931, IMG submission 129675) | Freshwater microbial communities from Lake Kivu, Western Province, Rwanda to study Microbial Dark Matter (Phase II) - Kivu_15m_20L... | ecosystem: Environmental > Aquatic > Freshwater > Lake... | reverse complement strand
CTCGGCGCGCTCAGCGAGGGCGGACGCGTGGCGGCCTTCATCTTCCTCGGCGCGCTGCTGCTCATCATCTCCTTCATGTACCAGCGCATCAAAGGGCTCTTTGTCGATGACTCGAAGAAGGAAACAGCACCGACCGATGCTCCGCAAGCGTGACCATATACCATCTCGCAATAAAGCCTTGGCTGATCTGCTTGCTCTTTTGCCGCATGGCTTCTCCGACCGGGGTCGTTCCGTAGCTCCGGCTACGCCACGCCCCGTGCGGATCGCCCTCCGAAAAAATAGCCGCGCATCTCTAGCCCAATCCTTCGTGCGAAATGGTATTTCCCTGATCCCGCTGCTCCTGGCGGGGACGCTCTTCGCGCAGCAAGCGAAGTGGAGCGCCAACGTGCCACCGGTGAAGGAGCAAGGGCTGCACGCCATCGCGCTCAGCGCCGACCTGCTCGGAAGCACGCGCGGCGATCTCGGCGATATCCGCCTCCTTGACAGCACTGGAGCCGAGGTGCCGTACGTGCTGCGTGAATCGATGCAGGCCAGCGGTCCGGAGCGCTTCATCGCCTTCAACCTCTTGCGCAACGCGGTGCTGAAGCATAGCACGGAAGTGGAGATCGAGCGGCCCGCGGACGAACCGCTCGAAGAGCTGCACGTGTGGATCAAGCCCATCGATGCCGAGAAGCGCGTGCGCATCACCGGCAGCGACGACCGGCAATCGTGGTTCATGGTGAAGGACAGCCATGTGGCGCCGCGAGGCTCGCGCGGCGATCCGCCGCACCAGGTGCTCACGCTCCGCATCCCGCGCAGCGATTACCGCTACCTGCGCCTCACGCTCAACGATTCGCTCACCGCGCCAATGAAGGTGCTGGGCGTTGGACGCTTCGTGCCCGAGCGTTCACCGGAAGCGGTTCTCTCGTCGTCCATCGATCTGCGTTTCACGCAAAACGACACGGCACGGCAAACGGTGCTGCGCTTCGCCTTGCCCCATGCCCTGCTCATCGAGCGCATGGCCATTGAAGTGGAGGACACCCTGCCCTTCATGCGCCGCGTGGAGATGGGCCGCTGGCGCAGCATGGATGTGGAGGAGCGCCGTCATGTGCGCAAGCAGCGCTGGCTGGAGCAGATGGGCTCTTTCGTGATCAGCCAGGGCGGTGGCTCCGCCTTCAGCCTGATGCCCGCGCGCCTCGACACCTTCGAGCTGCGCATCGACAACGGTGACGACAGGCCCCTGCGGATCAGAAGCGTGAAGGCGCAATGCCGCGAGCGGATGCTGCTGGCGCGGCTGGAGCCGGGCATGGCCTATCGCCTGGTGGTGGGCGATGAGCAAATCGCCCCGCCACAATACGACATGGCGCATTTCGCGGACGAATTGCCCTCACCGCTGGGCACCGTGCTGCACGGTGCTATTGAACGGCTGCCGGAGCCCGAAGCCGTGAGGCCGCGCTTCGATCCCTCCCGCATGTGGGTGTGGGCGGCCATCATCGCGCTCGTGCTGGGCATGGGATGGATGGCCATGCGGATGCTACGAAAACCGAATTGAGGGGCACTCTGGCCACCTTCAAACCGTCGCCACCACCTTCAACTCAATCGCGATCGGCGTGGGCAGGCAATTGATCTCCAGCGTGGTCCGGCACGGCGGGTCGTTCTCGAAGTACTCCTTCCACAGGCGGTTGTAGGTGGGGAAGTCGTCCTTCATGTTGGTGAGGAACACCGTCACGTCCACGATCTTCTCCCAGCTGCTCCCGCTGTCCTCGAGGATCCACTTCACGTTCTGGAACACGCTGCGCACCTGGGTCTCGATGTCGTAGGAGGCGATGCTGCCATCGGCGTTCAGCTCCACGCCTGGGATCTTCTTGGTGCCGCGCTCACGCGGGCCCACACCACTGAGGAAGAGCAATTCGCCCACACGACGGGCATGCGGGTAATGGCCAACGGGCTCGGGGGCCTTGTTGCTGCTGATGGAGCTCATGCCCCAAAGGTGCGAAGGCGCGCGCTAGCTCTTCACAGCGCGCAGCGCGGGGAATCGCTGCTGCAGGACCGCGAAGCTGCCGAAGAGCAAGCCGCTGTAGGTGAGGTCGCCAAGCACGGTGTTGCCCAGGAAGGGCAGGCCAGCAGCGTAGCAGGTCATGAGGCCGCTGAAGTCCTGCGTATACATCGTGTTGCCGGGCCAGCATGCCAGGTTGGTGATCATGAAGAAGATCGCAGAGGCGGCCAGGCTGCTGCCGAGGATGCGCGGCACGGTGACCTTGCGCAAGGTGACCATGCCCATCAGCGCGATGAGCGCGAAGGTGCCGCAGGGCCAGTACCAGCCATCGTACAGCCACACGAAGCCATTGTTGAAGGTGTTGTACACGAAGTTGCTGAGGAAGAGGTCGCTGAGCCAGATGGAGAGCAGCGGCAGGCCGATGGCCCAGCCCCGGTTCTTGATGTGCGCCGCGCAGAAGAGGGCCATGGCGCCCATCGGGGCGAAGTTGTAAGGGTGCGGGATCACGCGGCTGGCCACGGCTGCCAGGATCAGCGCGATGATGGCCAGGGTGCGGAGGGGCAGCTTGCTCATGGCTTCTGTGTTCGTGCGCAAAGAACGGCAGGATGGCGCTATGCGCCACCTCCTTTCTAACGGAAATCAAGTGGCCCAAGCGGGGCCGGCCTTGGCCGAGCGGCTGAAGCTGCTCCACCTAGGATCGCGTTCGGCCACAAGGTCTCGGGATGTGCCGCGAACTGGCCAGACTCAGCGGGTCAGGCATCGTTCCGTGGGCCAATCGCATCTTGGTAGCATGCCCGGAACCATTGCCACCCACCACCTGCGCGATCGTTCGCGCCTGACCACGCGCGTGGAGCTCATCCGCGAGCGGGCGGCAACGGCGAAGACTGCCGTGCATCGCCACGACTTCCACGAGCTGCTCTTCATCGCCACAGGAAGCGGCACGCATATGCTCGACATGGTGCAGCATGAAGTGAAGTCGCCCAGTTTGCACCTGATCTCGCCGCGGCAGGTGCACCAGCTGCTGCGCTCGGCCGACATGACCGGCGACGTGGTGATGTTCGCGCCCGATGCGCTGCTGGGCCAGGGCCATGGCGCGCGCTCCGAGCTCTTCGCGCGGTTGGAAGGGCCGGCGGCCATCTCGCTCACCAACGAGCAGCTGCACGAAGCGCGCGCGCTCATAGGGCTCATGGAGAGTGAACTCGCGAAGCAGGAGCCAATGGCGGAAGTGGTGGAGGGCTACCTCGGCATCCTGTTGATCAAGTGTCTGGCATGGTCGCGCGATGCGATCGATACCGATGCCGCTCCTGGCTCACCTTCGGCAAACAGATCACCGACGACACCGCCGAGGCGCTGATGAAGCTCGCCTACGACACCGGTGATGGATGTGTACAACGACATTGCGTTCCATGCGCAGGCGATCGCCAGCGGAGCCTGGCCTGCCGACAGGTTCTATTGTGAGAGCATCATGCTGAACACGCGGGATATGGGCGTGGTGCTCACCGCGAAGCTCGACTCTTTGCTCGACCTGGTCGATGTCCTGGAATCCAATGGCTGGGTCGAATGGGAGACCATCGGCGAGAAGTTAAGCGCCTTCGAGAGTTGGTCCTCACTAACGAACGCGCCCTACAGCCAGTGGAACTGCGATAGCGACATCGTCACGGCGATGCGGGATGAGGCTGCGGGCGGAACAAGCGTGACCAGCGTTGATGGTGATCTGCTCGTTCGCTGCGCCGGGGGGTCCTGCGAGGCGCGCATCATGGACACCCTCGGCAGATCCTTATGGCGCGGCTTGGTTCGGGATGGAGGTCGGATCGATGCGACCGCGTGGCCTTTTGGCGTCCTTCTCGTTGAACTCACGCAAAGTCAAAGGAGGCAGCTGCATCGAATCGTCGTCCAATAGCCAAGGGTGAGGGTAGCGATCAGCATCCGGTGCTCGATCGAAGGCCGGTCTTCGTTCTAACGCCGACGTCCACCAGCACATGTTGACGAGATGGCCTTAGCCGATTTCGGCGAGATGATCGGCCACAGACTTCGGTTCCGTGTCTAACCTCACGTGGAGAACCGCACGATTCGGTTTCGTGTGCGCGGCTCTAGTATCCTTCGTCAGGCTCTCGAAATAGGCCCGGTTGCACATCTCCCTCAGCGTTACGGCCACGGCGTTCGTGCGCATCGCAAGGCCGGGAGGATCATGGCCTTGGTCCGAAGCGGTACACCAGCGCATCCGTGAAGTGCCCGCAGGCGTCCTCCTTCCAGAAGGCACCGCCGTTCTTCTCGATCATGCGAATGCTGGCGGCGTTCTCGCGCGCCACCTTGGATGCGACGCAGGGCCGCTTGAGCTCCTCGAATGCGACCTCGAGCATCAAGCGCACGGCTTCGCTCGCATGACCCTTGCTCCAGTGCTCGCGCAGGAGCCGATAGCCCATGAGCACCCCGCCATCCTTCTATCTGCGCAGGCTGCATCTGCCGATCCAGGCGCCATCCTTCGCCTCGATGGCCCAGCTGCCGATGCCCTCGGGCAGCTGTTCGGCGATGTTCGAGATCCATGCGCGCGCAGACTCGATGCCTGCACATGGGACATCGTGCACGTACTTGAGCACTTCCGGGTCGTTGTTGAGCAGGAAGATGCTGGCCGCGTCGCGGTCATCGAGCTCGCGCAGTATGATGCGGCATCCGTTCGCTGCGATCATGGCTGTGGCACATCCTCGCTGCGCAGGTACACCGGTTCGCCTTTCGCGATGACCATGCCCCGAAGATCGCGGATCGGCGAACTCGGGCCGTTGGGCGAGCGTGCGCATGAGCACGAGCTGGGTCATGGGTGCACAAGACCCACGCGGCGGCAGTGCAGGACGAGTGCACACTTGTGGTGATGGCGAGTGCGCGGGTTGTTCTGGAAACGGATATACCGATCACGTGGTGACCCGTTCAGACGAAGCGACGCAGCACGGCCTCCACCTGCGCCACGTACCCGCCACCGAAGAGATTCACGTGCACGAGCAGCGGATACAGGTTGCAGAGGTCGATGCGCTCCTCCCAGCCGCGCTCCATGGGCCAGGCATCGTTGTACGCGGCATGGAAGGCATCATCAAAGCCACCGAAGAGCCTCGTCATCGCGATGTCCATCTCACGGTGGCCGTAATACACGGCCGGGTCGATGAGCACGGGCTGCGCGTTGGCATCGCACAGGAAATTGCCGCTCCACAGGTCGCCGTGCAGCATCGCAGGCGGTTCCTTGGGGAAGAGCCGATCGAGCTTGGCGAAGAGCCGCTCGAAACGGAAGGACACGCCAGCCTCCACGCGCCTGGCATCGCGCGCCATTTTCAGCTGAGGCTCCAACCGCTGATGAATGAAGAAGGTGGGCCAGTCCGATGCGGGACTGTTCACCTGCTTCAGGGAGCCGATGTAGTTGTCGTGCTCGAGCCCGAAGACGCTCCCGGTGTTGCGGTGCAGGGCCGCCAGTTGCCGCCCGAAGGCCTTCCAGAATGCTGCGCTCTTCAGGCCGCCCTCGGCATGCTCCATGAGCAGGTAGCTCGTGCCCTGCTCCTCACCGAGGGCGATCACCGCAGGGACACGCATCGCGCTGGTGGCCGCCAGCCGCTTCAAGCCATCCGCCTCCGCCGCGAACATCGAGGGGAAGCGGTCGGCCGAGTTCACCTTCACGAAGAAGAGGCCCACGTTGGTCTCCAAGCGGTAGCAATCGTTGATGCTGCCACCGCCGACCGGGTACTCGCCCACCAAGCGAACGACTTTGCCCAGATGGGTGCCTAAGTGACCGCAGAGGGCGTCGGACAGTGACTGGGACACGGGCACGTGCCAAAGGTGCCGCGAATCCGATGGATCATGCTAAACTTGCAGCCCCGTTCGAGCGACGGGTATTTCTTCATGGGGAATTAGCTCAGCTGGCTAGAGCGCTTGCATGGCATGCAAGAGGTCACCGGTTCGACTCCGGTATTCTCCACTTGGAAACGGCCCGCAAGGGCCGTTTCTGTTGTTGTAGATGAGCCGTGTTGAAAAAGTCGACCAACGGTTGGGACGGACAGCAAAGACATGAAGCCATCTTCGGCCCCCCGGCGGCAGTTCCCTGCCTCGGCATCGTGGTAGATCTTGAAAGGGCGGGAGGAGGCGGTTTTGGATTGATGTCACCTGCAAGGGCTTCATCAATGGTAGGTAGGGTAGTCCTTCTCCCCCCTTTCGCCATCGCGCCCGGCCAGCCATCCGTAGCGATTGCCCGCGAGATCAACGCGGAGCACCATAGCCAGCGCGATCAAGACTTCACCAAGCGCAGTTCGATGCGTGTGCCGTTCGCAGCTGTGACCCGCACGGTGTAATGGCCGGCCGCCAGCCCGGTGCTCGGAACCGGCACGCGCATGTCTTGTGCGGTGGCAGGTAACGCCATCACGATTCGGCCCAGCGCGTCCACCACTTCGAGCTCCACGGCGCCACTGATGCGCGCGCCGACGTGCATCCATGAATCGCCGGTGGCGGGATTCGGGTAGAGCAGCGGCTGCTCCAGGTCAGTGAACGCGGCAACAGGGACCTTGAGCACGAGATTCTGTCCGCTCACGATCCAGAGGTCCGGATCCAATTCGGCCGCTGTGGCCTGGAACGGAAGCGTGACGCTGAAGGTCTGCCCGCTGAAGGCATGATCGAGCAGCACGGTCTCCTCATTGCCTTCGGCAGTGAAGCGCACCGACACGGGCATCTCGAAGAAATCGACGCTGGGATGCGAAGTGGATTGCTTCAATAGGAGGCTCACGTTCCCGTTGAGCTCCTGCGCCCAAAAGAGCTGGTAGGTGGGGAAGCCCTCGCCCGCGTACCAGTCCTGCATGAACTCCGTGAGGTCGATCCCTGCAACGGCCTCCAGGTGCGCCACGAGCTGCTGCGTCAAGGCGCTGCCGTTGCGGATCTGCGGGTCGTTGAGGTAGTTGTTCACGCCTTGGAAGAAGGCCGCATCGCCGCACACCCAGCGCAGCATGTGCAGCAGGTACGCGCCCTTCGCGTAGGTGAGGCGCGCATCGAAGAGGCGAGGGATGGCGGTGGTGTCCGAGACCAGCACGCTTCCGCCTGGCTGCCCGGTGATGTGGCCGCGGCGCCCACGCTTGAAGGGCATCCAGTACTGCGGCGCAAGGAATTCGTAGCACAGCCCGCTCAAGTACGTCGCGAAGCCCTCGTTGAGCCAGAGGTCCTCCCAGCTGCCGCAGGTGACCAGATTTCCGAACCACTGGTGCGCGAGCTCATGCGCAACGAGCTCGTAATGGAAGTAGCCCATGAAGCTCATCGTCTGGTGCTCCATGCCGCCGCCCCACGCGAATTGCGCGTGCCCGTACTTCTCATCGGCGAAGGGGTACGGGCCGAAGAGATCGCTGAAAAGCTGCATCTGCGCGATGCAGTCCGCGGTGCCGAGCTGTGCGTCGCCGAGGTTCTCAGGGAACACGTAATTGAGCACTTCCACATCGCCGCCCGCCAGCGGCACCCAATCGCTGTACACCACATAGTTGGTGATTGCGAAGGCGATCAGATAATAGTTGATCGGATGGCGATGCTTCCAGTGGAAGCGTATGGTGCCATTGCCCAGGTCCTCCTCGGCGATCAAGAGGCCATTGCTCGCCACCCGATTGCCGGCTGTTGTGGTCACGATCATGTCGAGCGAATCGGCCTTGTCGTTGAGGTCGTGCTTGCAGGGCCACCAGTCGCGTGCGCCGTACGGCTCGCTCAACGTCCAGAGCACCGGCGCGCCCTGGTGCTCGGTCTGCACGAAGGAGCCGAAGCCCGCTTGGGGCGGCACCCCGGAGTAGGTGATGGCCACGATGGCCTCTTCGCCCTCGGGAAGCGCCGCGCTGAGCGCGATGCTGAGCGCATTGTCCGCGTGGGTGAACGAGGCGGGCTGGCCATTCACGAAGAGCGCGCTCACTACGAGCTCGTTGGCCAGGTCGAGCACCACCTCATCCAGTTCCTGCAGCGCCACGATGCGGTGCGTCACCGTGCCGCTGATGGCACGCACAGCGGGGTCCACGGAGAGATCCAGGCGGTGGTGCCGCATGTCGAAGCCGCGCGATGGCGCGCCGCGGGCCGCGCGAACCATGCTCGCGTGCGCGCGCTGCTCATCATTCGCGATGCGCTCGATGCCGTTCGGGTCGAAGCAGACCTGCGCGGCCGCCGCAATGCTCAGCGAGGTTGCGAGGGAGAAAAGGAGCGCGCGCACAGCGCCAAGGTACCGCCACCAGCGCCTCAGAACACGCCGGCGGCAATGACGCGCACGGCCTCGCTGCGCCCCATGGTGTAAAAGTGCAATGAGGGCGCCTTCCGGGCCACGAGCTCCCTGGCCTGGCCGATGCACCACTCGATGCCCAGGCGTTTCACCTCCAGGTCGCTGCGGCACTTCATCAGCTCGCGCGCGAACACGTCCGGCAGGTCCACACGGAAGGTCTTTGGCAGGAAGGCGATGTGCTTGAGCGTTGTGATGGGCTTGAGGCCGGGGATGATGGGCACCATGATGCCGGCCTTGCGGCAGAGGTCCACGAAGGCGAAGTACTTCTCGTTGTCGAAGAACATCTGGGTCACCAGGTACTCGGCTCCGGCATCCACCTTCTGCTTCAGGTACGCGATGTCCACATTGAGGTTCAATGCCTCCGGGTGCTTCTCCGGGTAGCATGCCGCGCCAATGCAGAGATCCGTGGCGGCGGCCTCCTGCTCCTCATCGTGCAGGTAATTGCCTCGGTTCAGGGAGGAGATTTGGCGGATCAGGGCCACCGCGTGCGGGTGGCCGTCGCGCTCGGGTATGAAGTGCGGCTCGTTCTTGATGGCGTCGCCGCGCAGGGCCAGCACGTTGTCGATTCCCAGGAAGTTGAGCTCAATCAGCGCGTCCTCCGTGTCCTCTTGGCTGAAGCCGCCGCAGATCAGGTGGGGCACCGTGTCGATCTCGTACTTCGCCTTGATGGTGGCGCAGATGCCCACGGTGCCTGGCCGTTTGCGCACGCGCACGCGCTGGGAGAGGCCGTTGCCCATCTCCTTGTACATCACCTCTTCGCGGTGATAGGTCACATTGATGAAGCTCGGCTTGAACTCGATAAGCGGGTCGATGCCCTCATAGATGGAGCGCATGTCCTTGCCCTTCAGCGGTGGCAGGATCTCGAAGCTGAAGAGCGTGCGGTCGGCTCGGCGCAAATGGTCAATGACCTTCATCGGTGCGGATTTCGCGTAGGGGGCCAAAAGTAGGAAGGCCCTGATGCGGGCCTTCCGTGCATGATGGATCGGGGATGATCAGCGCAGCACAGTGATGTGCCCCTTGAACTCACGATCGTCCTTCAGCGTTAGGACGTAATAGTAGGTCCCGTCGGGGTTCTCATCGGCCCTCCAGGTGTTCTTGTAGTTGGTGGTAGCGTACACCTTCTGGCCCCAGCGGTTGTAGATGGTGAGCGTGTTCACCCAGTACTCGATGTTCGCGATGGTGAAGTAGTCGTTGTATTGATCGCCATTGGGCGACATCACGTTGGGTATCGTGATGTCCGGCGGGAAGATCTCGTACAGCTGGGTGACGGTGGAGGTGCAGCCATCCTGGGCGGTCACGGTGAGCGTCACGAAGTACTGCCCGGGGTTCTCGAAGGTCCATGTTGGCGATTGGAAAGAGCTGCCATTGCCCTGGTCGTCGAAGTCCCACGACCAGGACGTGATGTTGCCGCCCTGCACGGAGGAGGCATCGGTGAAATCGACTGCGGTTCCCATGGGCTGCGGCGAAACGGGATCTACCGTGAACGCGGCCTGGGGCGTGCTGCCCACCTGCACATTGAAAGGCGCCGAAGTGCCCGAGCAGCCCTGGCTGTTGGTCACCGTTACGGTGTAGGTGCCGGTGCCCACCGTGATGGAAGGGGCGGTGGCCTGCGTGCTCCACGAGTAGGTCGCATACTCCTCAGTGGTCGATAGGGTTGATGGTGCCCCGCCGCAGCTGAATGCCGGCCCGGTGATCACGGGCGTCGGGCTGGGCGCTTCGGTCACTGTGATGGGATCCGAGGTCAAGGGGCAGTTGCCATACGCCACTGTCACCGTGTACGTGCCTGCGCCCACCTGCACGTTCGCGCCGAACAGGTTGCCGGGCTGCCAGACGTAGGTGTCGAAGCCCGGCGGCGCGTTCAGCTGAGCCAGGCCGCCGCTGCACACCACGGGATTGCCGCCGATGATGATGGGCCCTTGCGGCGACTGCGTCACCGTCACCGTGATGGTGGTGTCGTACGAGCAGCCGAAATTGTCCGTGATGGTGAAGGTGTAATCAAAGCTTCCCGGTGTGGTGCCTACCATGGTGGCCTGGTAAGGGTTGTTCGGGTCGCTCACCACGTTCTGGCCGGTCCAAGCCGCGGAATCGGCCGTTTGCCCGAGCACCGGCGTGTACACGGTGAGGCTGGGGAAGAGGTCTGGGTTGAACGTGATGGACCAGTCGCAGATGTAGCCGTTGTCGATGGCGAAGAGGTCGGTGATGGTGAAGGTCCACTGCCCGTTCAGCGGGCATCCGATCAGGTTGCTGAAGGGCTGCACGCTCTCATAGGTGCCTGCGGGAATGGTGCCGCCGGCGTTCTCCACCCAAGTGCCGTTCGTGGCCGTGGGGCTCCAGCAGTATTCCCAGCAGGTGCCGGGCGTTTCGCTCTCATCATCGACAGGAACGCCGATGTAAGTGCCGCCGCCGCCTTGCTGATGGAACACCGTGGTCTGTCCGTTAGGGCAGGTGATCTGGATCACCAGATCGCCCATGTAGCTGTGCTCCATGCTGGCGCACACGCTCAGCAGATCGTTCGCGTCGGTGAGCGTCTGGCCAGGGCTGAAGTTCGTGAAGGTGATGGAGGTGTTGAAGGGCACGCCCTGCAGGTCGGGGAGGAAGATGCCGCCACCGAGGTTGCTCTCGGGCAGCGCTGACCAGGTCACGGCCGTGGGGTCCGAGACCAACGTGAGGGATTGACCTTGGCAGATCGTGGTGTCGCCCGTGGTCCCGGTGAAGAGCGGCGTGGTGCTGATGAGCACTTGCAGGTCCACCACGTTGGTGCTCGCGCAGTCATTGTCATCAATCACCGTTACCTGCACCACGTATTCCGCCGGGTCGCTGAAGCTGTGCGTCACGATGGCGCCGCTGGTGCTGTCCACGCTTCCATCCGCGAAGTCCCAGATGTATTCGACCACGTTGAATCCCGCAGCGGCCGTGGAGGCGCTGGCATTGAAGATGATCACTTCATCCTGGCAGGCCAGCAAGGGAATCGCGCTTCCGAAGGTGGCTACCGCTGTAGGCGGCTCGCAAGGCTGGAAGCAGGTGATGTTTGCTGCGAAATTGCCGGTGCCCGTGGCGTTGCTGGTGAAGACCACCGTGAGGCAGCCGGTCGGGTTCCCGAAACTCGCCGAGACGATCCCGGGATTGTCCCCCGCCATCCATGTGCCCAAGAGTGGCGCGCTGGTGTTGTCGCCGTCATAGATGCTCATCTGATCGTTCGGCGAGATGCCGGCGGAACTCAGATTGAAGATCACCCATTGCAGCGAGATGGCTGGGCCGGTTCCGTCTGGGCAGATCACCGTGGTGAAATTCTCGTTGTTACCGTACGGGCCGCCATTGCCGTTGCTGTCCAGGAACGCGCCTTGGCAGGCGGTCACGCTGGGCTGGTTCATGTAATACTCCTGGGCATGCGCGCCCAGTGATATCGAGACGAGTCCGAGCGCAATCCAATTGCGTAGCATGTGTTCGGGGCGGCTTTGTCAACGGAGCACGGTCACGTGCCCGGTGTGTTCAGAATTGTCTTGCAGCTTGAGCACGTAGAAATAGGTGCCGTCAGGCAGCTCATCGGCCTTCCACGTATTCCTGTAATTGGTTGCGGAATAGACCTTTTGCCCCCAGCGGTTGAAGACGTCGAGGGTGTTCGTCCAGAACTCGATGTTCTCAATGACGAAGAAATCGTTCTGACGGTCGCCGTTCGGCGAGATCACGTTCGGGATCGTGATGTCGGGCGGGTAGATGATGTAGCGCAGGGCCACGGTATCGGTGCAGCCGAACGCATTCTCCACGATCAGGGTCACCCAGTATTGGCCAGGGTCGTCGTACGTCCATGCCGGCGACTGGTCAGTGCTGCCGTTCCCATTCGTGTCGAAGACCCACTGCCAACTCACCAGTGCGCTGCCCTGTCCGCTGCTGGCATCGGTGAACTGCACGGTGGTGCCCGTGGGCTGCGGCGATTCAGGGGCGGTGGTGAAATCGGCAACGGGATCGTTGGCCACGGTCACGCTGTACGGCGCCGAGCTGCCGGTGCAGCCATTAGCGTCGGTCACTGTCACGGTGATGCTGCCGCTGCCGGCCTGCGTGGTCTGCGTGGTGCTTCCCGTGCTCCACGAGTATTGCGGGAAGGGTTGAGTCGTGGTGAGCGTGACCAGGTTGCCGCCGCAGCTGAAGTTGGGGCCGGCGATCTCAGGCACCGGGTTCGGCACCTCCGTCACGGTGAAGGTGTTGGAGAAGGTGGTGCATGGCCCGATGGAGGCGGCGACGAAATAGGTGCCCGCCGGCACGTTGATCACCTGATCGACGGAATTGTTGTTCCAGGAATAGGACTCGAAGCCCGATGTTGCGCTGATGTTGGCCAGGCCTCCTTCGCAGTACTGCGACATGCCGGTTATCGCTACCGGCGGCAGCACGACCTCCTGCACGGTCACTTCCGTTTCGTAAGCGCAATTGAGGAATTGCGCGATCACGGAGTAGGTGCCTGCCGTCACGGTGATGGATGCATCGAAGGAGCCGGTGTTCCACTGCCATAAATCGTACGGAGTGGCATCAATGCTCAGGGTGGTGCTGAGGCCCTCGCAGTACTGCAGCGCGCCATTGATCACGGGCGCGCCCGGGTCCTGGTTCACCACCGTGAATGGCAGGGAGACGTTTACGCAGCCTTGGTAATAGCCGGTGACGGTGTAGGTGCCCGCGCCGGCGAAGATCACCTGGTCGGTCTCGCCCGTGCTCCAGAGCAGGCTGTCGTAGCCGAAGGAGGCCGTGAGGTCGGGCAGCGGCTCGCCGCAATACAGGTCGAGGCCGGTGATGGTGAGTTCCGGAGGTGCCACGATTGAAACGGTGAAGGGCGGCGAAGTGAGTTGGCAGAGTCCCGTGCCGCCGGTAACGGTGAAGGTGCCCGGCTGGCTCACGGTGATGCTCGGCCCGCTCTGGCCATTGCTCCAGACGAAATTGGAGAAGGGCCCGCCGGCGGTGAGCGTCACGCTCTGCCCCTGGCAGATCACGCTGTTCCCGCTGATCGTGGGCGGACTGGAGGGCGCCGGCGTCACCTCGATCACGATGTCGATGATCGAGCTGAGGTTGGGCGTGCCGTCGTCGGTACCGGTGAAGGTCACGCTATGGAAGCCGACCTCGCTGGCGATGGGCGTGAATTGACCGGTCACCGAGGCCACGATGCCGCTGGCGTTCGCGATCTCGGTCCACGAACTGATGGATGGTGCGCTCGAACTGGCCACCGTGGTCTGGTTGTTCTCCGGCGAGAGGAAGGTGAGCTCCAGTTCGGCCTGTTGCCCCACGCAGGCGCGCAGCGTGTCGCAGAGGTAGAGGCCCGCGGCGATGGGCGGGATGTTCTGCGTGCTGGTCACCGTGGTGAAGACGAAATTCTTGAAGTCCAGCCAGCTCACGCCGTCCGGCACGCCGAAGGGGCCGTCGTAGTCGGAACCGGCGTGGTCGAAGCGCCCGAATTGGATGTAATCGTTGTTCTGGCCGCGGTTGGCGCCCACGGTGGCGGGCGTGCCGCCGAACCCGCCCACGCCCTGTGAGGCGCTGCCGGTGGTCCACTGCATGTCCTTGTAGCAGAAGCTCACGTTCTTTCCGACGCCGATCACCGGGTCGTTGCCGTCGGTGATGATCAACTGGAACCAGTTGCGCTTATCGGTCTGCTGGTTGAAATAGCCCACGCCCACCCAATTCACGTAGAGCGCGGAGGCGGTGAGCTTGTACCAGACCTGCCCGCCGTTCGCTCGCGTGTCCACATCGGCCCAGAATGGAGCCACCATGCGGTACTGGTTGCTCGGGAATCCGGAGCTCGTGTACGTGCCGAAGGCCTGCACGAAGGAGATGTTCCCATTGTTGTTGATGTAGCACGACGTGTAGTCGTTGCCGTACAGGTTGTACGTGAAGCCCAGCGGGATCACGCCGGTGGAGCCATCGTCGTTCGGGGCCATGGCCAGCGTGTAGGTAGCGTCCGGCTCGATCCAGCAATTGCATTCGTTGGTGCCGCCTCCGCGCTCCTCATCGCCGCCCGGTGGGATCAGATCGGTTTCTGCCGGTGGCGTCAAGGGCATGGCGCCCGGGGGCAACGTGCCGCTCAGCTTGGCCGCCTGGTAAGCAGCCTCATCCATCATGACCGGCGTTTGCGCTTGTGCGACCAGCATAAGCACGGTGGCGGCACCTGCAAGCAGCAACTTCTTTTTCATGGGACCAGACGGGATTAACAAGCCGTTCCAGAAAGGCCGCCAAACTTACACAGCAGCGCCAAGGCGGCCCTTAGTTGGTGCTGGTCCTGTTCAGGTACACCACCTTGCCCTCGGCCACCATGCGGCCCTCGGTGGTCATGGCTTCCACGGCCACCAGGTACATGCCGTCCTCGCAGTTGGCGCCAGTCCATGGCTCGCTGGAGTTGGTGGCGAAAACAAGCTGGTTCGTCTTGATGGAGTATACCCTCATAATCAGGCTCGAGAAGCCCACCATGCTCACCTCGTACCGGTCGTTGATACCGTCGTTGTTCGGGGTGAAGGTGTTCGGCAGCAGCAGTTTTGGGGCGTCCTCCTCTCGTGCAGGCGCGCCAGCGGGGTCCTCCGTCACGTACACGCCCGACCCCGGCTCCGCTTGTGGCATGCGCCGTGTTTCCTCGGCCACCTCCTGCTTCACCTGTTCGGTGATGGTCTGGATGATCTGCTCCACCTTCTCGGGATTCGCTTGAGTCGGCTGGGCGCCCGCATCAACGGCCTCAGGACCTGGAACGCTCACCGCCGCCTCGATTTCCGCAGGGGGCGCAGGGTTGGCGGCATCGACAGAGGTCCGTTTTGGGGCCTCTGCGCGGGCAACCACATCGGCTTCAGGAATCGATATCGTGGATGTCGTGTTCTGCACTGCGGTTTCCTCAACCGTTGGCGCGGGTTCCACAACCACTGGCGTGGCTTGCGCCGTCTCTGACTTGCTGTTCGGGCTGCTCTGCAGCGCGAATACCAAGGCTCCAACGGCCACCACGCCGGCCACGCCCGCTGCCATCCAACCAAATCCGCTGCCTGCTACCGGGTGGCCCAGCTGCGAACTGATGCCGTTCCATACCTCAGGACCAACCGGCGACTCATGGCCTTGGAAACGCTCCCGGAACAGGTCATTCACCGGGTCCGCGGCGGGCCCGGCAGCAATCAGTCGTGCCTCGATCACCTGCCAGGTGGCCGGGTCAACCGGGGCCTCGTGGCCCTGGAAGCGGTCGCGGAACAGGTGGGTCATGCTATCCTTCATGGTCGTGAGCGTAGGGTGCGGCGGCCTCTTTGGGCAGCAGCTTGCGCAGGTAGGCCCGCGCCTTCATGAATTGCGATTTCGAGGTGTTCTCCGAGATGCCGAGCTGCTCGGCGATCTCCTTGTGCGCGAAGCCCTCG
>Ga0169931_10007958_pt1 | contig 15601 bp, 15 predicted proteins | sample Kivu_15m_20L_FD_129675 | JGI IMG/M metagenome (GOLD analysis project Ga0169931, IMG submission 129675) | Freshwater microbial communities from Lake Kivu, Western Province, Rwanda to study Microbial Dark Matter (Phase II) - Kivu_15m_20L... | ecosystem: Environmental > Aquatic > Freshwater > Lake... | reverse complement strand
TAGTCTCTTGGCACCAACCTACTTGAATCGGTCCATTCGATAAAAGGAAAATCTCGTAACACCATTTTCCTTTAAACACGCAATTATTAGAACGTATACTTGTGATACTTGTGAATTTAAGAGACGTAGAAACTTTTAAATTATTTAGCTTTAAGTCGACATCATCATTTGCACTTTCTTTGTCGAGTTCTGTTGGATTATTGCCAAATTTTCCTATTACTCTTATCTTGCTAATATAGGACACAGAAAGCTCTTCATCTTCGTCTTCTTTCTTGTAGTATAATCTGAGTTTTATATTAGGATCTTTAGTGTTTCTGAGCCTGTAGTCATATTCTTTGTTCCAACCCTTGTAATTGTTTAAAATTTTTCTGATTTCCTCTTGATATTGCTCGTAACTAAATTAATTTCTTAAGAAATAATTTACCTATCTATCGAAGAATTTTTTATTTTCAGTCCTGAAATTATAAAGTCTATGTTTTCCCCATAATTCATAGAAGTAACTTCGAATGAGAAGTTGCTATCAAAATTCATGTCCTCTTCTTCTTTCTTTTTATTTTCTTTATTCTTCTCTTCTCTTTCACGTTTGCTGTGTAAAAGTATATTGTTATTGGTATTCATTATTACTTTATTTATAAATTATTAGAATTTTTAAATTTAAATGAAAATTTAGAGTGAAATATTTAAATTTAAATGAAAATTTAGAGTGAAATTTTAAAATTTTATTAATTTATTTTAATTCAAATTTGTTTGATTAATTTAATTAATAATGGAATTTTATCAAATTAATGAGTAATATACCAGATAATTCAAACAATAAAGATTCTAATCAAGACAACAAAAAAGAAAGCTTAATATTAAAGGGGTTTAATTTAACTACTTATTGATTATAAATGTTATAAAATAAATCATAATATATTCGTTTTATAAATCTGTTTTTATAATAATTAAAATTTTACTTAATATAATCGCAATTAATTAGAATGTTCATTTAGAATTGATCTATATAGTAATCATTTGCTTTATTTTAATATGTTTTATACATATCTGAGTGTTTCTAATATTCTAATCATTTATTAGTTATTTTTAATATTTATTAGACCTTCTATTGAATATTATCTTTTAATAGATCATTTGAAAAAAATCATAAATAATTTTTTTGATTTTGATTATTTATGGCCTGTGATTTAGAATTAGTCGGTTAACTAATTAAAATGGGATCTTGATAAGAAAGATAATATAAGGAAGCTTTCAACAAATTTAAACTAAAATAATATTTGACTTAATTTCAACAATATGGTTCTTTTAATTTAAAATATTATTAAAAAAATTAAAATTATTAAAATTACACCTAAATTTGTCTTGGTTGTTAATCATAAGGAAACTATTTAGTTCCACTTATAGCATTATTCTCCTTTTTCATTTCTTTTACAACTGTTGCAAGAGCTTCAGGATTCACGCCATTTTCAATCATGGTGATTAAAATTGACAATGTGTCTCTATTGATTGAACAATTCAGAATTTGAGAAATTTCATACAATACTAAAATAGATTATTTTATATTTTATACTTTCAACAGTTTCTCTGGCTTCTTCAACATCCAAATGTGATAAATTTTTATTTCCACTATTTTCCATTTATTTAATAAATTATAAATTGAAAAATTTTATAGAATTAAATATCTGTTTTATTTAATCATTTAAGAAGATATTATAAGGATGAAGTTTGACCCCAAACATGGCGAATTAATTTAAACATGATTTAATATTTTCCAAAGTTTTTAAACACAGCTCTTTACATTTGTCAGTAACATCTTCATGTTCAACATAAGATTCCAAAATTTCTATCATTTCAACATACTTGTATTTAAGTTTATAGTACTCATCAAATCTTGTAAGTTTTTCTAAAACCCTCAATAGGTACAGTCTCAATTTCTGTGTGTAAGTAGTTTCTAAAATATTCATAGAAACATCTATGAAGGATTCTAAGTCACAAGAATACATGACACAAACAGGAGAAGACTTTAACAGATCTAAGAAACATTGAAGAATTCTACATTTAGATTCCTTGTCTGGTTCTATGTTCAATATTCTTATCATTCCTTCTATGAGAATTCCGGATTTTTCATGATAATAAAAAGTTTTTAGGAAAATATTCTCTATTTGGTCCTTTCTTAAGCCAACAGAGTATTCTTGATTGATAATTGTAATTATTTTAATTATCCCATAGAAGTTATCTTGATCTTGTGTAATTGTTAATCCATTGAACAGACCAACCATAAATCCTTCGTTGATGTAATTCTGGAAATTTTCGAATATGAAAACCTCTGAAATTATGAAGAAAACATCCTGTGATATTTGTTCAACTTCTTTTTGGGTTATGTAATTAGATAAGGCCTCTGGAAATTTAGTGTTTTTAATCATTTGGGGCAAAACATTTTCTTTCTTGTAAATGTTGAATTTTCTAAAAAGAAAATGACATTAGTTCAATAATATTTACCTTAAAACTTTTAAAATTGATTTTTGTGATTCATTGTTGCCTGTGTTTTGAATGAATAAATCTACTAAAGAATTGACTAGGTCAAAATCTGGATTTGTTATTTGATTTAGCCATTCAACTATTTGGGGATCTTTTGAAAGATTTTGTTTTTCTATTTTTTCCAAAGCGATGATTATTTGTTTAAGATTAGGACCTTTATCCATTATTTTTTGATAGATTAATATTATTCAATCATAATAGAATAGTTGATTGATTATGATAAGATAATTTTTCTGATCGAAAAAATAAAATTTTACAAGACGTTAGGTGCTTAAAGTAGATTAAATATTCAGATTTAAGAATTAATATTTAAAAAGAATTTAGGCATTTTAGTTTAATTTCCTAACATTTTCATCAAAAATATTTTCTGGGATTAATTTAGCAACGACTTGTCTTCCAGAGAACCATCTAATATTAAGTGAAAAATATTAAATTTCAGTAAGCAAGATATGATTACCTTAAATGGAATTTTGCTTCAGCCATTTTTGCCGATTGGATGTTATTATCTGCAAATTTAATCCAAACATTTCCAAGGGAATTGGAATCAACAAATATTTTATCTACTTTTCCTAAACTGTTACATTCATCAAGTACATCTCTTCTCACATCATTATAATATTCTGGGTCTGTTTTTAAATTTATCTCACTTGGATCAAAAAGATTACTGAGCATAATACAATTCGATTGAGTGACATTATTGAAAGAATAATCTTGTGATGGATTATTGGCAGGATTCATAGGTAATGAGGCATATCCAATCCCTGGTAAATTCCCTTCTCTGCTTAACTTCTGCATAAATGTCTGCTTGCTTTGATAATTTTGTAGGTAGTTATAAGAATCTCCTTCTATGTCATCAAGTAATGCAGTAGATATATCTCCTGATTTTACGTTTTCACCAGCAACACCTACCTAAATTGAGTTTTATTGTATCAAAATTTACCTTCAAAATCTTTCCTTTATAATAGAACCCATTCATGGCACTAATTGAGGCTTTGGCTTGAGAAGCTTGTTTAAATGTGATAAAGCAATAACCTCGGTTCTTTGAAGTGAGTGGATCTTTTGGAATATCAATTGTCTCGATCTCACCAAATGGATGAAATATGCCTCTTATATCGCTGTCTGTGATATCTGCCAGGTTTTCTGTAAGTCCTCCGACGTAAATTTTCATTGGACCGTCAAGGTTTTCAACGACTTCATTTGACTTCTTTGAATTACTTGGTAATATTTATAAATTAATAACTTACACTCTTTGTTGCTCTCGTATCATTTCCTTTTTGTATTTTGCAGCTGCTGCTTCTCTATTCTTATGTGCTTGAGAATGCTGAATTACTATTGATTGACCTATTTATGATATTAATATTTGGTTTCCTAGAAAATATAGAGTAATTTCTATAAACTAAACACCTAAGAATATTTTATTAAAATTTCTAAAAATTTGGTGCTTTATATTTTTAAAATTGGCTAGGGAAATACTTACCATAAATTTGATGGCCGGATAAAGAAGAAGCTAAAACAACACTTTCTTGATTTTCAAACTCTACATAGGCAACTCCTTTAGATTTAGAAGTCCTTGGATCTCTGATGACTTTAATATCAATAATCCTTCCGATGTTGGTTTCAGCAAAGAATTTGAATATATCTTTTTCTCTTGCATCAAGATGAAGACGATAAACAAGAATAGTACAGTCATCCCTCTGAGCTTCAAGTGCTTGTCTTCCTAAATAGGTATAAACAAGAATATTTACTAGCTTCGTTAATTGTTTTCTCTACTAGCATCTTTTCTTTTTCTTTCTCTTTTTCTAATTCCTTTCTGCGGCGATATTCCCTGTTTCTTGATGCAGAGCGTGAGCGAGATGTTCTTCTATCTCTTTTATCATTCCTTCGATTTTCATCAGAACGAGATCTGCTTCTGTTTCTTTGTTTTGAATCGTGTTTCCTTTCTACATCTTTTTGGTCTCTATGTCTGTCTTTTCCTCTGTGATCCCTGCTTTTATATTTATCCTTGTCTCTGTCTCTATCTCTGTCTCTGTCTCTGTCGGATTCTCTTGTACGTTCTTTCTCTCTTTCATGATCTTTTTTCTTTTTAATTTCTTCTTGCCTGTGTAATTTTAGCATTAAATAAAAATTTATCATATTCATTACTCTTTTCTGATTCTTCTATTTTTTTCTTCCTTTTTATTAAAATTACATTTAAAATTATTGAAATTTATGTTACCTCCTCAACTATTCGTTGAATACTTTCATAATCGAAATCAGACATCTCAATTTGATCCATTTTATTTTAGAATAAAAATTTATAAATATTTTTTATAAAAATATTTTATATAAGTATTGATTTGTAATTTTATTTGATATATTAATAATAGATAGAATCAAGTCTAAATATTATTTTATGTTAATATGATTTAATTTTAAGACACAATTTAACGGGGACATGAACGATTATAATTTCTCAGATTTAATAAAATATGTTTAATTGTTTTTCCCCCGACTTACTATAATCAAGATTCTATCTTAATAATATTTATCATAAATCAATTTAGATGATTTTAAAATTGAATAAAAGGAAAGAGTATAGTAGAGTAAAGTATAAAATGTATATGATTATAAGAAAATTTTGCCGTGATATATAATGATCAGGTAAATTTTTAAATCTTATTTAATATCCCAATATGATAGGACAATTTTAAAGTAGCATATTTTTATTTTTAATATTTTTCAATAACGACTTAATTCAGTGGTAAATTCGATTAGGTTCAAGGATATATTATTACTAAATTATTACCGGTAGTTAATAATTACTAGCATTATATTATTATAGTAATAAAATATAATCATAATTTTGTTATTTATTAATTTTATTTTTTTATTAATTATCTAATGAATCAAATGAATACTCCTGAAATGACCTTATCTAAGGCCTTAGAATTTATCAAAACACAGGACGAAGAAAATGCTATAATTGTGATAAACGATTTCATACTTAACACAAAAAAGAAAAACTGGACCTTAAGTCATGAGCAATTGATTGTAATTCTCCTAGAACTTGCCATCAAGAAAAACAGATTGAAATTACTGAAAGATGGGTTGAATTACTATAGAATGCTTAGTCAGAACGTGAATATTGAATCATTTTTTTATGTCCTCACAAAAACAAAGGAATTAGTGGAAGAAAAATTCCTAAAAGCACAAAAATCCTATCAGGGAATCGTAACATTAATTTTATAACATAATTAGAAAGTAGACATCCAAGACTTAGACTCCGAAGATAGTCCGGAACTATTTCTTCTATATTCCTTCGATGATGGAAAGGAAACAAAAGAAAAAGAAGATTTGATCAACTCTCAAAAATTTATCTGGGAAACATACAAAATCTTACTTGATTTTACTAAAACGAATTCAAAATTGCTCTCCCTTTATTCTCAGATTTTAAAAGCAGCGTTCAATTTCTGTAAGGAGAATAAAAGAAAGGTTGAATTCAAAAGACTTTGCGACTCAGTAAGGGGATATCTACAGACTCTAATCAAAACAGAAAAGAAGCAACATTTCCAGAACAAAGTCCAAATTTCTCGTCCTGAAGTCCTAAAAATTTTAATTCAAATAAGAATAAATTTGCTAGACACTGCAACTGAACTTGAACAATGGCAAGAAGCATTTAAGACAGCTGAAGATATAATATTTTTAATGGATAAATACGAAAGGCAAACATCAGACGAGGCACAATCTATTTCAAAGAAGCAGAGTGGTAAAGGTGAAAAGGTTAAAAAATCTACAAAAATTCCTCCTATGATGAAACTTGAATTTTACTCAAATATCATGAAACTATTATGGATCTCAGACTATCATCTCTATCATGCACATGCTGTAATACTCCTTAGAGAAATCGGATTTAAAGTAGAAAAATTGTTGAAATCTGCTGAAGAAAAAGGAAATCAAGAAAAAATTAAAGAGCTTAAAGGAAAACTCGAAAAACATGATTTTTATCATATTAATGATATGATTGTTTTATCTGCTCTTGTAACACCATTTAAAAACGCTTATACTAATTATGTAACTAAAGGTGATGAGCTATATGAAAACGACAAAGAAATCGAGGCACAGACTTGTCATAGAATGATGGGAATATTAAAGCTCCATGTAGTGCCAAGCAGAAAAAATATCATCAGTTTTATCGAAACTAATAGCATCCTTTCTGAATGTAACATGAATATTAGAACACTTTATGAATTATTAGAGAAAGAAACAAACCCGATTCAAATTGCCAAGAAAAGCGCCAGTTTGATTGAATTATTAAAAACTAACTCAACTTATGAGAGATTCGTAAATTTGATTTCTAAAAACCTAATTATAAAATGTGTAATGCAAATGTCTACTTTATACGACTCCGTGTCTTTTAGCAGATTACAAAATATTTTCAAATGGGAAAGCTTTGATAATTTAGAAGAAGTGATTTCAGAACAAACAAGAATAAAAGTTTTAGACTGCACTATAGATCATTCAAATAATTTAGTAATTTTTAAAAACAACGAGAGCCTGAAGAGATCCTTCGATGAGAAAATGAGTAAATTATTGAATTCAGTCGAAAAATTATGTGTCGAAATAATGAGTTCAGATCTTACAAAGGATCAAAAAAAATTCGCATATATCAAATCAGCTATCTTCCAAGAAGTCTATTCACACAATTCAAACTCCCTAGCTATTTATGATAATCTAATCAATCAAATCAATTCAACTAATAAAAAATTAGAAGAGTTCTACCAGCAAAAACAAACCTTTAAGTATGAACAAAGAGAAAAAAGATCAAAAGAAATTATTGAACAAAAACAGAAAGCAGAAGAGGAGGCTAAAATGATGAAAGATATTTTGAAAGACAAACAAAAAGAAAAAGAACTCGACATTCAGTTGAAAAAATATTTAATTGAAAGGATCAAAGTTTATACAAATATCATCATCCAAGGATCTAAAAAATTAAAATTAGAAGATTTGTTGAAAGACTTGTCAAAGACTACTGTCGAAGATCTTATTAAAATATTGGAAAATGAGGAGATCAACTTTAAATCAAAGAAAGAAAAGAAATTCAAAGAAATTTCAAGAAACACCGACTATACCTTAAGAGAATTTAGAAGAAGAGATTTTGAAGTTCTTAACAAGAATCTCGAAAATGATGAAAGAATCTACAATGAAATTAGAGAAAAAGAACACAAAATGAATTACGAATCTAAAATAGGGTTCAAGGCAAATCTTGTAAAAGTAAAGGAACACAAAGAAAAATTCTTTAACCAGATCCTAAGCCAAAGAGAAGCTGAATATAAGGAAAGAATGACAGTATTTACTCAGAACTTGGAAAAGATTGTCTATGATGAAATTTTGAAGGATGTCAGCAATCATTTCAAACCTTATATTGCAGATCTCCGTTCCAGAGAAGAAGAACAAAGAAAGAAATTGTCTTATCAAACTAGTTCATTCACTAAGACTCAAAACAAGGAATTCTCTAAGGGTCAAAATTTCGTAAATTTCGAAGATAAACCAAGAGTCACAACAGAATTTGCAAGTAAAATTTCAAACTCATTTATTAATTTTATTTAGAGGGATCAAAATTCGAAAGAATTGAAACTCCTGCTGGAACAACATCTGAATTCAAAAAGGGTGAAAAATTGGCTGATATTCCTATTTCTAAACCAGCTGAGTTTACCAGAGGAGCTGCAATAAAGAAAGAGCCTGAAGCAGTGGAATTTAAAAAAGGAGAAAAAGTAGCAGAGTCTATCCCTTCGTCAAAACAACCTGAAATAATTAGAGGTAGCGCATTTAAAAAAGAAGCAGAAACAGTTGACTTTAAGAGAGGAGAAGCTTTATCAAAACAACCTGAAATAGCAAGAGGGGGTGCAGTTAAAAAAGAAGCTGAACAAGGAGAATTCAAAAGAGGTGAAAAAATCATAGATATAACAAGCACGCCATCTAAAGTAGAAATATCAAGAGGAATTGCCTCTACTAAGAAAGAGCCAGAGAAGGAAATTAAAACAGAAGAATTTGTAAGGGGAGGTGCCCTACCTAAAAAAGAGCCAGAAAGAGAAGTTAAAAAAGAAGAATATGTTAGAGGTGGTGCTAGAGCTGATGATTTTGTAAGAGGTGGTGCTAAAAAAGAAGAACTTGCTACTAAAAAAGAAATAAAGCCCGAACCTCAAACAACAAAACAAGCAGAGTGTGATTCAGGATTCAGCAGAGGAACCAGGACATTTAAAGAAGAGCCCAAAAAGGACGACGGATTCGGTAGGTCTAAGGTCCAACCAACTACAACAACAACAAAAGGTAAAGAGCCTGAAAAAAAGGCTACTGACGATAAATGGGATAGAGGAGCCAGAAATAATAATAAATAAAAAATATTATAGAATTAATATCTGAATTTTATTGAAAAGTTTAAATAGATTAATAAGATATTTAATTTGATATAAGAATCAGTTGCTATTAACGAGTTTTTCCATCAGAATTTTTCGATGAAATAAAAAGGTATCAGTAAAAATTAGAAACCTCCTTATCCCTTAATGACCAAAAATATGTATGAAGAAAATTATTTTATTATTAATTTGAGGAAGAAATAAAATAAAGACCAATATATTATAAGATAAATTAATTGGCAAATAATTACTTTAAAAATATAATTAATTATATTTATAAATGAAATATATAAATTTATCAAAATAATGAGTAATATACCAGATAATTCAAACAATAAAGATTCTAATCATGACAACAAAAAAGATTTAGAATTTTGGAACTTTACAGAAGAAGGTTTAAATTTTTCAGATCGTAGTGCCTTTCAGTCTAGTTTTCCAGACGGAAAGTTAGCATCCTATGAAGAAATGAAGAAAATCCATCAAACTTTAAAAAACAGAATGCAAATTTTTAAAAATAGCAGTTGTTATAACTATTTGGAATGTTTTTATGATTTTTATCTTAAGACATATAATTCGAAAAATGATGAACAAATGGAGAAAAATTATGATTTATCTATGAAATGTCTAAAATTATACACATTTTGTTGGGAGTTTGAAAAAGAGGAAGGAAAACAAATGTCGAAAATCGAAATATGAAATAACATAAATTAAGTTTTAACTCAAATTATAAGTATTCAATTATTTAATAATCTTAAGGTAAATTATATACATTTTTGTTACAATCCTTAATCTAAAGCGAAACTCTTCCATATAGAGCAGTAATCGCTTCTGTTTTTTTTAAAGATTCTGGGCTATTTATCGTTTCATATCTTTTATGGTCTAGATAATTTCTAAAGATAGATTGCTTCTGATTTTCAATTTCCTCTTCATCATGATTCCTAGATTTCCTAGCATATCTTAAAAATAAAACACCGAAAAGTGAAATAGACATAACAAATGCTAAACCCCAAATAGACTCATCACCACCTGTATAAGTTCTGATAAGTCCATAAATTACAGGAGCAGGAAGATAGCCAATTACATTATAACAAAAATATGTCAATGAATTAGCTACTTCCTTATGTGCTACGGGTGCGGAATTGAGCATAATTCCCGTCATCCCTGGCATGATAGAACCGCCTAAGAACAAAAGCATCCACATTAGAAATACGAATATTATGTAATTATTTATGAAGGGTAGAGGAATCCCACAAACAGCTGCCATTATCGACACCTTGTAGCAAGCTTCTAGCGATCTTTTATCGTTTGATCCTCCCAATTTTTCAATTATGTATCCTCCCGAAATAACCCCAAATGTCGGTGCTGTTATACAAACTATGATGAATAGAATATAAGCTTTATGTGTGTCAAATTTTATTACCTTTATCATATAGTCTGTTATCCAAAATTGGATGGCTGTGACAATAAATAGGAGACAACATATTGACAGCATGACAAAGGCGTATATCCTGTTTGATAAAAGAGAATTTACTATCTCCATTAGATTATTTTTTTGGGCATTTTCTTCCTCGTCTTGTAAAGAAAAAATGGAGAAGTCAGATAATCTGGTATATTTAGGTCCGTTAATCACTAAATTTTTTTTCCAGAAATCAAAATCAAAGTTTTCTTCTCCACTTTCTTCCAAGCTCTTTTTAAGAGATCTAGTTAAATCGGTACGTCTATAATTTTTTGAAAAAAATTTATCTGGAGTGAAAATTAAAACAATCCCAGCTAAAATTAACAAAAAAATTTGAATGTAAAATGCGACTTTCCAATTATCAAACATTCTTATAGAAAAAGCCTCCAACAAATAACCGAACATAGTTCCAAGTGGTCCAGCTAATTGCAAATAAGAAATCCAAATGATTCTATTCTCATATATCCCGAATTTATCAACCCACACAGGAAAATAAATCAAGGCAAATATTTGACAAAATCCACAAGCAAACCGCCAAAAACTGAGCATTGCCATAGTATTTGATTCTGTGAATGAATATAAACAAAAAGAGCATCCGATAATTGAAATAGAAATAATCCATTTAGGTGCGTAGTTGTTAAAAAGAGGTCCAGCTGCGATTGCACCACATGTTAGACCGAAAAATAGTATACTTCCTATAACCCCTAAAGAAAAGGAATCGAGCTTCAATTCATTCATAAGGAGAGTAGTTGCAGCTGGAATAGCACCGTGATCCACATTTAATAAAATGTCTATGATTACGATTAAAATAAAAATCATCTTCCTCATAAATTTCCCAAACCCTCTTCTAATGCCAACTGTTAATTCGTGATTTAATGAATCAGAATTTTCATACCTCCTTAATTTTATTTCGCTTAGGGAAATATCTTTTGTAATATTCATGTTGTTGTTTTTATCCTTTTTTATTTGAAAATTATCAGATGCTAAAAGCTCTCTTAGACTTTTATTTTCATTTCCATAATCTTTACTTTCCATTTATGTAATTTCAAAAATTTTTAAATATATTATGATTATATTAATTAACACATTTATATTTTATTTTTATAAATTTCTATCTCCATAATATTAAATAGCATCTATATTTTCATAAATTTCTATATAAAAATCTTCTAAATTAATATGATTTATCTCTCATGTGCTTATGGGTTATTTGGGGTTCTACCTATAATTTTGACTAACTTTCTAGGTACATTTGCATGTATTTCATTATGATTGATATTGATTCTTCTTGTGTGAATCAAATTGTTTAGACTTTGCCTTTCCTTATCTGATAGGGAATTTACCCAATTGTTCCAAAACGAAAGGTCGATAGCACTCATTAAATTAACAGATTGTTTGAAGAATTCGTATTCATCTACAGTTTTGATTGGGTTGATTGTCCTTTCGCATATATCGTTTACTTCTCTCTATAATTTAATTTGATATTAAGTTAGTCATTTATTTACCTCATTAGTGTAACCATTATATTCTTCTATGTCCATTTTCTTGTATAACTTCTCCATGTCTTTAGAAAGCATTTCGTTCATTTCGTTTATTTTAGAATTGATTTCGTCGTTTTCTTCGTCACTATTTTCTTCTTCTTCGTCAGATTCTATAAAATTGCAATTCACTTCATTTTTTAAGGCTGTTTTGAGCTTTTTGGATTCTTCGTGTTTTTGCTTTGACAAGAGTAATTGCATTATTGATAATAATTTATTTATTTGATCAGGTATTTGCTTGACGAGATATTCACTTTTAATTATGGAGCAGATCCCTATTAGCAGCGATTTCACCTGATAGCAAGAGTAAAATTTTAATTTGAGGAGAAGTTGAGTCCATTCGAGAAAATTGTGCATGTCGTTGTTTGAAATCAATGCCTCAAATGCAACTTGGGGATAGTTTATGAATGATGAATATATCAGAACAAGCAATCCTATAAAAGTGAATAAATCGCTAGAATCTTCTAAATCTTCTCTGGATTTGTATAGTTTAATTATATTTTTTATTTGATCTATTGAAATCAAAACAATTTCCTTTACTATATTTACAGGAATTGCTGCGGAATTTTGAACCCAAACTTGCATCAGTGAGGCCCCTAGAAAAGGAGATTTATCATAATCGCTTTTTTTATCAAAACTCGCTCTGAAAATTTTCATGATTATTTTGTTAAACTCTTCCTTTACGTCCACGATTCCGTTTCCATATACTATATACTGATTGATCAGCTCATATAAATCAAGCATCAATCCCTTTGACTTTTTGAGATATTTCGGAAGCTCTGGTAATAATCCAAGGGAGGAATTAGGTAAAGATTTTAGATGTTTTATAAATGAAGTCATTATTAAAACAATATCCTCATCAAAGTCGATTTTTGAAGGAGCTTTCATATGGTCAAATAAAGGCTCGAGAATTTCTTCAACAATAAGAATATATTTTGTAACATATGTCGCATTATCCGTGACAGTTCGGATGATGTTGAAACATTTATTGACAATCAAATTATATTGAGAATCTTTTTCTCTTCTAGATGATTGTTGCTTGCCATCTTCGTTTGTCACCTTGAATTTTATCCTTGTGTATGGTGCGATTTCAGTTAAGACCCTTTTTGTTAACTCTCTGACCATAGTGATCAAACATTCTTCAATGTCGACGTGGATAACGATTTCTAACAAAACGTCAAAAAATAATCCAATTTTTATATCTTTTATTTGCTCGATCATACTTTGGAGGTACTTGTTAATAATTTCTTTTAGTGATAATGATATTTTCTTTACTGCTACTAAATCATTGAGAGCATCTGCTGATTTATGGGCAACTCCTGGATTTTGTTTATATGATAGAAGATTGATCAAAAGAAATTCGACGCAGGCCGAGAAATTTCTCTCTTCCGGTTCAAACAGATTGTCTAAAAACAACCCAATGAAAAGACATAGCCTATCCTTTATAATTTCTGATTTTACAGAAAATAGAGTTTCGATATGGGTTGATAATAACAATTTTAAATTTCCAAGCATCACTTTATTTTTCAAAAAATTTGAAATAAGGATACAGAAGATTAAGAAGCTAGTTTCAATTTGAAATTCGATAGTTGTAAGTTTGAAAATTCTATCTTCTGAATTTAATAGGTGATATTGTGAAATATTCGCGAAATCCCCACCTTTCACGCAAAAATCAACCAACTGCATGCAGTAAGAACTAAGATAGTTGGCAAACCCATCATACTTCTCACTTAAATTTTGTAATAAATATCCGCTTACAGATTTGATAGTTTTTGTTTTATGGTCGTCTATTACATCTGAAATAAAATTGGAATAATCTTCTCCCTCTTCTATCATTTGGATAAGCTCCTTTTTGGTGCCGATCAAAAAAGGAATGATAATAGTTGATGCAAATTGTTTTACAAAAGCTGCAAAATTATCAACAAAAGGATCCTTGACCAGAATTTTGCTCAAGAACAAAATCATTTGATAAATCAAATTTTCATAATTGTAGTCTGGGAAATTAAGACTGTCTTTTGTCATTTCTTGTAAATAATTAAATTTATTGAGAACGACAAAATTCAGATTGTCGATAGTAATTTGAATTAAATTCGAGTAAATTTTGACCAAGTATTCCTCCTCCAAAACGGATTTATAATTTGAAATTATGGAATTAATAAACTGAAATACTTTTGCCTTCATGATATTAATTGTATTGTCGAATTCACTATCTCCCTGAAAGGCGATAAATTGTGGATGTAAAACTCCGGGGACAGTCATAATGGCCATTTCATAAGCGATAGTGATGAATTTTTGATTGTAAGAATCAAGCACTTGGTTAATTATACTTAATCTATTCCTCATTTTAAGAACTGAAGAATGAAGGAAAATGAAAATGTGTTTACAAATATCGATATAGGATAAAAAGAGTCTGACATTATTTAGTATGTCCACTGATTTGAATCCTACTGTGATAATATTATTAAGCATAAATTCGACACCATGAAGTATTTTTTTCAAAATTTCTACTGCATTGCTGTTTGAGACCGATGAGCTTAGGATTATATTCTCGTATATTAGGATGATATTTTTGTAGGTGAGAATATTAGTTCCTATATTTTTCTCTAGATATGAGCTGAGAAAATCCACAAGTTCGTTTACTATGTTTTTATTTTCTGAAACAAGTCGGAAGTTTAGAATGTCTTGTAAAGTCATTGCGATGTTTTGAAGGCAAACTTCTGATAGCGTGTTGGTTAATATCACTTCAATGTACATTTTTAATAATTCTATTGCGATTTCTTTTGTAATTGCGCGCTCTTGTATTTTGTTCTTGATTAATTTTCTTAAATACAAAATCACTGAAATTTTTAATTCCTCTAATAAATTGTAAAATAATTTTGCTTTTACTTGATATTAGTGAATCGTCCTTGATTGCGGTCAAAATTGACTTTAAATGATTCATCAAATCACTTTCTAACAATTTTATTAAAATTTATGAATACCGAGTTCTTTTAACCTCTTCTCTGCTACCTCTCTCTCTGTTTTGTCTGTTACTGTGAAGGTTTTTTGTAAAAGTTGAAATGTCTCTAACATTAGTGCACTCGACATATTGATATTAAATATTAGATATAATTATTTAATATATTTTGATAAAATGTAAGAAGGAAAATTTTATTTGTAATTTAGAGGAAATTTTTAAATGTTTATAAATTAATCTCATTAATTCAACATTTATATCTATTTAAATTCCAGACTAGTATCTGGTAATTGTTGAAAATTAGATGGCTTGAAAAATAATTTTAGTCTGACTTTTCTCATTTTTTTGAAATTCACGGAATAAATTTTGATTATAAATTTTTTTTCTTAAGTGGATTATGTTTTGCATCAATGATTCAGTAAAAATTTCCTTTATAAGTTTTATTGATACATTTTATTTCTGTTTTCAAATTTTATACTAAGACTATTAAATTATCTTGAAAGATATGCAAAAAATATAAGAGGGGTTTATAAATTTTAATTATACAAGTTTATTAAATTACAAACAAGATATTATACTTAAATAAAAAATATATAGAAATATTTGAAATCATAGAATAAAAATTTTTTGACCAATTTTTATATAATATTTTATAATTTTGAGAATTTTTTCAGTAGAAATTAAATGGGGATTGGGGATTGGGGATTGGGGATTGGGGATTGGG
>Ga0169931_10007957_pt1 | contig 15602 bp, 15 predicted proteins | sample Kivu_15m_20L_FD_129675 | JGI IMG/M metagenome (GOLD analysis project Ga0169931, IMG submission 129675) | Freshwater microbial communities from Lake Kivu, Western Province, Rwanda to study Microbial Dark Matter (Phase II) - Kivu_15m_20L... | ecosystem: Environmental > Aquatic > Freshwater > Lake... | reverse complement strand
AGAGTTAAGGCCATGGAAATAACGAGAGATCTGCTGCTAATCCTTCATTTCATCGCTATGGCAGGCCTTCTTGGCGGCCTTCTTGCCTCCCAAGCAAAGCTCAATAAAGGAGTACTTCACTCCTCCCTTCTTGCTCTAGTAACAGGGCTAGGCCTAGTTGGAATTAGATACTCCCTAGTTGATAGCTATCCAGATCAATATGAGGAGATCAACCACAGCGTAGTAGGGATAAAACTAGTAATACTTATCTGTATCTTGGTTTTAGGCTATTTAAATGCAAAGAAACAAGTCTTTCCAAAGAGAGCTTGGCTAGCAATGGTGGCGCTATCGGTGAGCAATATAGCTATAGCGGTGGTTTGGTAATCCGTTAAATCTGAATCATAGGTTCCTGACCACTCTCTATATCTTGCTGGATAGAGTGGTCAGGAACAGAGATATTAATTTTGAGCGAGAGATTTAAGTATTTAGTTACCCGCATCTAAAGGAAGACCTGCCAGCGATGAAAGACACCGCTGGAAGAGCGGGTCTCACTTAATGAGGTCCAGTAAGGACTTAATTGCTATGCCACCTATTGGTTTTCTTGTGTGTACAACGTGTTTTGGTCTGACATCTGCAGGAACGGGGATGCAAAGGTGTAGGTGCGAGGTCTATCAGACATATCCCGGAGTTGATTGTCCGAGTGGATTCCATCTCTGTTACGTCTGTGCGGCGCAAGTTGCAGGGGGCACGGGTAGGTATTCGTGGAATGCGTGTGATGTGTGTTTGAAATTCAATCGTAAGTTGGCGGCAGATCATGGGGTGGCGTTGCCGCTCGGGCGACATTCGATTATGAATGGGTTTGCGATTCCGATCAGTGCATCAACTGAGGTGCAAGAGCAAGCGACAAAGGATCTGTTGCGCAGTATCGAGGTGGCGGGTGCGATTGAGGATTGGGGGTTGTTGCAGGCCAGGGCGCTCTTTGAATCGGTCTTGTCGTGGAAGAACGAGCTGTATGTTGCGCGCAGTACGTGGGAGGCGAAGTTTGCGCTGCGTGGTGTTGCGGCGACATCGCGATCGGTTGCGGCGTTTAAGGGGTATTTGGGCGTGGAGAGTTTTGGCGAGATCGGATAAGTTATTCCTCAAACAGAATACTTCTACTTTGATTAACGTTGGACACGCGCACTTCCACCCGCAGCTAGTTTTTCAACTTCGGAGCGACTAGCCATTGACGTATCACCCGGAGTTGTCATAGCTATTGCTCCATGTGCTGCCCCAAGATTCACTGACTCTTGTAAGGTTTGCTCGGAAATCAACCCAAAAACCAAACCGGACGCGAAGCTATCCCCGCCACCAACGCGATCCCAAATTTCTAAACTTTTCCATTTTCTCGACTGAACCAAGCCCGTATCTCGCGACCACGCAATTGCTGACCAATCATTATCACTTGCTGAATTCACAGAACGTAAGGTTGTTGCAATCACCTTGAAATTTGAAAAATCATTTACGGCTTCAAGAATCATTGTATGAAATCCATCAATTTCTAGATTTGTAAAATTGGCATTTATACCCTTTACGGAAAAACCAAGTGCCTCAATGAAGTCTTCCTCATTACCAATCATGACATCTACATACTTGGCGAGCCTTCGGTTCACTTCCTGGGCCTTCGCTATTCCACCTGTATCTTGCCAAAGGCTTGGCCGAAAGTTCAAGTCGTAAGATATAATCGTGCCATGCTTCCGAGCAGAAATCATCGCTTCTTCTACTACATCTGGCGTTGAATCCGAAAGTGCGGCAAAGATTCCACCAGTGTGAAACCAGCGAACTCCTAATTCACCAAAAATGTATTCCCAGTCAACATCACCTTTTTTCAGCTGTGAAACCGCTGTATGGCCGCGATCTGAAACTCCGAGAGCTCCTCTGACACCAAAACCACGTTCGGTAAAATTCAAACCATTTCTCACTTTACGGCCTACGCCGTCATATTTCTCCCATTTAACGAAGCGGGAATCAACACCACCTTGAAGTATCAAATCCTCAATCAGAAGCCCAACGTCGTTCTGTGCCAAAGATGTAACTATTGCAGTTTTATACCCAAAAACTTTCCGTAGCCCTCGAATAACGTTGTATTCTCCCCCACCTTCCCATACATCAAATCGTCTAGCAGTGCGAATGCGAGTGTTTCCCGGATCTAGGCGGAGCATGACTTCGCCCAAAGCCAAGGCTGCATATTCGCAGTTCTCAGCAGATTTGATGTCCAAAATGTTCTTCACGTGTGGCCCCAAACTTAAATAGAATGCGAATTCAGCTGAGTAACTGCTTCACGAGTTAAAGAAGTGATTGCTGAAAATTCTCCAGCAATCAAGAGTTTTTCACTGACAATCCACGATCCACCTACAGCTAGAACCTGAGGAACAGCAAGATATGAATCGATATTTGTGAGATTAATTCCACCTGTAGGAATGAACTTCATATCATGGAAAGGAGCCACTACTGCTTTCAAATACTTTGCACCTCCGAGTGCTTCGGCGGGAAAAAATTTTAACTCATTGAATCCCAAGTCACGAGCTCTCTGAATTTCAGTAGGAGTTGCAACTCCAGGGAAATACGGCACAGCACATCGATCGCATTCATCGACAACTGCAAGACTCAGGCCCGGAGAAACCACAAATTGGGCCCCAGCAGATAAAGCCTGATCGGCATCACCTGGAGATAAAACCGTCCCTGCGCCAACACAAAAGTCTGGATCCTCTGACATGATCCGAATTATTTTTAGTGCATTTGGCGTCCGTAGAGTTATCTCGGCGGTGAAAATACCACCCTGTTTGAGTGCCTCCCGAAGCGGCTCAGCTTGACTGACATCATTAATGATGACGACCGGCATTAGCTTTTGCTTTGCCATGGCCAACATTGATATTCTAGGATTATTCATGCTGAGATAATTCATATCTAGACTCGGGGTAGCAAACTGAACTGTTGACGCCCACTTGGTGCCAGCGTTACACCAATCCCTGGTTGATTGTTTGAAATTAATTGGCCTTCCTTAACATTAAGCGGGTTGGTAAGGAATCCTTCCCAACCTAATCCTCCGTAAGCGTCTACTTCAATAAGTGGCGAATTGTCACAACTCAAAATTACATTGAGAGCCGCAGCTAAACCGATGCCAGTTCCTGAAGAGCAACCAATATGTGGAACCAGCTTCAGGTTCCAAGAACTAGCCATGTCACCAATTCTTTTAAGCTCTGAAATTCCACCAACACTCGCTGCATCTGGTTGGACGTATTCAAATGGAAGCTTGGCCATCAAATCGATATACTCGTAACGAGTGAGCAAGCTTTCACCGCCTGCTAACGGCAAATCCACTCGATCGGCTAGCCAAGAATGATCATTGATGTATTGCGAAAGACTATGCGACAGAATTGGCTCTTCCAGCCAAAAAACGCCAAGGTCTTGGAATTCTTTGGCGAGGGCTAGAGCACCTCTCCGGTCGTAAGACATATTCGCATCAACCATCAGATCCATCGAATCACCGACAGCTGTTCTCACTTGCGTGACCAAACTGACTGCGCTTTTCAAACTCCCATCAACGCGCAATTTGATAGCCGTGTATCCCAATTCAGTCGCCTGAATTGCTTCTTTGACCGCTACATCTGAATCCTTAAATGATGGCGCATAGTACGCACGAACTGAATGTTGAGCGGTTCCAAGAAGGCGATGGACAGGCTGTGAAGTAATCTTGCCGAACAAATCCCATAACGCAATATCTATTCCACTAAGGGCATAGGTTTCAATTCCTCTTCTGCCCCACATATGCGTTGATCTCATCATGTCATGCCAAAGCGCAGATATATCTCGCGGGTCGCGACCGATAATGAGTGGTCCTAATTGATCATTAATGAGTGGTCCGACAGTCGAGTAGTATTCAGATGAGAATCCAGCCTCACCTATTCCAATCAAACCTTCGTCGGTCTTCACCTCAACGACGATACCACCCTTTGTGCTAACCGACATCGCACCCCATTGAAGGTTTTCCTCCAGTGGCAGTCCCACTGGATAAGCTGTTACGCCTTCGATTTTCATTTTTTACTTCTCCAAATCATCATCAATAATTCTTAAGTGCCTGACGTGCTCTACAGATCTAACTTGGTAAATTGAAATTAAGTAGGCAATTACCCATTAATCGAATTCAGCCAAATTTTAAGGTTTGTCGTAATTTCTCATTAGTTGTACAAGCCTTCAGACTTCACTGGTACAGGAAAATCACTTTGGTTAGCTAGTACCGGAATCAATTCTCCCCAGTTGTAATCACCTGTGAATTTATCTGCGGTCGTGTACGTACCATCCATGGTGTCCTTAAGGCTCTCTGGCCCATCGAAGCCAATGACTTTCCACCCCATATGATTTTTATTTCCGCCGTAGACGGGATCTGCATAAAAACCTTGCTTAACGTGAAGGCAGATTGCCGGCCAGAAAGGTAGGCCATCATCTGAGACAAACTGAAAGAATGTTGTTGCAGGTTCTGTAGTTCCAAGATTTACAGCCCCAGGTTTTGGCTGACCAGAAACTTTCACCAGAACTTCATCTTGAGACTCACTATCGAGAGCAACAAACTGCTTGGAATAGTTACTCGCGCTGACTTGATCAACAACTTGCAACCCCTCTCGGTAAACTTTCTGCAAGTCACTGATACGAGCGCGCCATGAATGGGCGTGCTTCCCATCGATTTCCAAGAATCCACTACCATCTGCCGATGCAAAAATATAACTGATTCCCGAAATGTAGCGATCGATAAAGACAACTACTTTCGCGTCTTTAGCACCCGGGTCATAATCGGTGGGGATAATTCGCGCAGCAATAGCTTCGACCGTATCCCATTCGTGCTTTGTAAAAAAGAGTGGCTCATTTGAATCTGGATTGACAGGTTCGAGAATTGTCTTCCAGTCTGCTTTTGAACTCATTGTTTTCCTTTCCTTGATTTCTTACTTCGGTGGCTCTAGACGCATTTCGCGTCCCTTGAGATAATAGCTAGCAATGTAATCTGAGCATCTCCAAGCATTAGCCATCATTGTTAGAGTTGGATTCACGCCAGTTGCAGTTGGGAAACCTGATCCGTCAAGAACAAAGAGATTCTCGACATCATGAGACTGGCACCATTCATTTAGTACTGACTTTGCAGGATCGAATCCCATGCGCGCGGTACCGTGTTGGTGACAGGTATTTCCCGTCATTTGATCAAGATAAACAGGAATTGTCTTTCGAGCTCCTGCCATTTCAAGAATTTCAACGTTCTTATCAACTTGCCACTTACCCATAGCGACGTCATTTGCGTGCGCCTTATGAGTGATGCGAGCTACTGGAAGACCCATGTAATCCTTAACATTAGGATCGAGATCAACACGATTGGCCTCTTGTGGCAAGTCGTGAAGAATGAGGCCAATTTTCATCGCATGGCTAAAGAAAGTTCTGTCAGAATCCTTTAGGGCTTGGCCCCAGAGCGGACGTCCCGGGAAAACCATGTTAATTGGGTGGCATGTCTGCGAAGCTGCAGTGATGCTTCCACCAATATATCCACGGCTCTCATCAGTCTCGTAGAAGTCCATGGTTCCGCCACTAATGTAATTTCCGGCCCATCCATATACAGGATCATCGATATCTTTATCGAAAAATCCGATTGCGAACAGGTACTCGTGGAATGTTGCATTTTTTCCGACGAGACCAGATGAGTTTGCAATCCCTTCTGGAAATTTTGAAGACTTAGACATCAACATAAGGCGCGCAGATTCAATAGCTCCCAAAGTTAGAATTACAACCTTTGCATCCTGCTGAATCTCAGCACCATCCTCATCAACGTAGATAACGCCGGTAGCTTTACCGTCTTTTCCAACTACGACTTCGCGGACGAAAGCTTCTGATCTGAGTTCAAAATTACCCGTCGCAATAGCCTCTGGAATAAAGGTCGTTGCAGTGTTTGAACGAGCGCCGCTTGGATCTCCATATTGATTCCAAAAACTAGTGCGGTTAAACGGATTGCGACCCTTGTGCCCATTAGTTACGCTTGCATGAGGGATTGGGAAAGCATTAATTCCCATCTTGTTACACGCATCGTAAAATTTCTTGCCCCATCGAGTTGGAGGCAAAGGCATGCTTGGATATGGCTTGCTTCTGAAAGGTTCAGTTTTATCTGCCCCAGCAATACCTGATACACCAAACTCCCATTCAACCTTTGTTAAATATGGCTCTAGGTGTTCGTAGCGAAATGGCCAATCCGCCAAACTCGCTCCGTCAACATCGCCATGTAAAGACCGGAGCATGAAGTCAGATTCACGCGGCCGCGGTACCCAACCCGCCCAGTGATTTGTTCCGCCTCCAACGAGCTGAGGGGTCATTGAAAATGGATATGGCTCTGCAACTTCAGTCTCGCTTCGACGTACAGTACGAGGAGTCAGCTTTGAATCAGGCCACATGTAGTTTCTGTTAACAAACTTTAATTCATCGCCTGAATAATGCTTATCGTTCTTGAGCCATGGACCACGCTCAAGACCGACAACCTTCAAACCTGCTTCACTCAATACTTTTGCAGCTGTTCCACCATTTGCACCTAAGCCGACGATTACAACGTCTACCGGTGCTGGCTTGATTTTCGATGTCATTCTGAAATCCTTTCCGACTTACTTCTCGAAGTAACCTATGATTGCTTTTGTAAAAGCTGGAAGATCTGGTGGCGTTCTAGATGTAATTACATTTCCATCTAGGACAGCCGCTTGATCAGATACCCAAATTCCACCAGCATTAACAACGTCGTCTTCAATCGGCGCATAACCGGTTACACGTCGACCTTTCACCGCACCAGCAGAAGCCAGAATCCATCCACCATGGCATATGGCGGCGGTCATCTTGCCTTGATCATAAATTCCCTTGACCAAATTGATCATTGGCTTATGAAGGCGCATGTTGTCCGGTGCAAATCCACCAGGAACAATTACCCCGTCAAAGTCGTTAGGCGAAACATCCGAAGCAGAAGCATCTGCATCCATGACATATTCCTCTTTGCTTAGGTATGAAGTTTTGGTACCACTGCCAATGACAGTCACCTTTGCTCCTGCTTCGGTCAACCGAAGATACGTGTACCAACCTTCTAGGATTTGGTATTCGTCTTCAATCATCAACGCAATTCTCTTGCCTTGAATGCTCATGTTTCGTTCCTTTCGACTGTTATTGAGTGGGTTGTGAAATGGCTACGTATTAGACAAGCTGTGGAAGAATCTCGGTGCTTAGGCGAACATCACCGTGATTTGCCTGAATGTTTCGAAGAGCTTCCCAATGCTGTCCATAACCTTCAGGCTGGTCCTCAAGTGATGCTGGGATTGCACTTGTGGTATCAGCCAAGCAAATTACCTTGATATCTTGATTAGCTCCATCAATTGCAGTTGTTAGCATACAATTTGCGGTAGATACACCTGCGATGATCAATGTGTCAGCACCTGCACGCTTCATGTATTCGTTGAGTGCCGTTCCATAGAATGATGAGAAGCGATGCTTCTTCATGATTGGCTCACCTGGAAGCGGGACAAGGTTTGAATCTAATTCATCTCCGCCGTGACCCCATGAACCTGGGAAGTTCATCAAATCAACGCCCCACTTCTTATCTGCATAGCCGGCATCCTTACCATCTTCACGCAAGCCCCACATTGACCAGACCACTGGAATACCAACTTTGCGGCAAGCATTTAAGACATTAAGTACTGGCTGAACTACATCTGCTCCCTCTGGGGCGCCACCAATGCTTGGTATATACATAGCTCCACCTCTTGTCACGCAGGCGTGCTGCATATCAAGAACGAGTAGCAGAGACTTTTTGGGATCGATTTTATCAACGATCATATTGGAACGGTTGATGTACTTGTCGATGTTTTTATATGTGAAATCTAGTGATGACATTTTTTCTCCCTATTGACTAATTGATGATTAATTGCTTCTTTTTAGTTTTTAACTTCTTTACTTCTAACCTATTGATTTCTTCAACCAGATCTTTTTCAGCCCATTTCAAGTGGGAATAGGCTTCCTTCTTGGCGAGTTTGTCATCTTGAGCGATGACAGCTTCCAGGATTCGAAGGTGACCTTGGTGAGCGAGAACCATACGATTTTCAAATAAAATCACTTTTTCTGAATAAATCATATGATGAGGGGCAATCTGCTTATAGATCTGATTAAATAGACGATTCCTTGTTGCTTCGGCAATCAAACTATGAAACTCAGAGTCTAGTTTCACAAATTCCTTTGAAGAGATACCAGGCACTGCTGCTTCCTTCAAAATTGCTTTCAGCTCGTTGATATCCTTTGCTGTGCGGCGATTCGCCGCCATGGCGGCACCATCAGGTTCAACTGCGTAACGAACCTTGAATAGTTCATGTGCGGTGACTTCCCCTGCAGAAAGCAAAGACATGCTTTTCTGAGATTGCTCACTCGAATCTAGAACAAAAGTCCCAATGCCATGTGAGCGCACAATGATGCCGAGGGTTTCCAATTTGCTGATCGCTTCTCGCATACTGCTGCGACCAACACCGAACTGTTCTGCTAAATCGCGTTCGGAAGGAAATTTACCCTCAGCACCAAAGTGGCCAGATCGAATCAAGCCTTCAAGTTGGACAGCGACAGCATCAGAGAGTTTCAATTGCTTGACGGGTATAACCCCTTTTTTCTCTGTTGTCATGTCTGACTCCCTTAATTCGATTTTCTAGATTAAGTTCTATTTCTTACCATACTTACGTGGTGTGTCAAGTGCCCACTGCGCATAAGCCTGGTGCCATCTGTAATTTGTCTTATCGACAACTTGTGTTGGGTTGTTAATAATTTGAGTTACGGTCTGACCGAGCGCAACAGTTGCAAAAATAGTTTCAATCAGATTTTGACCCTGATCGATTCCACCAATATCAACTGTGGCAGTCAGCTTGCCTTCAGCGATTTTTTTAAATCCAGAAATGAGACCGTCAGCACCAATTGTCACAATGCCGGTCTTTCCATTCCAGTGCTTAAGGCCAGCTGCATCGATCGCTTGAGACGCACCGAGTGCCATTTCCTCATTTTCGCCGTAGATGGCGTTCACATCGGGATACTTTGTCAAAAGGTCCTGTGCTGCAGTAAATCCCTTGTCGCGAACGTAGCCGCCATCGGCTTCTCCTACTACTTTAATTCCAGGGTTCTCCTTTAGGGCTTTGTCGAAACCAATCCTACGGCCGCGAGTCCAATCTGAACCAGAAGGTCCCCAAAGTTGTAAAATTTTTCCTTTTCCACCTAAGGTTTTTGCCAAGTACGTTCCAGCTAGATAGCCGGACTGCCAACGATTGTCGTAGCCGATATTAGAAACAGTCTCAAGTTCATTTTCTGGGTACAACTCTGCAGGCTGGTTGAATTGAAAAACCTTAAGTCCCTTTGAGTTTGCGGTCTTGTATAGGTCCTGTACGGTCGCGAAGTTGGCACCAGTACATACTGCAATGGCATCAAAACGACGGCTGATCCATGACTGAACAATTCCTAGAGTTCCCTGAACTGCGTTGAAGTCACCAACTGGTGCTTGGCGTTCCCAAACCCACTTGACGCCAAAACGCTTTTGAAACTCATCCATCTTTCGCCAAGCAGCACTTTCAATCTGTGTAAAGTTCTCAGACAACACAGGAGGTGTAAAGCCAACCTTAATTGTACGTCCCTTCACGATATCTTTGATTGCTTTATCTAGCGAAGCGTTTTGTGTTCCACCTAAAGCTACGGCTGATGAAGTTCCCAGTAATTGCGCTGCTCCAATTCCAGCACCAACTAGTGCCGAAGTACGTAGTATCGAGCGACGAGAAATATCTGTATTTCTCTCCATTCCAACATTATCTTTCATTCCATACTCCCCAACTACTCAATCTCTCAGACTAATCCCTGTTGATTAATCTGATTTTTGTTTAGTAAAAAACTAAACAAAACCCGTTTTTTGCTTTTTAGGTATTCATTCGTCTGAGTCTTTTGCGGCTAAACCCAGCTGATGCACGATTAGCAAGCACCGCTGCAATAAGGACTGAGCCAGTCACAATTGCTTGCCAACTCGATTCAATTCCAATTAAATTGATAATGTTTCGAGTTAAAGTCAGGGTGAGCGCACCAATAAGCGCACCAATAATTCTTCCTTTGCCACCTAGAAGCGAAGCTCCACCAATAACAGCAGCTGCAATCGCACTAATCTCATAGCCTTTACCTATTAGTGGTGGAATCGTTGTTGTGCGACCAGCGATATGTATGCCTGCAACAGCGGCGAATAATCCGCTAATGGCGTAGGCGGAAATCTTGATTGCATGGGTGTTTACCCCAGCATTTCGAGCTGAGATCGGTGAGCTACCAACTGCATATAATTCGAGTCCGAATTTAGTACGCTTCAAGACAATTGCCATCACTACAGAAATCACAACAACAACGATCATCGGAACAGATATTGGTCCAACTATCTTCTCTAACCCTCCGATGTAGTAATATGCGTCGTTCATGTATCCCAGAATTGGAACACCTTGGGTCCAAAACAGAATAACCCCTTGTCCAATTCCTAGCATAGCCAGAGTTGCAATAAAATCAGGGATGCCTAATTTTGTTATGAGCAACCCATTGATTAATCCAATTCCCACACCAATGGCTAGCGACCACATAAAGGCGACACCCATGGGCATTCCATAAGCAATAAATTTCCCTGCAACGCCTGCGGTAACTGCCATTGTCGAACCTACTGAAAGATCAAGTCCACCAGCAATGAGCACGACTGTCATTCCAATAGCCAAGAAGCTCACAGTCATCATTGCGTTTATGATGTTTGTGACGTTCCCGCTTGTTGCAAAGCTTGGTTCTAGAATTGTCATCGCAATTATTACCGTGATAAGAAGTGAAACTATTCCAAACGAAGGATCTTGCAATACACGATTACGTAAGGAATTACTTGAATTATCCACAGCACTGTTTGGTGTCATGATGAAACCACCTCCCCATCACGAGATCTAGAATTAACTTCTCTCGTTTGTGTAGAGAAAGTAAGAGTAAATTTGTAAACTCCACGATCCACAATAACTCCGATCAGGATGCAAAGGCCTGTGACAATCTGGAATATCAAAGGATCTATTCCCATTAGCAGAAGACCTTGATTCAAAGTTGTTAGGAATAGAGCTCCCACGATGGCGCGCCATACACTGCCTCGTCCGCCCGCAAGTGAAATCCCACCAAGCACCGCACTTGCTATCGCTGTGAGTTCATAACCTCCGGCTAAACCCGATTGCACTGAATTTAAGTGCGATGCCAAAAGGACGCCGCCAAAGCCAGCTAAACCACCCGAGATCAAATAGGCAACAAATTTGGTCCGCTGAGTATTTATTCCAGAAATCAGCGCCGGAACCTCTCCAATGCCTGTGGCAAAAATCCGGCGCCCAAAAGGTGACTTGAGCAGAACTAACTCAAACACAACAATAATTACTATTGCAATCCAAATTGAACTTGTGAGACCTAGGAAACTCAAATCAGAAATGCGTTGGAAGCTGGCGTCCTCGGTTCCAGTAAGTTGTACCTTGTCTGTGAGCACAGTGAGCGACCCTGCTGCTATATAGAGCGTCCCCAAGGTAACTATGAAGTCATTGACCTTAAAAATTGTGATAATCACTGCGTTGAGTAAACCGAAGGCTAGTCCAGTCGATACACCAACAATCACAGCCACCCAGAATGGCCACCCCCACATGGAAACCATCAATGATGTGCCAGCACTTAACCCGAGTACCGATCCAATTGACAAATCTATCCCACCAGCAATAATTACAAACGTTAATCCAACAATAATGATGAAAATTGGAACCGCTTCATTAATGTAATATCTAATTGAATCTGGAATTAAGAATGAATCAGCTTTTAATGAGAAAAAGATAACCATTAAAACAAATGCGGTAAGAATAACAACGCCTTCTATTGAAATTAGCTTTGAAAACTTTGACTGATTTCTCATACATTTACTCTTGAACTCTTATGCAGGATATCTTGCTCTACTAATTCGTATCCATTCATTTGAATTTTCTCAGGTACAGAATCAATCTCGCCAACGATTGATCCTTCGCGAAGTATGATGATGCGGTCACTCAGTCGAATCAACTCATTTAGTTCAGAGGCGATCACGATGATTGATTTTCCTTCATCTGCCAATTCACGAATGAGCTTGTGAACTTCAACTTTTGAGGCGATATCGATACCCTGTGTAGGTTCATCAAAGATCAAAATTCTTGGATTTGAATTTATACATCGAGAAATAATCACTTTTTGCTGGTTTCCACCGCTGAGATTGCGAATCTTTTCGCGAGAATTAGGGGTTTTGATTGAAAATTTAGAAATAAACTTTGATGCGAGTTCTCTCTCTTTTTTGGCGTTCAACCAGCCACTCTTCAATATATTGACTAAATTGGATATTGAGACGCTCCTCTCGATGGAGAATTCAGAGAGGATGCCTAGAGCTTTTCGATCTTCTGGAACCATGGCGATTCCCAGTTCATAAGCCTTTTCTGGGTGTCCAATTTTTTCAATTTTTCCAAAGATGTTGATTGACCCACTATCAATCTTGTCTATTCCCATAAGTGCTCTCATTAGCTCTGTGCGCCCAGCGCCTGCTAATCCAGCAATACCGAGAATTTCACCATTCCAGAGGTCGAATGAAATATCTTTCAAAACTCCCTCTCGCTTGAATCCCACCACTTCAAGAGATTTAAACTGATTTTTGATTTCAGTCTTTCCTGATTTTCTTCCAATTCTTGGTTGCTCAATAAGAGCAGCCGCTTGCGAACCAAACATGAGCGAAATAATGTCGTTGAGATTTTTGCCCTTAATCGATGTTTCGGCAACACTTCTTCCGTCACGCAGAATTGTCGCGGTATCAGCCAGACCAAATACTTCATCTAAATGATGTGTAACCCAGATGAGTGCCACACCGCGTCGCTGAAGGCTCCGCATATGTCCGAAAAGCAATTCTTTTTCATGCTCTTCTAGACCTGATGTTGGCTCGTCAAGAATGAGAATTTTTGGTTGGACTACGAGAGCTTTTACAATTTCGATAGATCGCTTTTTTAATGCTCCGAACTCACCCGCAGGGCGCCAAAGTTCGACTTCAGTGATTCCAAACTCGGTGGCAACCTCGCGGACCTTTTTAGCCATCTCGCGCCGGTTCACCCACGGAGTCCAGCTGTTGCGTTGGGTTATCAAGCGCTCTTGGCCGAGGAAAATGTTCTCAAGGATGCTTAAGTCAGGAATAATCGAAAGCTCCTGATGGATCATAGAAATGCCCAGTTCTTGGGCTTCTCGCGGTGACTCGATTTCGACGCGCTGACCCTGAAATGAAATGGTTCCCTCGTCCGGGAGAGCTAGCCCAGAAAGAATCTTGAGTAGGGTGGACTTTCCAGCGCCGTTGCCCCCGAGGAGCGCGTGGATTTCGCCACTTCGCACTTCCAATTCGACATTGTCCAGAGCCTGAACGCCCTGAAACCGCTTTGAAATCGAGGACATTTTCAGTATTTGAGAGCCAGCTTTTGAGGAGGGAATGTCGGCAAAAGAATTGTTGCGCACTATTTTCTCCTCCATTCGCTAAGGTTCAGGACATCTTGTCATCTGGTCTTCAGACCATTAATCTATGGGAAACACCTTCCTTGTCAAGGGGTTTACAAATAAATTTTGCCCGTGGCGTAGTGGAGGAAATACGATTAAAAGAATCATGAATGCATCTGAGTCCGTGGTTACTGAGTATCTACGTGGCCTCGCGGCCTCTCACCCCGAGGTAATTGAGTTCAATTCCGAGGCACGCATTGTTCAAAGAAAATTGCTTCCAGTTCAACCGAAAGTTGGACTTATATCCGGTGGCGGTTCAGGCTGCGAGCCGATGCATAGTGGCTATGTCGGGTTTGGCGGTCTCGATGCGGCTTGCCCAGGAGAAATTTTCACATCCCCCGTGCCGGCACAAATCATGGCTGCCACAGAAAGAGCAGAGAGTGGAAGAGGTGTCCTCTATATAATCAAAAACTTTGGCGGTGAGGTGATGAATTTTGGGCTCTCTGCTGAAATCATGAAGCGCAAAGGTATTGAAATATCCAAGGTCCTTGTCAATGATGATTGTTCATTCCCTATTTCTCAATTTGATCGGCGTCGAGGTCTCGGTGCAACAATTCTTGTTGAAAAAATAGCTGGAGCTGCAGCGCAACGTGGAGATGATTTAGCCCAAGTAACCTCGATTGCTAAAAAAGTAGTCACGAACTCACGTTCTTTCGGGGTCGCCTTTAACTCATGCACAACTCCTAAACTCGGTCATCCAAATTTTGAGATGCCGGAAGATGAATTTGATATCGGGGTTGGTATTGGAGGAGATCGCGGGCACTCAAGGTCAAAAATGGTTTCTGCAAACAAGATTGCCGAGATTTTAATTGAACAACCAGTGCTGGAGTTAGAACTAGCTATAGGAAAGAAGATTATCCTTCTAATTAGCGGTTTAGGCTCAACACCATCTATTGAACTTTATACATTGTCGGGAATTATACAGGACAAGCTTGCGAGCGTTGGAACGGTTGTGGCTCGCTCACTTGTTGGCAATTTCATCACTTCCTTAGATTCTTTTGGAGTCATCGCGACGTTCTTGGTTGCAGATGACGAATTACTAGAACTGTTTGATTCACCAATAGACACACCTGCCTTGCGATGGGGTAACTAATCGTGGTTACAGAATTGTCGATACCAATCGCACAAAATTGGCTGAATAATTTCTGCGAAGCTGTTATTGAGCTCGAGGACTACCTTAACGAGTTAGATGCTGCAATTGGTGATGGCGAACATGGTACAAATCTCTCCAACGGGGCTAGGGCACTCCTAGCCGGTTTAAAAAGCCCTCAATCTAATTCATTAGGTGAGTTTTTTGAATCCGCAGGTATGACGATTATAAATTCAGTCGGTGGTGCCAGTGGAGCACTCTATGGAACTCTATTTCTTCGGCTCAGTGATATTACAGCAAATAGAGCTACGGCTAATTTGAGCACCATTTCGCAGGCATTCGAATCTGCACTCGAGGGGATTATGGAACTGGGTCGAGCCAAACCAGGTGATAAAACATTAGTAGACGCGCTAAATCCGGCGGTAAGTTCTCTCATTACTAGTGTTAAAAACTCTGAAGATTTATTAGGGGCATTTACTAAAGCACATCAAGCCGCTGAACTTGGGTGCACAAAGACCGCGCAAATGGAAGCTAGAAAAGGTCGGGGAAGTTATCAAGGCGAAAGAAGTATCGGCCATATCGACCCAGGAGCAACGTCTATGACTGCTCTTTTTGAAACTCTCTCTAACTCAATAGATTTTTTTAGCAAGAATGGGGATTAGCTCGTCATGTGACATCACACTAACTGGTTTCCCGGCTTTCTGAATATCAGCGGGTAACTCAGCTTCCTCACTGGCAGGAGACTAAGCAGCCTTCTGCTCCTGGGATAACTCTTAATCACCGGGCAGTAGGTTCGATCCCCACACAACCCATGTAAGACTTTCCATAGGTTTCGCTATCGACCAAATGGCACCTTCCAAAGTTCTTCATAACTCCAGCGATTCTCTCT
>Ga0169931_10007956_pt1 | contig 15604 bp, 16 predicted proteins | sample Kivu_15m_20L_FD_129675 | JGI IMG/M metagenome (GOLD analysis project Ga0169931, IMG submission 129675) | Freshwater microbial communities from Lake Kivu, Western Province, Rwanda to study Microbial Dark Matter (Phase II) - Kivu_15m_20L... | ecosystem: Environmental > Aquatic > Freshwater > Lake... | reverse complement strand
ATCTAATTGACCTCTGCCTTATGAAAAAGAAAGTAAACGATAAACTAACTGATGAAATCTCCAAAGGAGTGAGCCTAATTTTAGAAACAGAAAATGAACTATTTGTGCGCCATCCCAGAGAAATAGCCGCTCTCCAAGTAGAACAATACAGCCATGAAGATTTTTTGAAAACAAAAACGGGTCTTTTAAATATGGGAAATGACTTTTCAATACATTTCGCTGAATTTTTGTCAAAATACTCTTACTTATGTTTTGGCAAGGAGTTCATTAGCGATGGTTCTCCTTTAGTTAAACTTTGGAAAGTTGATTCAACACACTGGACTTCATTTGAAGAACTTACTGCCGCGATTGATAAAATCAAGTCAACCAATATGGCGCAATTCGATGAAGATATTTTAATTGACGCATGCATTTTACATTTAAGAATCAAGTTTATGAAAAACATACTTGGTGTTTTTATTGTCAAATCATCAGAAATTTTAAAACAAAGCACGAAAAGAATTAATAATTTAAAATCGAAAAGCACGGTTACAAATGACACAATTATGAGAGATTATTTGGAAGCATCTATTGATAAAGCAACTGCCCAAATGAACATTGGGCAGTTATTAAATCCACTCACTCCTCAATCCCCAACTCGAAAGATATTATCACCAAAGAAAATTGGTTTATATGTTTTCGATATTCTGGAATTGGCAAATCCAAATATCTATGGAAAAATTTCTTTCAAAGAAGGTGCAAAAAAACAAAGAGTTTACATGTCAGCAATTGACTTGATTCAAATATTAAGGCCTGGTTTCATGAATAACTTTGAGGAGATTCAAGAAATCAAATCATACGAAAACAAAGACATAACACTTACAAAAACCCTGTATTTCAAAAAATACGCACAGAAAAGAATCCTGGAGACAGGTCTCTTCGTGTAACAGTAATCTCCGTTAAAGTTTTCTATTGGTTTTTTTGGGGGCCCTTTTGTTGTTTCAATTGTATCTTTTTTTGTGCTCAATTAAACAAAAAAATATGAAACACAAAAAAGAGATTGAAGACATTATCAACTTGGAGCCTAAAACTACACAATTTGATTACATTCCTGAAAAAGAAGTATTAAAACTTCTCAATATTAGTCGAACCACACTTTGGAGGCTTCGTGATGGTGGATTTGTAAAATGTTACAAAATTGAGGGCACAAAGCGAACTTATTACAAACTCTCAGAAATTATGAACGCTTTTGTTGCAGTAGTGTAATTTCATTCCAGCATCATATTACATTAAGAGTGTCATGAAAAAGCGTGGCCCAATTTTCATTGAAAAGCACCCGTCCACAGATAACGATAACTACGGTCATGTTAATCCTAGGTGGCTAAAGCACTTCATAGACGAGATAACAGGAGAGAAATATACCATATCTGATTTGGAAGAAAAAAAACATGCCCGATTGTTAAAATTGCAAGCATTTATAGACCATTATGGATACTTATGCTTTGAAAAAAAAACTGTAACAATCTTAACCTGCGTCGTTAGTCAAAGTCGTTTTCCAAAAATTAACTCATTTTTTGAAAACATCAAAAAAAAAGTACTTCGGCACAATTCACGAGTATTGGATTATTATTGGCAAAGAGATAGTTCTGAAAGTTCTTGCAACAACCATTACCATGTATTAATTGCAGTGGATAGATTATCCGATGTGCAACTCAAAAAATTAGGTGTGTCCAAATACATTCCCGACGAAATCAACACATTACCAATACTCAGTAATGCATACACATTTAAACTTCAGTATATGGTCAAAGAGTTTGGTATGTTTCAATACCTGAAAGACAAAGAGATAATAATTCACAATGAAAATGAGAGAAGTTATGGCGGCTCCCAAAAAAAGAAGAAAAAATAGCGTTTAAATACATATTATCATGCTTAAATGAAAATTAAATGAAAGTCGAAGATAAATAAAAACGATTTGGATTAATTTCACACAGTATTAATATGCTTTGGATTATGAAAGACCCCTATACTTTTGAAGAGTTTACCCCAAAAAGGAATAACCAGAAATTCGCAAATGCTATTAACCGACAAAACTTCCACAACCGCCGAGCAAATCAAATTCGCAATGAAATGGCTTTTATACAAAGACCTTTATTTAGAAATTACAGGATATTGACTGGCTTACTTGAGAATAAGAGTGAGATTGTACTTCACAGAGAGTTTTTATTGGGAAAGTCTTATGACCTTTCAAAAGCCACACATGTAACTCAAATGGATGATAAAATGCATTATTGTGTGTACAATTTCATACTGATTCCCTTAGCAAATGACTTAATCAAAATTATTCGAAATGCTGAATAACATTCTGACCACCACTGTCAATCCTATCCCTAAAGATATAATCATATTGAATGCTATGAATACAAATCTCCAAATGGAAAATACCAAATTAAAGAAACTCCTATACATTGCTATTGGTGCTGGGGTATTTGTACTAATCAACTATATAATAATCAACTATGCAGACCAAGAACCAAACTAAATTCGAGAAAATTAGCGAATTCATTAATGTGAATCCTACAGCAAATACCATATATAAATTGATAGTTGTTTCTGTTTGTGTATTTGCTACCAGTCTGTTCTTTAAATTATTTACGGCACTTTTTCAGAATTACAATCAAATGAAAACCGCCTATTATGGGAAATGAAAAATATGCATTGTATTGCAGGGTTAGTACTTCCTATCAAAATACAGAAAATCAGAAAGTGCGACTGTTGCAGTGGGCAACAGAAAATAATTTCAAATTTGAATTGTTTGACGAAACCGAGTCCACTCGCAGAACGAGACCAATTAAACAGAAATTATTACAACGACTAAGACAAGGAGACTTTGTCGCAGTTGTTATTTTCAAACTTGACAGATGGGCTCGTTCCAGTACTGAACTGATACTTGAAACAAAAGAACTCATTGACAAAGGCATTGGATTCATATCCCTTTCGGACAACTTAGACTTTACATCAGCATCTGGTAAACTCCATTTTCAAATACTATCAGCGTTCGCAGAATTCGAGCGTGCCCTCATCAGCGAGCGTACTAAAGAAGGCCTTCACCGTGTGAAACAGTCAGGAACTATTTTGGGGCGGCCTAAAGGGGCAAAGGATAAAAAGAAACGCGTACGGTCTGGATATTATGTCAGAGAAATGCGAAAGCGTGGAACAATTGCATAGATTAAGCGTTTGTGAGAACACATTTAATAACTCTACTCGCCATTACTTATCAGTACTGTTTTGCCACTAAGGTGTAGGAATTCAGTCGTTGAATGAGATGGATGAGCATAAAACGAATGCATATTTGGTCGGTAATTGGGATACATCTCTTTTGCTAATTCGAAAAACCTTTGTGCCAATTGCTTGTCTATCTCCACAATTTCATAATAACAATTGAAATTTGTGTAATCATCCAAATACAATTCAATATGTTTATCAGGAGGGTTTATTTGAACTTTCAATTCAATAACTCTCGATGTGAATTTCCAAGAAATGGGGGTATATTTTGGACCCCAGAAAATTGAATCCACCTTTTCTCCACCCAAATATTCAAACTCTGGAATTACGCCTTCAAAACGGAGTTCCCAACCACGTGCACAAAACGCTGAGGAAAAAGCCTGCTCCCTGACTCTTTTGAATTTGAATTTGACCTTTTTACTGAATAAATAATGTTGGTTGACCAACTCGTCTAAACCCTTTTTATCATTTATTGCCTGAATATCCTTACCCCTGTGGGTATACAATTTCGGATATGCAATTCTCGAAGATTTGATTTTTAGAACAATGTCGTCAGACCAATCTATTTCAATCATTGATTTGATTTTTGTTACATTTTTCTGAAATTCTGTTTCTTCTGTATTTTTCCCTTCTTTTGAAAGTGAATCATCCCACCAATCCTCACTATTACTTTTGGAAATACTCATATTGATTTAACTATATAATAACAAAAATCAATCTGTACCTTTATACACGGTTGGGTCAGATTCTGTTTGATTTACATTTCCATGTTCGTTTTGAAAATAATCGCTAATATTGGTAAGAGCATTTCCAGCCCAATAAAATTTAGAGGCTATGATTAACACAATTACTAATGAAACAAACCAATATATGTATATCAAATTTGTCACTTGCTCTAAATTCATGGGTTTTGCGTGTGAGGTAACCTCGGAAATTCCATTCCGATTTGAGTTTAAGGTATTCCAGGTTGAGAGATTATCATAAATCATAAAACTGAAAATTACCGCACACAGTAATATTAGCAAAATAAAATTACCAATGCCCTTAATTTCTGAGCCCGCCGAGGACAATCTCTCTAAAATGATGGCAATTTGTTTTTTCTCTGAAGTTTTAAAATTTGTCATATCACGAACTTAGCATATTTTGGTAGTAACCCAAAAGGTAAAATCCTCCCCCAAATAATTCAACCAATCCTAACCATAATAAAATGGCATCGTCCCCCCTTGTTGTATAAAGGCAAAAAAAGGAACGTTTGTTATATGCAATATTGACTTTGCATTATTGGTAAAAATTGTATTTGTTTTTGTTATAACATTCCAATACCATAACTTGCGCACACTAATCCTTAACCTAACCAAAAATGAAAACACTATTTTTAGTCAGTATGTCAGTTTTTTTAATGCTGGCTTGCACACAACCAGAATGGAAGAAAAAAGGCTTTGAGACGGAAGTAGCGTATTTATATTACTTACAAGAGGAAAAGGATAATTATTTTGACAGTTTAGAAAAGGCTTTGCCATCTGATTTTGCTTCAAGTGGCGTAATTGGTAAATATGTAGGGCATTATCAAATTATCACCATAAACGAAAAAGGCATAATGAGGATAGAACATCCAGTTACTAATTTTAGACCTGAATATGTTCCCATTAATTTAAATAAACCAAAGTTATTCGAAACTTTGTATGGCCGTGGATTAGAGATTATCTCCAACTACAGATACAAAGAAGAAGATGATAGATATAAGTTTGAATATCACGAAAACGATGGAAATTATGCATACCCGATAATTGGGTATGCATATTATAGTGATGGTTCAAAGACCGCTCCAGGTGATGGCGAAGGATTCATTATTGAAAGTGGGGCTGATTTATTCAGTTTTTTTTCCAGTAAAGGATTTAAAACCCTTTCGGTAGCAGAATTAATGAATGGTAATGATACTACTTGGGCAAAATATTGGGATGCATCACCAAAGATAGAATAATGCTTATTAACAACGTACTCGTTAATGCAGAGCAAGCAAAGATTGCGTAACCTATATTTAGTGTATTTCCCAAACTATTTATTTCCCAAAACAAATACTTTTATTCCTTGTATGGTATGTTCGCCTTTGGAGTGGCATAGCCAGTCCAGTGAATTATGGCATAGCAAAAGAAAGAAGTTAAAGAAAAGCCCATTGAGGTTACCCTTTGGGATACAGCAAACAAGTTAACGATTATTTTGCCAACAAAATGATATATTCGTCAAATGAATAGAAACCTATTAGCCCAATATGAAGAAATAAAGAAGTGTGATGATTTAGCGTTAACTCACAAAATTAAATATTTCTTGGATTATCATAAGGATATAGTTCTGTTGGCTTACGCTGAATTAATAGCCAGAGGTATAATAATAAACGGTCAATATGTAAGCCAACATTATGAAAGCAAGAATAAATCCCTTGTTACATTTATTAATTCCAAAGATTTCTCACCTGGTCCTGATACATTATTAAAAGAATTAATGATTTCCTTGAATGTTGACAACTATCAAGATTTATCACAAAAAACTGATTTAACCGAAAATGATGCATCATCCAATAAGAATACAATCAGTTATAAAAATGAACGAAAATACCCAGCATTGAGAACGATAAGTGACATTTACAAGATTTTCGGGTTTGTAGTTATTATGTTCACGGTAATTATCGCTTTTATTTTGGGCAATTTTAGTTTTGGATTTAGCCTTGTTGCTATAGTTGTAGGTGCGCTTATTGTAATAAGTGCATTTGCAATATCAGAAGCAATCAAGGTTTTTATTGACATTGAAGAAAATACAAGATTACGCAATAAGGAATAGTCAATTAATAAAATAGAATTTGTACACCTATCAAAAATGAAAGAGGAAATAAAAGAGCCTACAAAGCATATCACTCAACAGTGGGTGAAATTAGAGCATTTTGAGGCATTTGTGCGATGCTCAAAATTCAGAGCGGACTTCTCAGTTAACATTACTGAATTGGAAAGAGATGATAATTGTCTAATGGTACATTGCAGAATGACATTTACCAACATTGGCAGAAACCTTTATATGCAACGAGTAATTCTCTTTGTTTGCACATCATTATCTGAATATCAAACATTAAAACGAAACTAAATTCAATGATTCTAGAGCATCCTAATCATGCATCCCATTGCTCCATGATGAATTATAATTTAACTTGAAATCTAATAATTGTTCGGCTTCGATAATCAATGGGTTAAAACCTAACAACAGAAATTCAGTTTGAATGCTATTTTCAACTCTGGTATCAACATTGGCCGAGTTGCTTTTGTTAACACGAACGATTATCAAAACACAAGATTTTCCGCAATAATCTTCGAGATGAAACTTTGTAATCATCTCTTTTATCATGCCTCTTTGGTATGGAAACAAGTTTTCATCATCCCAATTATTACCCTCCAATGGTACATTTGGAATAAAATAATTTTCAGATTCGTAATCACTGAACACTGGGCTTGGCTCGAAATGCAAATCAATTTGCTTTTTACGCCCAACGATTATAAAACTGTAATGCATTAATTCAAATATATTATTCAAATCGCAGTATTCCCTTATTTTTGAAAATAACAAACAGATGATTCAATCCGAAATAACAATCAACCCTCCAACTGCCAATATTGGTAATCAAGGGGACTCTGGTATAGTATTGATTTGTTCTATTATTTTTAAGAATAACAAGTATGCTGTGGAAGGCAGAAAATATGGAATGGATTCCATCTACTGGGAAGTTGAAGGACTGGGTTTCTTTATTACATCGAACAACAGTCCAATCGTTTTTTCCAACAATGAATTAAACACCTATGAGAATATTCAAACATTCAACATATGGCACAAGGCTGGAATGGGGCTTTTACATTGACATTAAAGTTCAAAAATCTTTATTGCCTTTTCTACCAAATCCTTTGTTCTGACTTCAATATCATTTTCCGTCCAAGTTGGACTGTCCTTCACAACTTCATTGAGCACCAACCCATTTTTAAAACCTATATACTTGCCCTCAGTGTTTTTTCTTTCTTGTTTTTTAACCAAAGACATGTTGCTCAAATTGGAATTATACGCCGTAAGGGTTAGGTTTCCCAGTTTATGTACGCACTTTTTTAATATTTGATTCGCCAATACAACATCATCATTGGCTATCATGCTTACCCATTCAGGCGGAATCTTATCACCTTGAGGAAGAATGTGTTCAACCGTCCAAAGAAAAAGATTTTTATTCCTTTCATAAAAATTGATGTATCGTTCTTTGGTCTGTGTTTGAGCCAATTCAATCGAAGACAATATGTATCGAGTTGCACCGACATTTTCCTCGTACAAATTGCCTTGTAGTTTCTCTCTGAAATACCCATCAGTGGCTGGCCTGCCTTTGTCTAATAATACAGTCCTAATTTTTACAAAGTCAAATTGCTCAAATTGATTGATTTCGGCGATGACTTCCATAAAAATGTTCGTCAAATCCCTCGTTGGAGGAGAATCAGTCACATTCCTTCTGATGAAGTAATTACAAAGTAGATTGATGACACTGATTTTTTGCATTTCAGTCAATTCAAAACGCTTCTCAAGGAACAACAACAACATATAACCATCTGCGCCATTTACATTCTCGAGATTGCGTAATGCTCGAATCATATCATTTGAGTGCTCTCCGATTTCATACTGGATATTTCTTGAATATATGATTGAAGCATCTTCTAATCGAGAAAAAATCTCATCCGCATTGCGATTAATCAACTCCTCATAAATCCTTATCAAATTCGAGCGTAATGCCTTTGTTGCTTTCTCAACCTCAACAAATTCTTCCTGTTTAAAGGCATTATAAAATTGCCTTAAAAAACGCTCTTGAATACTATACTCATCAGAGAGGTTTTCTATGATTTGGTTCCATCGTTCAAAATTCTCATCAATAGTAGTATTTGAGTTCAACTTTTCAAGATGGCCAAGTAGTTTGTTTTTTATCAAATCAATTGCTGATAGAGGAACACCCCTGTTGTTTAGTGTCTCAAATAGAGTGAATGCGTCAGCATGGGTTGCAACATCAATTTTTACAATAGTCGCACTATTCAACTTTTTCAATATTTCCGTCACCCTGCCAACATTATAAAATGGAACGCCATTATCGTCAAGTTCTTGAAGTCTTAAATGAAAATAGTTAAATGCTCGAGCGATTTGTCTATTACCCAAGAATTTTGGCTTTTTGGATGTCTTTATTTCTTCTATTTCCAGCGAAAAAATGTACCTGTAATCTTCCAAATTGGAATTAGTGTAAGAAGGAAACAATCTGATATTGGCATTGTCCTTTAAGAAAATTCTATTTCTTAGTGCCAACAATTCCAACTGGGCATTCAAATCGGTTTTGTCTGAAAGATTCTCTTTCAAATATTTATAAATGGCTAAGTAAAAAAGACTAATTGTGGTCATTCTCTGCTGACCATCCACGAGTTCTAATTCAGCGGCCTTATGTGAATCTTTCTGAATGTTAATACAGATAATAGAACCCATAAAGTGCCCACCATCACTTTCTTCAATATCATCGAATAAGGCTTCCCAATTCCATTTACTCCAAATGTATTCCCGTTGATATTTGGGAATATGATATGTGACACTGTTGTCAGCACTAAACAGTTCCGACAATGGCTTATTTGATGTATTTTGAATCATTTAGTTATTCGAATTTGAGTTTAGGCAAGGAACTTACAATATCTACGGTTTGAACACTAACATTAATAATACTCAAGAGCAAATCGAAAATGTAACGAGGATTCCCCAACTCGGCTGACCAATCGTTGGGATTGTTGGTTATTCCGCTCTCTTTGTGGGTTGTAATCGCATATCTCTCCATTATCCACTCTATCGCTGGCTTACCATTAACAACATACTCATAAGCCTTCTGAGGGATATTGCTGATTACGATTTTGGAATTGTAATGAATGGTGTCTTTCTGCCCTTTTTTGAGGAATCGCATTTTCTCAACGGCAAAGTAATTACTATCATCGCCAACAACTTTTACATCAGAATAGGCTGGTACACTTTCATAGTTAATGTGCAAATCGGCCAGCACCCTTCCCGCCTTAGAAAATGCCCAAAAATCTCTTACATCATCTACCAATGGCAGACGAGGCAACATCTTTTTCAAATCATTGGCAAAAGTCTCTCGATACTCGGGAGAATGAAGAAATGCATAGACATAATAGAAAATATCCTCTTTTGAAATGTTTGAAGCACCATATTGCTTTTTGGCTCTATCTAAAATAAAATCACTAATTCCATCTCTACGAAAATACTTTTCACCTTTATCGGTATCAAATAGACCTTTTTGAATTGTATTATTTTCCTCATAAAAATATAGAGGAAAGCACTGGCTCTTGGAAATCAATTCATAGTCAAGGTTTTTATCAACAATCAATACGGAAAAATCTTTCGACGAGCCCAAACCCGTTAAACAAATAATATAATTCTCATGTGTACTTGTAGGAAAATACTTAGGTATTCTAAATATGTATTCCATTAAGTTTTTATTGAAATATTGGTGCATCAATGTAAACGGACGATAAACAGAGTTTCTTATATCAGCAGCGCACAAATCAAAGACCATCCCCTTTAACGCATCATTTTTTAAGCCTCGAGACCAACTTATTTTTTTTTCATCCCCTCCGAGTTGCGCAATTAGTTCTTCAGCGTTTAAAATTCCTCGCTGCTTTAATAGGTCTAATTTATCTACTTGGGTGTTGTAATATTCCTGTGTCAATTCAAGATTTTTTATCAATTCCCTTTTTGAAAAATTATATACCCATGCATCTCTTGCGGACTGCGAGCCAGAGGAATTTTCAATGAAAAACGCTTGGTGTTTATTTAATTTATCTACAATTGGCAAATAGGTGCCAAATAAATCATTCCTCAAACTTATCCAATCTCCAAACTCATTTGGCGAGAGAATATCCCATTTCATTTTCTCATTTGAAACTGACCAAAATTCACGAATTATCTTCAATTTTTCTGTTTGCGATAGATAATCCCCAATATCATGGTAGTGAATCGTCGCTTTCTCTGTTTTTACATCAGGATTTTTCACCAACAAAGTAATGGAAATAGGAGTTCGACTTCCGCTTCCAAAAATTTTACCTCCTTCTTTACGACTTAACTCACCACTGGTCCTCTGATTTCCACGAAGATTAAATACATAAATTGAAGAAAATTCGATTTCAAGAGATTTTCGAAAACCATCTGATGAATTACCATCCAACCAAGCACCGTTTGAAATAAAGCAAATAACTCCACCGTTTTTATCTAATCGGTCAGAACTCCATCGAAAGGCTTTAATATAGGAGTCATACAAGGAGTTTTTATTCGTCGCAGAGGTCAATCGCGCATATGTCTCGGAAATCCTATTATCCAAATTAGGGTAGGATTGATTCTGTGCATTATCATTCGCTGATTTCTGACCTACCGAGTAAGGTGGATTTCCCCAAACGACCTGAATAGGGGAACTCTTTTGGTTTTCCACTCTCTCTGAGTTTTTAGGGAACATATCACTTGTTACAAGCCCTTTAATTTTAATATCGCTTAAATCGCTTGCTTCTCTCTCCCCAAGTTGAAATGTATCGGTCAATACAATTCCATCAAATGGCGTGTAGTTCTCAGTACCTGCCCCATCGTTTGGGTCAATAGTGGCATCATGATAGGCGTTTTCTATGTTAATTGCTGCTATGTAGTATGCCAACAGAACTATCTCATTCGCATGAATTTCATATTTATACTTCCTTTCTAAATCTTTTTGTTCAATAAGTCCACTCTGAAGCAATCGAGTAATGAAAGTACCAGTTCCCGAAAATGGGTCAAGAATATGCACCCCCTCATCACTTACCGTTCGTCCAAACTCCTTTTTTAAGACATCATTAACCGAGTGAATAATAAAATCAACGCACTCAACAGGTGTGTAGACAATTCCTAACTGCTCTACCATTTTGGGGAAGGCAGTCTTAAAAAACTTGTCATACAATTCTATGATGATTTTTTGTTTACCCTCAGCATTGTCAATTTTAGCAGCCCTCAACCTAACCGAATCATAAAATTTAGCAAGTGTTTCAGCATCCTTATTAAATGACTGGTCTTCCAAAAGGTCAAGCATTGATTGCATGCTGACTGAAATTGGATTATTTTTAACAAATGAATAATCTTCGAATAATGCTTCAAATACTGGCTTTGTAATAATATGTTGGGACAACATATCAATTGCCTGTTGATATTGAATACTGGGATTTATATTCTTCTGCAACCCAGATAGGAAATTGTCAAATTCTATTTTATGGGTTTTATCATTCTGAATTAATGTACCAATTCGAATTTTTTGCCTTTCTGCAATATCTGCGACATCATGAGCCCATTGTTCCCAGTATCTTCGGTCACCGACTTTATTGACCATCCTTGCAAATACGACATGTTGTAATTCCTCAAATTCCAAAGCCAATTGACGAGAGACTTCCTTGTTTACACTATGTTCAAACTCATCATTTTCAACCAATTTTGGCTCGCCGTTGTCATCAAAAAAATACTCCGAGCGCCCAACTAATATTTGGCTCGGTTTTTTTCTATTTAACTCAATCTTATTAATTGTGGCATTAAAACGGTCGTCATGCGCACGGAGTGCATTCAATACCGTCCAAACAACCTTATATCGCTCGTTATCATCTAAAGCGGATACAGCATCTATCTGGGAAGGGACAACAACTGGTATTATTATATATCCATATTCCTTCCCTGGTGATTTACGCATTACCCGACCAACAGATTGTACAACATCTACTTGTGAGTTGCGTGCAGACAGAAATAGTACGGCATCAAGCGAAGGAACATCAACACCCTCGCTCAAACAACGAACATTCGTTAAAATTCGGCATTCGTTATTCATTGGCTCAGATTTTAACCACCCCAATAATTCATCTCGCTGAGGTGCACCCATTGTTCCATCGATGTGTTTTGATGAAACAGAAACCATTTCTGGCTTCTTTTCTATGGGCAGAGAGTTAATGTATAAATCGGTAGCCGTGTTATAGGTATCTGTAATTGCATTTGACTCCTTTATCGTACGACAAAATGCAACTGCTCGCCTCATTGGCTCTGGGTCTGTGGCTTTAATTACACCCTCGTCGCCTAAAATTTGTTTAGATAATGCATTGATGCATCCAATTAGTTTAGAAGCGTCTCCTGTATCAATATCGTTGTCTTTGTCTGCAATCAACTTTTGAATGGAAGGAGGGATATCCTTTTCATTGAGCGTTAAAATAAGTACTTTATAGTCTGTTAAAAGACCTTTTTCTACGGCTTCACCAAAACCAATTCGATAAATCTCTTCGCCATACAAGGATTCATCATCCATTGAACATAAAACCGCACCAACCTCTGCGGCCTTGCTCGTTGTATTGTCGTCGTAAAGACGAGGCGTAGCGGTCATATACAATCGCTTTTTACCTCTGATATAATCGTTATTATGTACTCTAGTGAATGTGGACTCGTCTTGATTTGCTAATTTAACACCCGTTGTCCTGTGTGCTTCGTCACATATTATCAAATCGAAAATTCCTTCTTCCTTTTCAAGCAATTGTTGTTGTGCGAAATGCACAGCCTCAATTGACTGATAAGTGGAGAAAACGACTCTTAAACCTTTCTTACCACTATTCTTTATCTCATCGAATTGTTTTACGATTTGGTAAATATTTGTTGATGCAGGCAAAGCCAAGTCAATTACACTAAAACTATCACTGTCATCATCCTTGGTTTTTTTTCTGGAGACGGCGGGGTCAGAGCAAATACAAATCGCATTGATGGGTTCCATCGCATCCGCTGTCCACTCCCTCAAAGATTGACCTAACAGAGCAATACTTGGAACTAAGAACAAAATCAATCCATTACCATTAGTCTCATTTTCAGCAATTCGCAAAGCGTTAAAGGTTTTTCCCGTTCCACAGGCCATGATTAACTTCCCACGCTCAGCAGTTTTAAAATACTCATGTGCTTTATCCATGGCCTCCTTTTGATGAGGCCGTAAAGATTTTCTTTCATTTCTCGCTTGCTCACCATGAATTCCATTTTCCAGTTTCTCCCAGTCAACTGGTGCTTCTTGAAGATTTGTTAAATTGACCCGAGTTACTGGAGGATTCTGGTTTTTTATTGCCTCTGTTGCATTTGGACCCCATTTGTTGGTTGTAGAAATCCAAAACCGTTGAGAAAAGCGAATACCTGATTGATTGTCATCCGAAAATTCCCTGCTGGAAGTTGACAAAAAACTATCTACTGAACGCTTGTCTATTGTTGCATTTTCATCATAGCATTTGCATTGGATTGCCCAATATTCATCGTTTACCGTGAGGGCAACTAAATCAATCCCAGTGTCTAAGCCACCCAAGTCCTTCTTCCATGGAAATTCATTCCATAACCAAACCTTTTTAAGATTATAAGCATATTGAGGGTCGGTCAATAGATAGGCTTGCATTAGCCTCTCAAATCGGTCTCCTTTGTTGCGTTCCGAATACGATACGCTTCGGTATTTTTCAATTAATTGATTGAAAATCATATTTTTAACATCTGTGTTGCGTCCAACTCGAGTTAGACTCAATTAACAAATACGAAAATATATCATTTAGAGAGATTCAATCGGAATACAGAATCTACTTTGTAACCAAATGTTCACATTTGATTAAATTGCAAAAAATCAAGAATTTAAATATTCCTCAAATTGAACTGCCGCCTTGGCAAGCACCTCGTCATAAGCAAAGATATAATGACTCGTAATAGAGTTTGATTTATGCCCGAGCCATGAGCCAACTACCCTTTCATCAACACCAGCATAAGTTAATAATTGAGCACAAGTATGTCTTGACAAATGAAAAGTCAATTTTATTTGAGGGTCGATTTTTGCATCTTCAGCCAATAATTTAAGCGTTCGATTTACATGTTGATTTGACAATGGTGGGAGTATGCAATCCTCCAACAACCGAAAATTAAAGTCCTTATATTTGTCTAAAATGGCTATAGCGCCTGTAACGATTGGGGTTCTCACTTCTACACCATTCTTTTCGGTCTTACCATTCATGTTTCTTGTTTTGTTGTCTTGAGCCCTATTTACCGCCAATTGAGAATATTTAAATTTCTGCGAATCGGAGTACCGAAAACCCATGTAACAACAAAATATAAATGTGTCTCTCACTCTTTCCTTTTCTGGAAATTCACTCAAGTCTAAATCACGCAGTCGCTTAAATTCATCCAAACTAAGCGATTGCCTTTTGATTTTATCTTTAGGAATCTTGAATCCATTAAATATATTTTTAGTGACTAAGTCAGAATTTAATCCATATTTCCAAAAGGTACCAAAACGAGAGAGATGCTTGCCAATTGTATTCATTGCAAGTTTTTTACCATACCGTCCATATTTCACTTCGTTTGTTAAATATGATTGAAAATCCCTCACTGTTTGCTGATTGACATTTTCGATTAGCAAGTCCGTTTTTTTATCCCAAATCAAAAACTTTTCAATGTAAATCAAGGTTTGCTTGAGTTTATTCAAACTCTCCTTTGCTTGTTTGGTTTTCTCATATCTGTCAATAATCCATTTACACATTGAAAGCAATGTGTGTCTTTGCTCCGCTTTACCTTTAACCAAGTCTTTTAACTGTGTCGCTGTTATTGCTTTCCCTTGTCGATTGGCATCAAGAACATAGGATTCGATTGCTGACTTAATGTCCGTCAATGTCGTTATTCTATCGTCAAATTTATAAGTACCACTTTTTGGCTCCCCCTTTTTTTCATTCCAATCTTTCAATTCACTATTGAATCCTACTTTGAATTCGGCTTTTTTTCGATTGAGTGTAATTCGACACATTACAGGAAAACCGTCTTGTTTTTCTTTTCTAGTGTCAAGATAGAACAACTTGGTACAATTATTAATGTATAATGATTTCATAGTTCAAATTTGAGGTCTCCTAATTAGAGAAAAGGACCCCCAAAAAATCCATTGCTATAACAACAGCAACAGAGGTTTCATTTTTCTCTTTTGTGAAACACTAAAATGTTGCTGAAACATTAGTCGATGAAATCATGAAACTTCAGGAAACAAACCGAAACGTCATAAAACAAAGAAACCGCTGTAGAACAACGGTTTCGAAGGTATTGGAACAATTTGAAATTGTCTTCAGCGGAGAGAGAGGGATTCGAACCCCCGGACCTGTTACAGTCAACGGTTTTCAAGACCGCCGCATTCGACCGCTCTGCCATCTCTCCAAGGAGGTGCAAAAATATAAGATAAAATGGTCTT
>Ga0169931_10007954_pt1 | contig 15607 bp, 11 predicted proteins | sample Kivu_15m_20L_FD_129675 | JGI IMG/M metagenome (GOLD analysis project Ga0169931, IMG submission 129675) | Freshwater microbial communities from Lake Kivu, Western Province, Rwanda to study Microbial Dark Matter (Phase II) - Kivu_15m_20L... | ecosystem: Environmental > Aquatic > Freshwater > Lake... | reverse complement strand
TATCTTGACACCCTTCGCCCAAATACACCCAGCTGCAACCATCTTGAGAAGCAGATGCACGGATGCGCTCAGGGTAACGGCTACAGTTGTTTGAAGTAGCTCTTCCGAAAGTAGTTTCTACTACGAACAAGTCGTTGCCCGGACCATTTTTAACCGGATAAGCAAATTTCAATACGATTTCACCACCAAAACCTAAGCTTAAGAAGTTATTGTTGGCAGGAGTTGTTGTAGCATCGCTATTTTCAGGAGTACCCAAAGCATTCGCTACGATTGAACGTTCAGCAGCAACAGGACTTACTAAATCCTGAACCGGACCTTGAACAAAACTTACAACTTCAACTGCGCTGCATGATACAGGCTCAGGAATTTCGTAAGCGATAAGATTATCGTTCTTCCGGTAGGGTTAGTTGGCCTTGTGCCTAATCCAAAGTCAGGCAACACGCAACCGTCTTCCGGGCTTAAGTCGCGTTTTAGCCGAGATACGATTTAATTTACACAGTTTCTTAACTGTTGTTCTGTTCTTTCGTGCTATTTTACTTAGTGTATCGCCTCTTCTTATTTTGTAATAACGCTTTTTCGCTTGCTGCGCTTTGTGTTCCTCGATTTTCTTTAAATAATTAAAGCTTTCTGCGGTTATGGTTAATTGCTTTCCCTTGCAGGCGAATTCTTCGAACGCGATTACCTGACGAGGATCGAGCTGCTGCCCTAAAAACCGTATTTCGAAATGCAGATGTGAGCCGCGTGATCGGCCTGTATTTCCGCCCAAACCGAGTATATCGCCGGCCTGTAAATAATCTCCGGGTTTTACTGCAATCTCAGAAAGATGAGCATACAAAGTCTCGAGGCCATTTAAATGCCTGATGATAACATAATAACCATACGTGGGACTGTATTTTGAAACGCGTACCGTTCCTTCGAAAGCAGAAAAAACGGGGTCGCCTGTTTCTAGATTAATATCTATACCGTAATGATGCCGATAGCCCCGCATACCAAACTCGGAAGTGATGTCGCCGCAAACCGGGTGTGCATAATCGCAAACAGGGTCATATACAAGTTGTAAATGCGTAGTATCCTTTTTGGTTCTTAGGTCGACACAATAGGGATTAATTCGGCTCGTATCCCAAACTGCCTGGTACAAGTCGCAGTTAATCAATGCACAAAACTCATCATCTTCTACGCTTTCGAAGGATTCTGTTGCAAGTGAGTCCTCATCGAAGATATCATCAAACTCCGATAAATCGGGGGGGACAGTATCAGGCGGAAAGCTTACTACAGCTTCGGCAACCAGATTCGCTTGACCATTGGAAATGGATGCAAAAATCATCAGCAAGAAGCAAATACGTATGCAGTGTATTATCAATTTCAAAAGAAAATTTATCTATTAAATAAAGCAGCAAAGCTACAATCATAATAAATTTGCCAACAGCAGAAACGAAAAATCTTGTCAACAATTGCATACGATACATTAAGCATCCGAACAAGGGCTGAAAAGAACAAAGCAATAAACAAGGCCGTTCTCAAAAAGATTAAACAAGGAATATTGCCGCAAACCGACCAGGTTATGCAGGCCTTGCATGAAAAAGCGTTCGAAGAAATCAATTGCCTCTCGTGTGCTAACTGTTGCAAAACTACAAGTCCAATTGTTACCGACCGCGATATCGATCGCATTGCCAAACACCTCAAACTAAAGCCCTCTGCCTTGGTTGCACAATACTTGCGTGTTGATGAAGATCAGGATTACGTTTTTAAGACTGCACCTTGCCCCTTTCTGGAAGCCGATAATTGCTGCCGTATCTACGATGTTCGTCCAACTGCATGCAGAACCTATCCGCATACCGATCGAAAAAAATTTCAGCAACTTACTGAGCTTACCTACCAAAACAGTTTTATTTGTCCTGCTGTTCAGCGAATACTTGAGCTTCTCGATGCAAGGTTAAGCGATTCCAGGTGATCACTCCGATTTGAAGCAACCGTTGAATTGTTGCCAAAACATCAATTAAAATCCTTTAAACACCGGTTTTCGTTTTTCAATAAAGGCCTGAACACCTTCCTGATAATCATGTGTCTGGGCTGATTCGATTTGAATCACGCTTTCCATTTGCAGTTGTTCGTCGAGGTTGTGTGTTAGGCTGCTGTTGATTAGTCTTTTTGTAAGACCTAATGCTTTCGTTGGCATTCCGGCAAGGGTTTCGGTTAGTTTGGTTACATCGGAATAAAACGTATCATCCGGCAGCACTTTGTAAATCATTCCCATTTGCAATGCTTCCGCAGCGCTAACTTTATCGCCCAACATGCAAAGCGCCGTTGCGCGCTGAAAACCTACCAAACGCGGAAGAAAAAAGGTTCCGCCGCTATCGGGAACCAATCCTATTTTGCTAAATGCCTGAATAAAGGATGCCGACTCGGTTGCCAAAACAATATCACACGCCAGTGCAATGTTGGCTCCTGCTCCTGCAGCAACACCGTTAACCGCTGCTACTATCGGTTTCTCAATATTCCTGATGCGTTGAATAATCGGATTGTAATGCTCTTCCAGAATTGTTCGAAACCCAGGATGTAATTCGGGCGTTGTTACTTCCTTCAAATCCTGTCCGGCACAAAAAGCTTTTCCTGTTCCGGTTAGCACGATGCATCGCACATCCGGATTTGTCCCAGCATCATCGAGAGCAGCCTGTAATTCGAGTGCCATCTGTCTGTTAAAGGAATTAAATACATCCGGCCTGTTCAGCCTTATGGTGCAGACATTATTTTCAATGTGTATTTCAATGCTATTCATGGAAATCAACCGTTTGTAATTCTATTGCAAATTACTCAATCATGCTCAGCATCAAAATCGATAAGGACTTTATTTTTCTTTTTGCTGTTATCATTTTCTTTCGACTTTTTGAGGGTTGTATCGCGTTTAAACATGCCCCATTCATCGTGTAGAATTTGTTTCATATTCTGCTTTTCACGTTGAATGTCGTTTTTAATTTTCTCACGAGCACCTTTCCCGTCGAATGTTATAGTTGGATTGTCGAGCTGACCTTTCATCGCTATGAATAAAGAGGTTTTTCCACTTCCATCATCCTCAACCTCTCCAAATTCTTCAACTTCCCGGCGTGCACGCTTGGCTTTTTGGGATAACAACTCCGATAGCAATAATTTAATATGGTATTCGATCTCGTTGTCGAACGAGTGAATGCCTGATGCACTCAGGCTCATAGCGCTCGATTCTATATTCATCATTGGAATGTAAATATTTTGATTTCGAATTTCGACCGTGTTTTTTAATTCAGAGAATTTCACATGCCTCAACTCTTCTAATGCGATGTATTTTGAAAGCGGCTCCAATGGTTCAAAAGCAATTAATTCTCCACGTCTAATTATCAAGTCGGCTTTCGAAATTACTTTCGCAGCATCTATTTGCAGGCCAGCATTTGCCAACGCAGAAAATTGAACCGAAGCATCGAGAGATCCGCGCAAATTTTTATCCTCCAATACCGTTTGACCGAAGTTTTCGCATTCATAAAAGAGCTGCCGAATATCTACATTGTTCAGCGTTGCATCGCATTGTATGACAAGATTGTTATTTGATGCCGGCGTAACGGTTCCATTGAGTGCTACGCTACCATTCATGGTTCGAAACGCGAGCGAATTGGCACTTAAAGTCGCACCGGTCACGCGTATTTTTCCCGAAATAGCATTGGCTTTAAACCGTTGAAATGTGAGTAGCGCAACGCGCACGCTTAAATCGAGATTCAGGCGCGGCGATATATGAAAGGCATAGCTTTCTTCTTGTCCCAATTTCTGGGCACTTTTCCTAGAAAAAAGTTCATCGAGTTTTACCTGTTGGCTTTCAACGGATGCCGTAATCCCAATCGACTCCTGTTCACCGAATAACCAACCAAAAAGGTTTGTGAGTTTACCATATAATTTAAAGTCGCTCTGACCCGCTTTTCCACTAAATTCAGAAACATTTACGGTATTACCATCAAAATTGAATTTACCGCTAAATGCTGTGTAAGGAAGCGTATCGCCTTCGATGCGAAAGGAAGTATTGTTGATTCGGATGTTACCATTGGCCTGCATAGTTTTGTATCCACCGGCAGCAAATTGCTCAACCTGTGTGGTGTTAGCGTTCATTTTTAATTGAATCGAGGCAGCCCCGCTCAATTGATACAGCGGTTTTAATTCCACAAAACGTTGAATGTCTGCAAGATTTATAGATGCATTCATGTCGAAGCTAAACCGGGGACGAGCGAAATTACTGATCTCGCACCTGCCTTTAATTGAGCCATTGTTCAAAGTTCCTTCAAATGCATCGAACCGAATGTACCCGCCCGGACGATTTTCAAACCGGCCTTTGCAGTTGATATTTTCAAAGGAAATATTTTCTCGGGTATTCTCAACCGAAAGGTTTTCGGATGCAAATTCGATGCGGAGCGCAGGATTAGTCTTTTCATCCAGTTTGCCCTTCAAACGAAGCGTTGCCGATAAATTCCCTATACTTTCATAGCGATCGACATACTGTTCGTAACCCGGTGGCATCAGCGAGAGTAGCGAACGAATGTCCATATCAACACCTGCTGCGCTAAAATCCAGGTATGGTGCATCATTATCGACATACTTACCGGTAAACGAAATTTTCAATCGCCCGAGTTCTATCGCGCAGTCTGAAAATGAATATTCTGACTTTTGTTTATCGATGATTGAATTCAGATCTACATACAAGGCTTTCGCTTTCAACCAACTTTGATTTTTTGTTTTCACATCGTGAACGAAGACATCGCCGACGGCATGCATTTGATAGCTATCGCTGTTGAATTCGCCCGAAAAGGTACAGGCCTCAATGCGTGTTGCCAAAACAAAATCTACACTGTAATCATTGAAAAAGAACTCTGTATTTTCAATCTTAACGGTATTGATATCGAACTGAAATTTTTGATCGCCGTTTGTCGAATCTGTACTGCCAAAAATATCATAATTGGTATTCCCTTCTTTGTCGCGCAAAAGCTGCAATTTGGCGTTCTTTAAAACCGCTTTGTCGATGGCATAATCTCCGGATATAAGGCCCCAAATACTAAATGTAAAATCGATTCGATCGGCTTGCAATAATACTCCCGGCTCTGGATAGCCTTTCGCGTTGTATGCCTTCACTTGGGAAAGTCGTATGCCGGCATTCGGAAAGTTTCGCACCAGCGAAAACGAAATTTCGCCAATCTCAACACGCGCTGTTAACGATTCGTTGAGGCGTTGCACAAACCATTTCTCGAACGTATCGCCTATCAACAAGCCGATAACAAACAAAAGTGTTAGGAATGCTGCAATCGATATGCAGGCAATTTTCACATAACGAACCCAATGTCCTAATGAACGTTTTCTGTCCTTTTGTGTTTGGTTCACCCTGTGAAATTAAGTCAATCCTATTGGCTAACGCAGTATTTTCAGAAGAATTATCCTTATTACGTTGTTAATTCCTTTTTTGTGTCTTAACATTCGTTTATTTTGGGCTTTATTTTATAACCATTAACCAGCTTCATGAATCTATTCAGTATTCGAATACTCGCTTTGTTTCTTTTGTCCTCAACGTTCTTATGTGCACAGAAGCCCTCTTCAAAAACCGAATCTAAACCCGATTACAGCCTCATCAATTCGCTGAAGTTTCGCTCCATTGGACCGGCTGTAACTTCCGGACGCGTGGGCGATATTGCCATTCATCCATCGAACCCATCCACCTGGTATATCGCTGCTGCGTCCGGAGGAATCTGGAAAACCTCCAATTCGGGCACAACATTCAGTCCAGTATTTGACGGGCAGGGTTCTTACTCCATCGGCTGCCTCGCCATCGATCCGAACAATCAAAGCACAATTTGGGCGGGTACGGGCGAAAACAACAACCAACGCTCGGTTGGATATGGTGATGGCATTTATAAGTCGGAAGATGGCGGCGCTTCATGGAAAAACATGGGGCTCACAAAATCAGAGCACATCGGCCGCATCTGCATCGATCCGCGCAATTCAAACATCGTTTATGTAGCTGCTTATGGACCACTTTGGTCTGATGGTGGCGAACGTGGCATTTACAAAACCAGCGACGGCGGTAAAACCTGGGAGCGGATCCTGCATGTTTCTGATCGCACGGGTTTTAACGAAATTCATATGAGTTCGGGAAATCCTGACGTACTATTTGCCACTGCGCACCAGCGTCGTCGTCACGAATGGACCTATATCTCGGGAGGACCCGAATCGGCCGTTTACCGCAGTACCGACGCCGGTAAAACCTGGGAGAAACTCACAAATGGTTTGCCCGCCGATAATGTGGGCCGCATCGGATTGGCGCTTCCGCCTTCAGACCCAAACCGTATTTACGCCATCGTTGAAGGAAACGAAGACATCAAAGGATTGTATATGAGTACAAACCGTGGTGCAAGCTGGGAGAAGCGTTCTTCTTGGTCAACCGCCGGAAACTATTACCAGGAAATTGCCGCACACCCTACAAATCAAGCTACAGTTTACAGCCTCGATACCTGGGCTATGGTAAGTTTTGATGGTGGAAAGTCATTCAACGGTTTAGGTGAGCGAAATAAACACGTTGATAATCATGCACTATACTCTTTTCCCGATAATCCAAATCACATGCTCATGGGTTGCGATGGCGGCTTGTACGAAACCTTCGATCACGGACAAAACTGGAAGTATTTCGCCAACCTCCCAATTACCCAATTTTACAGGGTTTGCGCCGATAAACAACGTCCATATTGGGTGTATGGCGGAACACAAGATAACAATACGCTCGGTGGTCCTTCGGCAACGCGCTCGGCATCCGGAATTTTAAATTCCGATTGGTTTGTAACAGTTGGTGGAGATGGATTTGAGTCACAAGTAGATCCGAGCGACCCCAATACCGTGTATTCACAATGGCAATATGGCGGATTGGTTCGGCATGATCGGAAAACCGGTGAAAGCTTCGACATAAAACCAATGGAATCGATTGGCGATAGTGCTTTCCGATGGAATTGGGATGCCCCCCTCCTGCTCTCTCCGCACAATTCGAAACGATTGTATTTCGGTGCTAACGTTTTGTTTCGATCGGATGATCGCGGGCAAAGCTGGAAAAAGATTTCGGGCGATTTAACCCGTCAGGTAGATCGCAACACGCTTCCTGTAATGGGACGAGTATGGTCGATGGATGCTGTTGCCAAGAACCAAAGCACATCCATTTACGGCAACCTCACTGCAGTTTCTGAATCGCCGCTCAAAGAAGGATTGTTGGTTTGCGGGTCCGATGATGGATTGTTGCAAATCACGCGCGATGGCGGTGCAAATTGGACTAAAATAGAACGTATTGTTGGCGTTCCTGAACGAACGCTGGTACATGCCGTTTGTGCTTCGCGCCACAACGAAAACCATATGTTTGCGGCATTCAACAACCACCGAAATGGCGATTTCAAACCCTATATCTGCATCAGCGAAGATGGCGGAAAAACCTGGCCGCTCAAGGTGCAAGGCTTGCCCGAACGTGGGTCGGTTTATTGCTTGGCCGAAGATCCAAAGAACGCTAACTTGATCTATGCGGGAACAGAATTCGGCATTTACTTGAGCAAAGATTTAGGTAAAAATTGGATTGCGCTAAAGGCTGGCTTGCCAACAATTTGTGTACGCGATATTGAAATGCAGGACGAGGCCGACGACATGATTATTGCCACATTTGGACGCGGCATTTACATTCTCGATAACCTGCATTGGTTGCGCGAGATGCTTGGTATGGCAGAAGAAAAACAAGACGGAAAACCAAAGGCCACGTTTTTAAGTTCAGAACCATACGCCTTGCGTGTATTGGCTACACCACTTGGACATAAAGGCAAATCGTTTCAGGGGGCATCATTTTTTACAGCCGAGAATCCTACCGAAGGCTTGCAATTAAGCTGGAACCTGAATACCGACTATAAAACAGCCAAACAACTTCGAAAAGCCCGTGAAGCAGAGGAACTCAAGCAAGGCAAGGACAGCAAATACCCACAACGCGATACAATTGTATATGAAGCCCATGAGTCCGAAGCCTTTCAGTTGTTGTTGATTTCTGATGTTGCCGGAAACTTGGTTCGTATGCAGCAATATCCGGCAACGAAAGGCATTCATAATTTTGTTTGGGATGGGAAAATGAATTCGACCGGACCGGTAAATTTCCGCACACCAGATCCAGATAACCCGTATGATGGAGGTGATGCAGCAGCCCCTGCCCTGCCCGGTCGTTACATTGCACAGATAGTGGTTTTTAATAATGGTGGGTTCGATACACTCAGTACAAAACATAGCATCGAATTAAAAAGTAATTCTGAAATAGATGTTGCCTTTAATCGGGAAGTATCCGAATTGAGGCGCATCGTTTCGGGCATTGATGCATACCTGAATCATGCAAGTGAGCGGCTTCCTTATTTCAAAGCGGCTATTGGCGGCAGTTTAACTGACTACATGGATGTTCGTGAAAAAGCCGAACGTCTGAATACCGAAATCCGGCAAATCAGAAGAGTTTTGTATGGCGAAACAGCATTGTCGAGCAGGGAATTCGAAGTAAATCCCGGGCTTTCGGGGCGCCTCGACAACATTGTGTATAACCTGTGGTCGACCACACAAAGCCCAAGTACTACCTATCGCGAACAATTAAAGATTGTTTCGGATGCAGTCAAGAACGTTTATATCCGTGCGGAGAAGGTGGAATCTGAGCTTGAATTGCTCGAGGAAAAATTAGATGCCATGAAAGCACCTGCAACACCAGGAAGGTTGCCGGAATGGAAGCCGTAATTTGGGCTGTTGGTAAATCGTTTTTGAGGTATACATGAATTAATGTAGGTTTGCATCCCTCTTTATTTATGAGGTAGGTTTAATGACATACAACGAAAGAATATGAGTTGGTTTAAACGCAAAGACAAGAACATCACCACAACTACCTTGGAGAAAAAAGAAACTCCGGAGGGATTGTGGTACAAGTGTCCATCGTGTAAAAAAATATACTCCTCGGTCGATCACGAAGAAAGCATGTGGGTGTGCGGAAGTTGCGGTCATCACGAGCGTATCAACTCGCGCGAGTACTTTGCTATTTTCTTCGACAATCAGAAATACCAGGAGTTATTTCCCAAGTTAGGCCCCACAGACCCTTTGAAGTTTGTAGATACAAAGAAATATGCAGACCGTATTATAGCAACACAGGCAAAGACCGGATACAAAGACGCCATTTCGTGTGCTGTTGGCTTGGTAGATGGTGAGAAAATGGTAATTGCTTGTATGAATTTCGAATTCATCGGAGGATCGATGGGCTCGGTGGTGGGCGAGAAAATTGCACGTTCAATCGATTATTGCATCAAGCACAAACTTCCATTTCTTTTGATTAGCAAATCGGGGGGCGCACGAATGATGGAAGCTGCCTTCTCGCTTATGCAAATGGCGAAAACATCTGCAAAACTCACTCAACTTGCCGAGGCAAAATTGCCCTATATTTCGTTGCTAACCGATCCAACAACAGGTGGAGTAACAGCATCGTACGCCATGTTAGGCGATGTGAACATTTCAGAGCCGGGTGCCTTAATCGGCTTTGCAGGTCCACGAGTTGTGAAAGAAACAATTGGACGCGATTTGCCGGAAGGATTTCAAACTGCAGAGTTCGTACTTGAGCATGGTTTTCTCGACTTCATTGTGGAGCGTCGCGATTTGAAAGAAAGACTCGCATCGCTGGTTCGCATGTTCTTGAAAAAGGAATGTACGCCCAAAATAAAAGGCGCCTTGGCTTAATTAAACATTGGATTGTTAATTTTTTGGTGAATAAACTTTTTTCGTACGTTTTTTTCCATAAATTTGCCGTCCTGTAAAAGAAGACATCAATCAATATGGCATTGACAACAACCGCAAAAAAAGAAATTTTTGCAAAACACGGTGGATCAGCTAGTAACACCGGATCAACGGAAGGTCAAATCGCGCTTTTTACTGAGCGCATCAACATGATGACCGAGCATTTGAAAAGCAACAAAAAAGATTTTGGTACACAGCGTTCGCTCATCAAGCTTGTAGGTAAGCGCAGAAGTTTGCTCGATTACCTGAAAGATCGCGATATCACAAAATATCGTTCGCTCATTAAAGAACTAAACATCAGAAAGTAATTCTGATACGTTATTTGGAAGAAGGCAATTTCTATGAATTGCCTTTTTCTTTTTTATTTACCTAATTGCAACTACCCATCATGAATATTGGAGTTCGTAAAACATTCACCATGCCCGACGGGCAGGAAATCACCCTCGAAACAGGGAAACTTGCCAAACAGGCGCACGGTTCGGCCGTTATCCGCATGGGCGGAACCATGTTGCTCGCTACTGTAGTGAGTAACGAAGATGCAAAAGAAGGCGTAGATTTTATGCCACTAACGGTTGAGTACCAAGAGAAATATGCATCAACCGGAAAATTTCCTGGGGGGTTTTTCAAACGTGAAGCACGCCCTTCTGAAAATGAAATTTTAATTTCTCGTTTAGTTGACCGTGCATTGCGTCCCTTATTTCCGGATGATTACCATTCGGATACGCAGGTGATGATTCAACTTATTTCATCAGATAAAACACATTTGCCGGATTCACTTGCATGCCTTGCAGCTTCAACAGCGATGGCCGTTTCCGACATTCCGTTTAACGGTCCAATTTCTGAAGCCCGCGTTGCGCGCATCGATGGCAAATTCGCGATCAACCCAAGCATTGCCGATTTGGAGCGCGCTGATTTAGACATCATCGTAGCCGCATCGCAAGATAGTATTGTGATGGTTGAAGGTGAGATGAAAGAAGTTTCGGAGCAAGATATGCTTGCAGCTATCAAGGAAGCACATGCCGCGATTCGGGTGCAGATTGCAGCCATCAACGAATTGGCAGCTATGGTTCCAACATCATCGCCCAAACGAGTTTACTCGCACGAAACACACGACTTGGAACTAAAGGACGCTGTATTTGCATTCTGCTATGAAAAATGTGCAGACATTGCGCGTTCCGGAAACGCGAATAAAAAAGCACGTGGCGAAGCCTTCAAAGCGGTGAAGGAAGAATTTAAGGCCGCGCTTTCCGAAGATGAATTGGCGGTAAAATCGTCATTCATTTCAACCTATTTCCACGATGTGGAGAAAAAAGCCATGCGTCAGGTTATTCTGAACGAAGGCAAACGATTGGATGGGCGCACAACGCGCGACATTCGTCCAATCTGGAGCGAAGTAGATTACCTTCCATCGGCGCACGGTTCGGCCATCTTTACCCGTGGAGAAACACAATCGCTTACAACTGTTACTTTGGGTAACAAAATGGATGAGCAAATGATTGATGGTGCTGTAATCGAAGGAACCAACAATTTCCTTTTACACTACAATTTCCCATCGTTTTCTACCGGCGAAGCACGTCCAAACCGTGGCACAAGCCGTCGCGAAATTGGTCACGGTAATTTGGCATTGCGTGCGCTAAAGCCTATGGTGCCGAAAGCGCCTGCGAATCCTTACACAATTCGCATTGTATCTGATATTTTGGAATCAAACGGATCGTCATCAATGGCTACCGTTTGTGCAGGAACGCTTGCCTTGATGGACGCCGGAGTAAAAATTGCAAAACCGGTATCGGGCATTGCCATGGGATTGATTACCGACGACGGAAGCAAGTATGCGGTATTGTCGGATATCCTGGGTGATGAGGATCACTTAGGCGATATGGACTTTAAAGTTACCGGAACGCGCGATGGAATCACCGCCTGTCAGATGGACATTAAAGTAATGGGATTGAGTTATGAAATCATGCTCAATGCGCTGAATCAGGCGAAAGAAGGACGTTTACACATCCTTTCAGAGATGGAAAAAACCATTTCTGAACCACGCGAAGATTACAAGCCGCATGCACCTCGTATCATCGAATTGCGTATCCCGAAAGAATTCATCGGAGCGGTAATCGGACCAGGCGGAAAGATTATTCAGGAGATGCAAAAGGAAACCAACACGGTTATTGTAATCGAGGAAGTTGGTGATCAGGGAGTTGTTCAGATTTCGTCTGAAAACAAAGACAGCATCGACAGAGCAGTTGCGCGAATTCGTGCAATTACAGCAACACCGGAGATTGGTGAAGTGTATCACGGAAAAGTAAAATCGATCGTAGCTTTCGGTGCTTTCGTCGAAATTCTTCCAGGAAAAGACGGATTGCTCCACATTTCAGAAATCGATCATCGTCGCATCGAAACCATGGAAGGAGTTCTGAAAGAAGGCGATATGATTGATGTGAAGCTTATTGATGTGGATAAGAAAACCGGAAAGTTTAAACTGAGTCGTAAGGCTCTCATTCCGAAGCCTGAATCTGCTAACTAATTTCATCAATTCGATTGGAGCCTAAGGTTTCCATATGCATACCGACTTATAATCAAATAGATAAACTTCAGATTCTATTTGATTCTATAAGGATTCAAACATTCAGAGATTTCGAAGTTATTGTTTCTGATGATAGCAGTACCGACGATGTAAAGCAGCTTGTTGATCGGTATGAGGATTTAAGTATTCGATATTACAGAAACTCTCCTGCCAAAGGGAGCCCTGAAAATTGGAATCATGCGATTTCACTGGCCATTAGCCCTTGGATTAAGATAATGCATCATGATGATTACTTCTCTTCTGAAAACTCATTGCAAGAATTTACAGAGTTTGCAGACTTAAATCCACAAATCGACTATTTTTACTGTGGTACAAATCTCCATAAAATAGAAGATAATGATTTCGAGATTTCACGTTATTGGGTTGATGAGGGTATCTTGAAAAATATCAAACATCATTCAGCATACTTATTTCCGAAAAATATTATTGGATCTCCAAGTGTTGGGTTCCATAAGAAAGGTTTGAAAATCAGTTTTGACAATAGCCTAGTTTGGTTAGTGGATGTTGATTATTTCATTCAATTGCTTTTTAAATGCGAGGTAGCCTATTTGGATAAACCGTTAGTAACTACAATTGAATCGCAAACTCAGCTTTCCAATCGAATGAGCATGAATCCAGATTTCGAGTTGTATGAGTTGACATACTGCTACAATAAATGGTATAATAACTACAATAAGCTTAATCGAAAGATTATGCGACTAAGATTTATTTATTTTTTAAATGAATTTCAGATTTTTAGCCTTAGTAAAGTTAAAGTTTATACTAAAAATCTTAGAATACCAACTTTTGTTAAGTTGTTTTGCTTGTTAGCTTATTTAAGTCCCAAAATTGCCAATAGTGTTCTTTATCGTTTTAATCATTATCAATTGCTTAAGTACTAAATTTCATCTGTTATGTTTAATCAACAATGCTAATATCTCCTTCGACTGATGCATTTGCTTTATAACAAGTCGAAGATTGATTCATGAAAACGATTTCATTTGAATTGTAGCTAGTCCACTTGAAGTTACGAGTAAACGAGTATAGTTATTTATTTTTAAGGAATTGATTTCGCGGTCTAAAAAAATACGTTAGAATTAAGGTTTCTGAGAAGAATCTTATAATTTTGTGATTACCAAATTTCCCTGATTTTTTTCTAAAGGTTTAAATATATAGCATGAATAAGTTCATTTCTCGGATTATAAAAAGAAAAATTCATTCTGAAGATGAGAAATTTAAGCAGATTTCAAATGAATCAATTCCTCCCCTTTCGATAATAATACCGACATATGAAATGAAGGGGCACGGAGCTATTCACTTAAGGCGCTCATTGGATGCATTAGCAGAGCAATCATGGAAAAATTTTGAAGTAATTATCAGCGACCATAGTGTTTCAGACTTAATAAAAGATGCAACGAAAGATTATAAAGAATTAATTGACATCAAGTATTTTAGGAATGATGTTAATCGTGGATCTTCTTGCAGTAATGCTAACAATGGATTAGAAAAGTCTAATTATAACTATATTAAATTTCTGTTTCAGGATGATTTTTTAACTCATCGATTTAGTTTAGAATGGGGAATGAAATTCTTAATGGAATCAGGTAAAAATTGGGTAGCTACAGCATGTAATCATTTAAATGGGCAAGACAACAAGTTATTTTGGAATCACTATCCCAAATATGTCAAGGGTGAATTGTTTAAGGCATTAAACTCATTGGGTTGTCCTTCGGTTACCTATATGAAAAAATCGGATATTCGATTTGATCTGCGTTTGCCAGCTTTGATGGACCTTGATTATTATGAACAGTACGTTCTGCAATTTGGAGAGCCTGCCCTGTGTAATGACATAAATGTTACTGTAGGTTTCCACGATTTACAAATTACGCACAATGGTGGGTTCGGAGACAAACAGCAGGTTGCTAAAGAACTTAAAATTGTTGCAGATAAATATAAAACTCACGCATAAATTTCTTCATCATAATGGAACTGTATCAACCGGAACCCTTTTACATTGAATATGATTCTGAAAAATATAATTTCAGAAATTGTGTTGAAAAACTTATGGGGACACCCAATCTGGAGAAACTCAACGAAATAAAACAGTATGATGTTCTCGACAGGGCGCATGACCAAAGCACTATTTGGCACAAGCGCTATTATGAGCAATTCGAAGAATTTAATACCATCTATTTAGACTTTGTGAAAAACTATTTAAAGCCTCTATTGGGTGTAGAAAAATTAGTGTATCAAAAGATTCCAACATTTCGCGTTCATCTTGTTGGTAATTTGGCGGTTGGGGAATGGCACAAAGACAGAACTTACAATCATGGACCTACAGAAGTTAATTTTTGGATGCCTTTTACCCATGCATACGGAAATAATACCATCTGGACAGAATCGAAAGAGGATTTGGGCGATTACAAACCTTATGAAGTTAAACCGGGAGAAATATTTGTGTTTAACGGAGCAAACCTCAATCACGGAAATAAGTTAAACGATACCCCAACATGTAGGCTTTCTGTCGATTTCAGGATTGTAGATTTTAAGCATTTTAAACCTTCCGATAGGGGTTCAATAAACTTAAACACGCGGTTCGACATAGGTGGATATTTTGAAGTATGCTGATTTACATTGAATAAATCCTTCAAGATTACAACTCGTTGTTATTTATTATGATCAGGAATATGCAAGTCACTCATTGATTTGCCAAGTGGAGCTATATTTACAATAAGACTCCATTTTTTAGATGGAACTTCGATAAAGTTGATTAAATTATCTAACGATACCCCTCAATCAACAAGCCCAAAATCTCCTGCGCTGCCAAGGGAATACTCGTTCCCGGGCCAAAAACACAGGAAACGCCCGCGTCGAAAAGCGACTGATAATCTTTCTGCGGAATAACCCCACCGGCCACCACAACCACATCCTCCCTACCCTGCTGTTTTAATTGCTCAATTACCTGTGGCATGAGGGTTTTATGGCCACCGGCGAGTGATGAAATACCCAAAATGTGTACATCATTCTCGATAGCCTGTTTAGCAACCTCGGCTGGAGTTTGAAACAACGGACCAATATCCACATCAAAACCAATGTCGGCAAATCCGGTGCTGATTACTTTAGCTCCGCGATCGTGCCCATCTTGCCCCATTTTAGCAACTAAAATACGTGGACGACGCCCGGCTAAAGCTGCAAATTCGTCGGCCATAGTGCGGGCCTTAT
>Ga0169931_10007951_pt1 | contig 15611 bp, 16 predicted proteins | sample Kivu_15m_20L_FD_129675 | JGI IMG/M metagenome (GOLD analysis project Ga0169931, IMG submission 129675) | Freshwater microbial communities from Lake Kivu, Western Province, Rwanda to study Microbial Dark Matter (Phase II) - Kivu_15m_20L... | ecosystem: Environmental > Aquatic > Freshwater > Lake... | reverse complement strand
CCGGATCAGCTGCCGCAGGCGTGCCTCCAGCTCTGGTCTGGCGAGCGCTCCGGCCCGGCGCACCACCACCGCGTGCATCGCCACATGGCTGTGGTCGTGATGGTCGTGAGGCTCGTGGCCGTCATGGCCGTCATGGTCAGCGTGGTCGTGGTGTTGCTCATGGGCCCCATCGTGGCCGTGATCGTGCCGGTGGTCTGCATGGGCCGGCTCCTCCCTGCCACTCCCCGGGGGCGAAGGGAAGGCCGCCTCGGCAGCATCTGAGCCGGCGAGCACCAGATCCGGTGGAACCACGCCCCGCTCCATCGGCAGCACAGGCGTTCCCGGGCGCAGACGCGGGCGCAGGTCTGCCACCACGGCGGCGAGGGCTGCCGGCGTGATGCAGTCGGCACGGCTCACCAGCACCAGATCCGCCGCCCTCAGCTGATCGTCGAACAGCTCCTCGATCGCGCTCAGGTGATCCAGGCTGGGATCGGCCCGCCGCTGCGCTTCCACCGCCTCGGCATCGCCCACCACGTGGCCGGCTGCGAGAGCCTCGCCATCCACCACCGTCACCACCGCATGCACACGGGTGCGAGCACGGATCTCCGGCCAGCCGAAGGCGGCCACCAGCGGTTCGGGCAGCGCCAGCCCGCTGGTCTCCACCACGATCCCATCGAGCCGGCCGGCCTGCTCGAGCAGGCGGGTGATCGTGGGCAGAAACTCTTCCTGCACTGTGCAGCAGAGGCAGCCGTTGGCGAGTTCCACCAGCAGGCCCTCACGCTCTTCCGCCTCGCAGAAGCCGCAGGCGGCCAGCAGCTCGCCATCAATCCCGAGTTCGCCGAATTCGTTCACAAGCACCGCCAGCCGCTGCCCACCATGAAGCAGCAGATGACGCAGCAGCGTGGTTTTGCCGGCGCCGAGAAAGCCCGTCACCACGGTGACCGGCAGCCTGGTTGGTTCAGCCATGGTCTCAGCCCACCAGGGCAGACCAGGTCCAGGCGGCGCCGCAGCCGAGCAGCGCTGCGGCCATGGCCTGGCGACGGCCTGTCGAGAGGGTGACTGAAACTGCCTTCAGGCCCTGCAGGGCCAGAAGCAGAAGAGCCCCCTGGCTGAGGAGCAGGCCCGCCAGATAGAACAGCAGCGGACCGGCGCTCCAGCCCAGCACCGAGGCGCTGAGCCCGTAGCCATGCAGAGCGAAGGCTGGAAGCAGAAGCCAGCGGTCGAGCCTGCCGAGCAGCACCAGCCCCACCAGCACCAGGGTGAACGCCACGAGAGCCTCGGCAGCGGGCAGACCGGGCAGGACCAGGCCCACCAGCGAGCCGCCCAGCCCGGTGGCCAGAAGCCCCAGCATCCAGCGGCTGCGATGACGCAGACCCACCAGAGACAGGGCCAGAAGGAAGAGGAGATGATCGGGCCCGAGCACCGGATGGGCCAGCCCGCTGAGCAGCCCGGCCAGCGGCGTGGGCCGCTGCTGCAGCAGCTCGATCAGGTGATGCGCCCGCGCCTCGCCACTCAGCAGAACAACCGCAGGAATCAGGAGCAGCGGCAGCAGGCCCAGCACCCTCCTCAGCGGCGAATCCAGCGGTGCATCAGGGGTGAGAGAGGCCGCAGAAACGCTCTCGGGCCTTCGCCCATGGGTGAACAACATGGTGGTGACGGCCGGTCCGCGCCGGGCTTGAGGGTGGATCGAACCGGCGGGCATTCTGACTGGGCCGGGCTTGCGGCCATCACAGCTGCGGGACAGTGCCGGACTGGGGAGGAGCTCCCGCACCGGACTTTCCCCGTTTCCTCCGCGGGCTGACCCCCCGCAGAACCGGTCGAACCGAATCTAGGCCAGGCCGGTGAAGCGGGCCGCGGCGTCTCAGCGGCAGCGGAGGCTCTCCCGGGTTGCCATGCCGGTGCGGGCGTTGGTGCCGCTCGCCCTGGCGCAGAGGGCCTTCTGCTCGGGAAGATCGAGCACCGCGTCGCTGAAGTCGGCGCCCTCGATCCGGGCATCGCGGAAGCGGCTCTGCATCAGCATGCCGTTGCGCAGCACGGCGTCGCGCAGATCAGCGCCGTCGAAACGGCTGGCAAAGGCCACCACATCCTCGAGATCGGCACCGTGCAGATCGGCGCCGCTGAGATTGCTGGTATTGAACACGGCCCCGCGCAGATCGGCCCCGTGCAGATCGAAGCCCTCCAGGCCGGCCTTGAGAAACTCCCGCTGGCGCAGATCACGGCCGTGCATGTCGGGCTCGAGATCCTGCACGCTCCGCTGGCTGCGCAGCTCGGGAGCCGTGATCGCCAGCGCCGGCCGCGGCACGGCAAGCACGGGCAGACACAACAGCAGGGTCAGCAGCAGGGAGCCGAGCAGGGCACCCAGCCCAGCGAAGGGGATGGCTTGTGCCTGCAGCCGGGGGTGTGGATGCGGCTGGCCGGCGCTCGGCCGGGGATGCAGGCCGAGGCGTGGGGAGGGGGTCAAGGCGCTGTCGGTACGCTGCAGCATCAAGTTATGGCAGGCATGGCCATGTCTCTGCGGGTGGTGGTTCCACCCCATCCCCTGATCGCACACTGGCTCTGCGTGCTGCGGGATCCCGCCACGCCGGCGCCGCTGGTGGGCACGGCCATGGCGGAGCTGGGTCGCTGGCTCACCTACGAAGCCCTGCGCGACTGGCTGCCCCAGCGCAGCGTGCGGCTGGAGACAGCACGGGGGGAGTGCGAGGGCCAGGTGGTGGACCCCCGTGTGCCGGTGCTGGCGATCCCGATCCTGCCGGCTGGCCTCGGGCTCTGGGAGGGGGCACGCACGGCCCTGCCGGCGGCGGCCTTGGCCCCCGTGATCCTAGGCACTGGCGACCCCGGCCCGTCAGGGCTTCCGGGAGGCATCGGCGAGCGGGTGGGGGTGTTGGTGTATGCGGCGCAGATCGGCAGTGGCCGGCGCCTGCTCTCCCTGCTGGAAACCCTCAGGAGCATGGCTGTGAGCGGTAGCCGACTGCGGGTGATCAGCACCGTGGCGGCGTCCTCAGGTCTACGGCTACTGGGGGAACAGCTGCCCGATCTCACCCTCTACTGCGCCTGCATCGATCCGGGCCTGGATGAAGACGGGGCGATCGTTCCCGGCATCGGTGACGTCGATCAGCGCTTCTCTGGCTTCGATCCGGCGGGCTGCCTAGGCTGATCCGATTCCATGCGCTTTCCATGGGCCAGCAGCACAGCGACTTCCGAACCGACGGCCGCACCGGCGCTGGAACCGGCAGCCTGATGCTCGGCCTGCTCAGCGGTGCCGTGCTGGGCGCCGCCGGCCTGGGCTGGTGGCTGCTCTCTGAAGCCGAGCGCCGCCGCCGCCAGCGCCCCTTTGCCGCCGTGCTCAGCGGCGACAGTCCTCGCCCCTTCGCCAGCACCAGCAGCGATCCCCCCCAACCCCTGCGGATGCCCGAGTCCGCGGCCCGGGAGCCGGCGCTGCAGGAGCGGGTGCAACAGCTCAATCAGGCGATCGATGAGGTGCGCCGGCAGCTTGAGGCTCTGCAGCCTCAGCCCTGAGCCCGCTCCTGGGTAGGTTGCCTGCAGACCTGACCGCTCCAGCCATGCTGCGCTCCGCCGCCATCACCCAGGGGATCCAGCGCTCCCCCAACCGCGCGATGCTGCGGGCGGTGGGCTTCGGCGACGACGACTTCAGCAAGCCGATTCTCGGCATCGCCAACAGCTACAGCACGATCACGCCCTGCAATGTGGGGCTCAATGATCTCGCCCGCCGGGCCGAGCAGGCCGCCCTGCAGGCCGGGGCGATGCCGCAGATGTTCGGCACGATCACGGTGAGCGATGGCATCTCGATGGGCACCGAGGGAATGAAGTATTCACTCGTGAGCCGCGAGGTGATCGCCGATTCGATCGAAACCGCCTGCAACGCCCAGAGCATGGATGGCCTGCTGGCGGTGGGTGGCTGCGACAAGAACATGCCCGGCGCGATGCTGGCCATGGCCCGCATGAACATTCCTTCGGTGTTCGTGTATGGCGGCACGATCAAGCCCGGCCGGCTCGGAGCCTGCGATCTCACCGTGGTGAGCGCCTTCGAGGCGGTGGGCCAGTACAGCGGCGGCCGTATCGATGCGGAGCAGCTCACGGCGATCGAGAAGAACGCCTGTCCGGGTGCCGGCAGCTGCGGCGGCATGTTCACCGCCAACACGATGAGCGCCGCCTTCGAGGCGATGGGGCTGAGCCTCCCCTACAGCTCCACCATGGCGGCGGAGGATCCGGAGAAGGCAGACAGTGCCGCCCGCAGCGCCGAGGTGCTCGTGCAGGCGGTGGCCGCAGACATCCGCCCCCGCGATCTGATGACACGGGAGGCATTTGAAAACGCGATCAGCGTGATCATGGCGGTGGGTGGCTCCACCAATTCGGTGCTGCACCTGCTGGCCGTGGCACGCACCGCCGGGGTGCCGCTCTCGATCGACGATTTCGAGACGATCCGTCAGCGGGTGCCGGTGATCTGCGATCTCAAGCCCAGCGGCCGCTTCGTGACCGTGGACCTGCATCGCGCCGGCGGCATCCCGCAGGTGATGAAGCTCCTGCTCGATGCCGGCCTGCTTCATGGCGACTGCCGCACGGTGGAAGGGCAGACCCTCCGCCAGGTGCTGGCCGACGTGCCGTCAGCCCCCCCCGCCGGCCAGGAGGTGATCCGCCCGCTGAGCGACCCGCTCTATCCCATCGGGCATCTGGCGATCCTCAAGGGCAACCTCGCCAGCGAGGGCAGTGTGGCCAAGATCAGCGGCGTCAGGATCCCGGTGCTCACCGGCCCGGCCCGCGTGTTTGAGAGTGAGGAGGAGGCCCTGAGCGCCATTCTCGCCAAGCGGATCCAGGAGGGGGATGTGGTGGTGATCCGCTACGAAGGACCCGTGGGCGGACCCGGCATGCGCGAGATGCTGGCCCCCACCGCCGCGATCATCGGCGAGGGGCTGGGCGACAAGGTGGCGCTGATCACCGACGGCCGCTTCAGCGGCGGCACCTACGGCATGGTGGTCGGTCATGTGGCGCCCGAGGCGGCCGTCGGCGGAACCATCGCCCTGGTGGAGGAGGGCGACAGCATCACGGTGGATGCCCGCCAGCTGCGCATCGAGCTGAACGTGGAGGAGGCTGAGCTCGAGCGGCGCCGTGCCGCCTGGCGGGCGCCGGAGCCCCGCTACCGCACCGGTGTGCTCGGCAAGTACGCCCGGCTGGTGAGCAGCAGCAGCCTCGGCGCGGTGACCGATCAGGCCTGAGTGCAGGGCACGCCTGGCCTGGCAGCATCGCTGCTCACTGGGGGCTGCAGACGATGCAGACCGGAGTGGGCACAGCCTGGCGATTGCGTTCCGTCAGCAGACCGGTCGCCGGATCCACTCTGAACACCACGATCTGATCGGAATCCTGATTGGCAACCAGCAGCAGGTCTCCGGTTGTGGTCAGAGTGAAGTTCCGCGGTGTGATGCCCAGGCTGTCTTGAAAGCCCACCAGGCTCAACAGGCCGCTGGCCGGATCGATGCGGAAGATCACAACACTGTTGTGGCCGCGATTGGAGGCATACAGCCACTGGCCACCGGGGTGAACCTGAATCTCGGAGGCGGCTGGATCAGCGCTGAAGTCAGCGGGAACAGTGGCAACCGTCTGCAGTGGCGTCACGACGCCAAGCTGATCATCCCAGGCGAAGGTTGTGATGGTGCCAGCATTCTGGCTGATCAGATAGACAAACCTGCTGGAGGGGTGAATGGCGATATGGCGGGGTCCCGAGCCAGGCGGGGCCGCGTGTTCACCATGAAGCTTCAACGTGCCATGGAGGCGGTCCAGCTGATAGATGAAAAGTTTATCCAGGCCAAGGTCGCAGGCCAAAAGATAGCGTCCGGATGGCGTGGCCCTGATCGAATGGGCGTGGGCGGCGGGCTGATCAGTATCCGGAGAGAGATGGCACACAGAATCGCTGGAGGCTGCCAGGGAGCCATCTGGGGTGATTGGATAGACAACAACATTGCCGCCCATGAAGTTGGCAAGAAAGACATGGTCGCCCTGCGGGTCAACGCTGACAAAACAGGGGGCTGCCCCATGGGAGGGTTGCTGATTGATCAGCGTGAGCCTGCCATCAGCCGCGATCGCGAAGGCGCTGACGCTGGCATCGTTGGCTTCCTGCCGACTGCTGACTTCATTGTTGGCATAGAGAACATTCCCGCCAGGGTGCAGGGCGAGAAAGGAAGGATTATCGGTTTGAATGGTAGACAGCAATACCAGGGCTCCTGTTTCCGTGTCGAGCTGGTAGGAACCAACACCCGGGCCTTTGCCGTGCACCCAACCAAGATCGCAGGTGTAGGAGCCAACGAAAACGCTTGTCTTGCCCATCATTCGTTATGGATGAACCGAGTTATATCGATTCAGATCATAGCTTCTGATCCGTTTGCGGCCGATCGTCCGAGCCTGGATCAGGAATCGGTCGCGCCCGCGAGCAGAGCCCGCAGACGGCGCCCCAGGGCCTCGATCGCCGCGCCGTCCGCCGGGGCGCTGCAGCGTGAGCCTGCCCCATCCATCCAGACCGGATGACGGCCCTGCCAGAGCATCGGGCGCCGCTCATCGAGACACCAGGCCAGGGTGAGGTTGAGATCACCGCCGCTGGGATAGATCTCCAGCTCCAGATCCTCAGCCGGGCAGCGCTGCCCCTCGCCATCGCGGGCTTCGAGCCGCAGGGTCAGCTCCCCAGCCTGGGGATCCCAACCGCTCGCGGTCTCGAGGTCCTGGGAGACCATCACCACCCCATGGCGCAGGGGCTTGCGGCAGAGATCGGCAGCAGCGGCGATCAGACGGATCCAATCGGTGTTGGCACCGCGGCTGTCGGGTTCAGGCGACGGCATCGATGCAGCGGATCACCAGATGGATCGGGCCCGCACGGTAGCCGGGGTTGGGGGTGCCGTCGTCGCCGAAGCGGGAGTGCAGCAGCTGCATCCGGGTGATGCGCGCCGGATCGAAGCGCAGGGGCAGCCCCAGGGGGAGGCTCTCGATCGGCTGGGCCCGCAGCGAAGGGGTGAGCGCAGCAAAGGGGATGCGCACACGGCAGAAACCCTCTGCGCCGGTGCTGAACTGTTTCACCCAGCGCAAGCCACCGGGAATCAGCTCGGTGAGTCCGGCCACGCCATCGGCGCAGGCCAGGGCGAGCTTGAAGCTGCGTCCCTCGCCGGCCAGATCGATCTCCAGCGCCCGATGGGCCGACAGATCCAGCGGTGGCGAGAACAGCGGCGATCTCACGCTGATGAAGCCCCCAGCCTCGCTCACCACAACACCATCAAAGTCGAGGCCGAAGGATCCCACGCGGCAGCCGCCGCTGCTGCGCCCCCCCATGATCGTGTCGTTGAGGGCCTGCCAGCCGGCAAAGCCCTCGCCACTCACCACCTGCATGCCCGTTGCTCCCTGGGGCCTCCAGCTTGGCGCCTGAACCCCCGCCCCCGCTGGTGTCTCCCACCGGCCTCAGGCGGCAGGAAGCTCCAGTCCGTCTCCGGCAGCTGCATCCACCAGAACGACCACCTCAGTGGCTGGTTGCACCAGCCGGGCGGGTGTGCGCTCCGGCGGTTCGGCCGGATCGAACAAGCGCTGCAGCGCCTGCCGCTTGCCAGCGCCGCTCACCAGGAAAATCACCTGACGTGCCGCACTCAGCGCCGGAGCGGTGAGCGTGATCCGCGGGAGACCCTTGCCTTCCGAAACCGTGACCCAGCGATCGGTGACGCCGGTGGCGGCGGTGCCGGGGAACAGCGAGGCGGTGTGCCCGTCATCACCCAGCCCCAGCAGCACCAGGTCGAGCTGGGGCGGAGAGCCGGAGCAGAGCTCCGCCAGTTCGGCCGCGAAGCGCTCGGCACTCGCTTCGGGTGTGGGCTCCAGAGTCGGGACCGGATGGAAGCAGGCGGCGGCGGCGGGATCCTGGGCCAGCAGGGTTTCGCGCAGCATGCGGGCATTGCTGGCCTCATCGGCTGGATCCACCCAGCGCTCATCACCGAGCAGCACATCCACCCGGGACCAGGGCAGATGTTCGCGGCCCAGCCGCTCATAGGCGGCCTTCGGAGTGGAACCACCGGCCAGGGCGATCTGAGCCCGGTCGCGCTGAGCGAGGGCCAGATCGATGCAGGAGGCGATGCGCTCGGCGCACTGGCGGGCCAGATCCTCCGGCGAGCTGGCCACGATCAGGCGATGGCGTGTCATTCGAGCCACTCCGTGTGGAAGCTGCCGGGCCGGTCGGTGCGCTCGTAGGTGTGGGAGCCGAAGCAGTCGCGCATCGCCTGCACCAGGTTCTGGGGCAGCCGACCGGTGAACACGCTGCCGATGTAGTCGAGGGTGCTGCTCAGGCAGGGCACGGGGATGCCAGCCAGCGCCGCGCCGGCCACCACCTGCCGCAGGGCCGGCAGGCGACGGTTCACCTGCTCCAGGAACCAGGGATCGAGCATCAGGTTGGGGAGGTCGGGCTGGGCGGCATAGGCATCCTGCAGACGCTGCAGCAGCCGGGCCCGGATGATGCAGCCCCCTTTCCAGATCCTGCCGATCTCCGGGAAGCTGAGCTGGTAATCGTGCAGCTTCGAGGCTTCCTGCATCAGGGCCATGCCCTGGCCGTAGCTGGCGATGCAGGCGAGGATGCAGGCATCGCGCAGCGGCGCCATGCCATCGGCAGGCGTTCCGAGATCGAAACCCGGACCCGCCGGCACCTGCAGCAGGGGTTCGGCCGCCAGGCGCAGGGGGCGCTGGGAACTGAGAACCCGGGCATTGAGAGCGGCGTAGATGGTGGGCACGGGCACGCCCATGTTGAGAGCGCTCTCCACGGTCCAGAGGCCGGTGCCCTTCTGGCCGGCGGCATCCACGATCATCTCCACGAGGTCGCCGCCGTTCTCGGGATCACGGGCCCGCAGGCACACCTCGGTGATCTCCACCAGAAAGGAGGCGAGTTCCTCGGTCTGGTTCCAGCCGCCCAGCACATCGGCCATGGCGATGCCGCCGAGACCGGCCACCCGCTTCATCAGGTCGTAGGCCTCGGCAAGAATCTGCTCGATGCCGTACTCGATGCCGTTGTGCACCGTCTTCACGAAATGGCCGGCACCACCGGGGCCCACGTAGGTGACACAGGCGCCGTCCACCACCTGGGCTGCCATCTTCGTGACCAGGCTCTCGATCGCGTCGTAGGCGGTGCGGGTGCCCCCCGGCATCATGCTCGGACCCTCCAGGGCTCCCTTGGCACCACCCGACACGCCCATGCCGATGTAGCCGAAGCTGCGGCTCTCAAGCTCCGCCACCCGGCGCTCCGTGTCGGTGTAGAGGCTGTTGCCACCGTCGATCAGCAGATCCCCCTCCTCGAGCAGCGGCGCCAGGGTGGCGATCATGTCGTCGACCGGCTGACCGGCCTTCACCATCATCAGAATCCGGCGCGGTCTCTCCAGCGAGGCCACGAACTCCGGCAGGGTCTCCGCACCGATGATGTCGCGCCCGGCGCCGCGCCCGGCCAGAAACTCCTGGGTCTTGGCGAAGGTGCGGTTCCAGACCACGCTCGAGAAGCCATTGCGCTCAGCGTTGAGCACGAGGTTCTCCCCCATCACGCCGAGGCCGATCAGGCCGAAATGTGCCTTGCTCATGGAAGTGGGCTGATTCCTTACGCCCCAGTGTGAACAGACCCGCCCGCCTGCGCCTGCCTCGCCCGCGAGCCTGTCAGGAAAGGCTGGCGAGCGAGAGAAGGCAGGAGCTGAGCCGGGCTCAGATGGTGGTGCCGTCGGGGATGCTGCCGTTCTTGACCACCACAACGATGCCGTTGCGGATGTAGAAATTCAGCTCCGGCCGATCGGCCTCCTCGATGCGGTCGCGGTTGGTGATCGTCACGTTCTGGCCGATCCGCACGTTCTTGTCGAGGATGGATCGCTTCACCGTGGTGCCACTGCCGATCCCGATCGGAATGCCACCCCGCTCCCGCAGCACCAGGCGCTCCTCCATCGATTCGAAATAGTCGGCGCCCATCAGCAGCGTGTCTTCCAGCACCACCTCATCCTCGATGCGCGAACGCACGCCGAGCACGCAGTGGTGGATGCTGCAGGCCTTCAGCAGGGACCCTTCACCGATGATCGACTGGGTGACCTGGGTGTCGTGCAGCTTGCTGGGCGGCAGGTAGCGGGGGCGGGTGTAGATGGGAAACTTCTCGTCGTAGAAGGAGAAGGCAGGGTTCGGCTGATCGGTGAGGGCGAGGTTGGCTTCGTAGAAGGCACCGATGGTGCCGATGTCTTCCCAGTAATCATTGAAGAGAAAACTCTGCAGCTGATCGCCACGCGCCAGCGAGGCTGGAATGATCTCCTTGCCGAAGTCTGTGGCGGCGGGATTGCTGTTGAGCAGATCAAAGAGCGTGTCCCGGCTGAACACATAGATCCCCATCGAGGCAAGAAAGGGACGCCGCTCCGCGTCGGCGGCCGACAGGCCGAGCGATGCCGTGTCGACACGCATCGATTCGAGCGCCTCGCCCTTCGGCTTCTCACGAAACTCCTGGATGCGACCATCGCTGCCGGTGCGCATCAGCCCGAATCCCTCTGCCTGAGCGGCATCAACAGGCAGAGCCCCCACGCTGAGCTGGGCGCCGGTGTCGATGTGATGCTGCACAAAACGGCTGTAATCCATGCGATACAGCTGGTCGCCGGAGAGGATCAGGTAATGGTCCACATCCCACTCCTGAAACAGCCACTGGTATTTGCGCACTGCGTCGGCCGTCCCCTCAAACCAGCTCGGGCTGTCGGGGGTCTGCTGGGCGGCGAGCACCTCCACAAACCCCTGGCCGAAGCCGGCAGAGAGGTTGTACGTCATCGTGAGATGACGATTGAGGGAGGCACTGTTGAACTGGGTAAGAACGTAGATCTTGTTGATCTCGGAATTGATGCAGTTGCTGATCGGGATATCAATCAACCGATACTTGCCAGCCAGAGGAACGGCCGGCTTTGCCCGCATCCTGGTGAGCGGATAGAGGCGGGTCCCCGCGCCCCCGCCAAGGATGATCGCCAGAACTCTCTTCATCGGATCGCCCTCATCGGCTCTGCAGCGCCGACCGTACTGGAGCGGGGTGCGACGCCGGGAGCATCAGCGACACTTCGTTGCCGGTTGTGAGGCATGGGGGGAGGGGGGTCAGGAATCAGGGTCGTTGTCGTGCAGCTCAAACAGCTCGCGCAGCACCTTCATGGCCTGATGGCGCTGCTGACGGGGCTGGGGAGCACGCAGGTTGGTCACGGGCGTGTGCAGGATCTTGTTGATGATCCCCTTGCTCAGTGCCTCCACCACCTTGCGTTCGCGGGCAGAAAGATCGGGGCCCATCCGGCTGAGAGCCTTCTGCAGCTCCTGCTCGCGAATGTCCTCGAGCTGCAGCCGCAGACGATTCACCAGTGGAACCGCTTCCAGACCATCCCACCATTCGAGGAAGAGGCGGGCCTCCTCACGCAGGAGCAGCTCGGCCTCCGCGGCCATCTCGCGGCGGGCTTCCTGGTTGCGGTTGACCACTTCCTGGAGATCATCGACATCGAAGGATTCAACTCCCTGCAACTCCGCCACATCAGGGCTGATGTTGCGAGGCACTCCGATATCGATCAGCATCAGGCTTGAACGGCGATTGAGAGGCTCCAGCCTGGCGGCCGTGATCACGGGTTCCTCGGCGGCGGTGCTCGTGAACACCAGCGAACAGGTGCTCAGGCAGTGATCGAGATCCTCGAGCGGACGACACTGCACCGGCAGCGCAGGGAAATCAGCCGCGAGGGTTTCCGCCCGCGAGACGGTGCGATTGAGCAGCACCGCCCCTCGGCATCCCTTCGCCTGCAGGTGCTGCAGGAGAAGCCGTGCCATGCGTCCGGCACCCACCACCGCCACCTGCTCCTGATCGAGCGGCACCAGATCATCGAGACCGCGGGCCTGACCGATCTTGAGCTGGGCAAGCTCCACTGCCGCCGATGAGATCGAAACGGCGCCGGTGCCGAGATTGGTTTCGGTGCGCACCCTCTTGCCGGTGCTCACCGCCTGGCTGAGCAGACGATTGAGAATCGGGCCGATCGAGCGGTATTCCTGACCGAGCCGCACCATCTTCTTCACCTGGGAGAGGATCTGGCCCTCACCCAGCACAAGACTGTCGAGGCCGGCGGCCACCCGCAGCAGATGGGCCACGGCCTCGGCGTGATGGTAGGTGAAGAGATGGGGCCGCAACTCCTCCTCAGCCAGGCCGGAAACACCCGTGAGAAAGGAGGCCACGGCATCGATGCCGGCTTCCGGATGGCGGAGCAGGGTGTAGATCTCAAGCCGGTTGCAGGTGCTGAGGATGGAGGCCTCCAGCACCTGATCCTGCGAACGAAGCTGCTGCAAGGTGGCTTCGAGACTCTGCTCAGGGATGCTCAGCCGTTCACGGATCTCCACGGGAGCCGTGCGATGACTGAGCCCGACCACAGCGATATGCATGGAGGAGATCCGCCCGCCGCGATGGGCGATCAGCGCAGCGCGATGCTCTGGGCACCGGGCTTGATGTGGATCGTGTTGGTGAAGCGGGCCGTGTTGTCGAGGGTGGAGATCACCAGAGAGGAGGTGCGTACGCAATCCTTCTCAAATTTCACGCCATCAAACAGCAGGCCATCGGTGATGCCGCTGCCGGCAAACACCACATTCTCACCGGAGGCGAGCTCTTCAGCCTCATAGATCTTGTCTGGATCGCTGATCTGCATTTCAGCCAGCCGCGCCAGGTTGCCTTCCCGGGTGAGACCCTCCCATTCCTTGGTCTGGGCGACAGCGGGGTCGTAGACGAGCTGGCCCTGGAAATGGCCACCGAGGGCGCGCATCGCCGCTGCCGAAATCACCCCCTCGGGTGCGGCGCCGATCCCCATCAGGCAATGGGTGCCGGTTCCGGCGAAGCCGCAGGCGATGGCGGCCTGCACATCACCATCGGAGATCGGCTGCACACGGGCACCGGTGGCCCGGATCTCGGCGATCAGGCTCTTATGGCGGGCCCGGTCCATCACCACGATCACCAGATCTGAAGCCGGCATGCCGAGACACTCACTCAGAATGGCAATGTTCTCGGTGGCCGACTTGCGGATATCAACCTTGCCCTTGGCGGCCGGGGGAGCGGCCAGCTTCTTCATGTAGAAATCAGGCGCATTGAACAGACCGCCACGATCGGAGGCAGCCAGCACAGCCATCGATCCACGCTGATTGTTGGCGCAGAGGTTGGTGCCTTCGCAGGGATCCACGGCAAAATCAACGCCGGGGCCTGTGCCGCTGCCCACCTCCTCGCCGATGTAGAGCATGGGAGCTTCATCCCGCTCGCCCTCACCGATCACGATCCGGCCCTGCATCTGGATCAGGCCCATGCGCTTGCGCATGGCCTCCACAGCAGCAGCGTCGGCTTCATCCTTTTGACCGAGACCGGTGAGTTCGGCGGAGGCGATGGCAGCCTGCTCAACGACCTCAAGAATTTCCTGGATGAGGGTGCGATCCACAGTCTTACGGCGTAGGGAATGGGTGTGAGGGGGATCAGGGCGTCGGTCCGGCCGTGATCCTGGGCACATCCCTGGCGGCCTGGCACGGCTTTCATACACGCAGGGGCGTGTCGGGAGCGTGCGGTGGCGTGCATTCGGGGAGACCACAGCGCACCGGGTGAACCGGGGCCGGGCCAGTGCTGGCGGGCTGGGCGGGGAAGACCGAGGCTGGAGGGGCAGGGGCCCTGGGGCGGACCGTGGCGGATCCGCTGGGAACAGCGCTGCCGGGACTCACGATCCCGGAGCGGCGCCATCGTATCAGCGCACACGGGAGCGCTCTGCTGGCCATCGCGGGAGAGCGGTGAACCGGTTCGTACAATCGGCAGGCCGTTTCCGTCGTAGCCCGATGAGCACCAAGCCTCTGGTGGTCTCCCCCTCGATCCTTTCAGCGGATTTCTCACGGCTCGGCGACGATGTTCGCGCTGTGGACGCAGCCGGTGCCGACTGGATTCACGTGGATGTGATGGATGGTCGTTTTGTGCCCAACATCACCATCGGCCCCCTGATCGTGCAAGCGCTGCGGCCCGTCACCAGCAAGCCACTGGATGTGCATCTGATGATCGTGGAGCCGGAGAAATACGTGGCCGATTTCGCCAAGGCAGGCGCCGATATCATTTCCGTGCAGGTTGAGGCCTGCCCCCATCTGCACCGCAATCTCAGCCAGATCCGGGATCTCGGCAAACAGGCCGGCGCCGTGCTCAACCCGAGCACACCGCTGAGCACGATCGATTACTGCCTGGAGCTCTGCGATCTGGTGCTGATCATGAGCGTGAATCCCGGTTTCGGGGGCCAGAGCTTCATTCCCTCCCAGGTGGAGAAAATCCGTGAATTGCGCAAGCTCTGTGATGAACGCGGCCTCGATCCCTGGATCGAGGTGGATGGCGGGATCAAAGCGAGCAATGCCTGGCAGGTGATCGAGGCCGGCGCCAATGCGATCGTGAGCGGCTCCGGCGTGTTCGGCCAGGCGGATTACGCCGAGGCGATCACGGGGATCCGCACCAGCGCCAGGCCCTGAATGCGCCGCGGCCTGTCCCGTCGGTACAGGCCGCGTGTCGAGCCAGAATCACAATCCTCACCATCCTCCGCAGCTCGTCTGGTTTGTTGCGGCGGATTTTTTGTACGAGCCTGAAGGTTCTGAGCGATGGCAGAGCCAAGAACGCTGGCCATGGTTGAGCGCTGCTGATCCGTTGGTGCCGCAGGATTCAGCTGCCGAAGAACCAGCCATAGCTGTGCAACCCGATGCCGAGGAGATTCACGCCGATGTAGCAGACGGCGATCACCACAAGACCGGCTGACGCCACCAGCGCGGGTCTGCGACCCTGCCAACCGCGGATCAGGCGGGTGTGGAGATAGGCGGCGTAGACCAGCCAGCAGATCAGGGCCCAGGTTTCCTTGGGATCCCAGCTCCACCAGCTGCCCCAGGCTTCGTTGGCCCAGACGGCCCCGCTGATCAGCCCCACGGTGAGCAGCAGGAACCCCACCGTGATCGTGCGGTAACTGAGGCTGTCGAGCTGCTCGCTCAGGCTGAAGGCGGTGCTGCTGAGAGAAAGGTCCGGGCCGGCGGGAGCGGCAAGCTGGGCCTGCCGGTACCCTCCACTGCCGATCGAACTGCTCCGCAGCTCAAGAGCCGAGCCGCGATCGGTGAGCAGAACCGCCACGGAGAGCAGGGAACCCACCAGCAGGGCCGCATAGCTGAGCATGATCACGCTCACATGCATCACCAGCCAGCTGGAGCGCAGGGCCGGCACCAGCGGTGAGGCCTCCTGCAGCTGCTCGGGCAGGGCAAAGCTGGCGAAAGCCACGCATCCGAGCGCCATCGGGCTGGCCGCGGCTGGTACGAGGGGGCTCGACCAGCTGCGCTCCACCAGCAGTTGCGTGAGCGTGCAACCCCAGGCCAGAAAGCAGAGGGATTCATAAAGATTGCTGATCGGGAAGTGGCCCGACTCCCACCAGCGCAGCACCAGCTGAGCAGTGAGGCAGAGATTGGCCCCGGCCACCAGAACCCTCACCAGCGAACTGTTGCGCTGGGCGCTCAGTGCCCAGAAGGAGAGGGGCAGCACCAGAAGAAGCAGGGCGAAGGCCGCCAGGCCCAGGGCCATCACCGGATCGGTCACCACGGAGGTTCAAGGCCGT
>Ga0169931_10007950_pt1 | contig 15613 bp, 12 predicted proteins | sample Kivu_15m_20L_FD_129675 | JGI IMG/M metagenome (GOLD analysis project Ga0169931, IMG submission 129675) | Freshwater microbial communities from Lake Kivu, Western Province, Rwanda to study Microbial Dark Matter (Phase II) - Kivu_15m_20L... | ecosystem: Environmental > Aquatic > Freshwater > Lake... | reverse complement strand
GGCGACGTGGAAGACACCGCGGCCCTTGTCGAGCACGACGTCGGCCTCGTTGGCCTCGAGCAGGCGCGCGGCCACGACCTTGGCCTTCTCGGTGAGGGTGCCGGCCACTTGGAACACGGCGTTGCCGCCCTGCTGCAGCGAACGCGAACCCATCGTTCCGGTTCCGATCGGAACGAGGTCGGTGTCGCCCCAGACGAGCTCGACCTTGTCCATGGGGATGCCGGTCTGTTCTTGAACGAGCATCGACCACGCGGTGTCATGACCCTGACCGTGGGGCGAGGTGCCCGTGTAGACGATGGCTCGACCGTCTTCGGTGACCTCCACCTTGGCGGACTCGCCGTTGCCGACGCCTCCGGTGATCTCGACGTACACGCTGACGCCGATTCCGATCTGCTTCACGTCACCACTGGCTCGACGCTTGGCCTGCTCGGCGCGCAGGGCCGCGTAGTCGGCGGCCGCCAGGGCCTTGTCGAGTGCGGTCTCGTAGTCGCCCACATCGTAGGTCTGACCGACCATGGTGGTGTGCGGCTCCATGAACTTGGGGATGAGGTTGATGCGGCGCACCTCGGCGGCATCCATTCCCAATTCGAGAGCGAACAGGTCCATGGCGCGCTCGATGGCCGCGGTGGCCTCGGGACGACCGGCGCCGCGATACGCGACGATCGGAGTGGTGTTGGTGATGACCGAGGTGGTGCGGCATTCGATGTTGGGAATGGCGTACACGCCGCTCGACATCGGGCGCGTCATGAACGGCGCGAGGATGGTGCCCATGTCGGCGAAGCCACCGGCGTCCTGAATGGCGTGCAACTGGTAGTGGGTGACCTTTCCGGCCTTGGTGCCACCGATGGTGACGTACTGCAATTGGGCGCGTCCGTGCCCGAGGGCCACCATCGACTCGCTGCGGGTCTCGCGCCACTTCACCGGTCGGCCGACCTTCTTCGCGATGACACCGAGCAACAATTCCTCGCCGTACGCGCCGATCTTGGCGCCGAACCCACCACCCACGTCGGGGGTACGCACGCGGATCATCGAGGCGTCGACGCCGTTCGCGGCGGCCAGCGGATCGACGGCACCCTGGGCGTGCTGGGTGGAGAGCCACTGATTGAGTCGACCGTCGTCACCCCAGGCCGCGGCGGCTCCGCGCACCTCGAGCGGGCACGGGGCCACGCGCTGGTTCATGAAGCGCAGCGCGGGCACGACAACTTCGCAACCCGCGAAGAACGCCTCGCCGGTGTTCTCGGGGATACCGAGCACCGTGGTGTCGAACACCACGTTGCTGCCCGCACCTTCGTAGATCAGCGTGGACGACATCATCGCTGCCTCGACGTCGATGAGAGCCTCGAGCGGATCGATGTCGACGATCACGGCTTCGACGGCATCGACACCCTGCTCGCGAGTTTCGGTCACGACGGCGGCCACCGGCTCACCGACGTAACGAACCTTGTCACTGGCCAGGAGCGTGTGCGCCACCATGGGGTTGAACGCCGCCGGAACCGGCTGCAGGCCGAGGGACTCGGCGGTGAAGATGGCGACCACACCGGGCATCGACGCGGCGTCGCTGGTGTCGATCGACAGGATGCGACCATGAGCGACCGACGAGCGCACGTACGTGACGTGGAGCGCACCCTGCAACATGGGCTCGTCGTACAGGTCGTCGACGTACTTGCCGCCCGAGGTGAGGAACTTGGGATCTTCCTTGCGAAGAACCCGGTTACCGAGAATGCTGCCACCGGTCATGGTGGACCCCCTTTGGTCGAGTGTTGGTGTGTCGAGCGTGTCGAAACCCGAATCGTCGACCCGACACTAGCCCTCGAGTGGGCACCCTTTCACGGTCGGGCCGAGCGACGGTCGACGGTCACGGAAGGGGAACGGTGACCACCGTTACGGGATCGGGGTCGTCGGTCGGCGGATTCTCGGCGGCGGCTTTGGCGGCGGCCTCGTTCACGCGGATCGCGACGATCTGGGTCACCAAGTCGTACGGCCAACCCGTGGGGAGCTCGATGGGTGCCTGGGAGTCCCCGACGATCTGCTGGCGCTGTTCACCGGCCATCACGTACCCCAACTCCTCGCGGGCGGCATCTTCCACGCCGGCCGGGGTGTTCAGCCGATCGACCTCGGTCTGCAGCTCGTCGGTGGCCTGCTTGATGGTCTCCAGTTCCTCGGTGCGCGCGTCGACTTCCTGGCGTTGACCGAGCCACGACGTGGCGGGCAGGACGAGGAAGGAGTTTCCGAACGAGATGACGATCACCACCGCGCCGACGAGCATCAAGGTGCGACCGAGAAGCTTGGGGAGCAGGCGTTCGGTACGCGGCGTGGGACGCGTGCGATCCGCGACGGCCTTGCTCAGTCGGGACCGCTTCGACGCCTTCATCCTCGTGGCACGCGGGATACTGCTGGTCTTGTTGCCGCGGGCCATGCCCACATTCTGCCGGTTCGACGTCGGTCGTTGGTGTCACCCCGAGTGGGTGATCTCACGCAAGGGGCGCGAGGGCGGCACGGCCACGGAACGCCGCGGTCTCACCCAGTTGCTCCTCGATGCGAAGCAACTGGTTGTACTTCGCCACTCGATCGCTGCGCGCCGGAGCACCCGTCTTGATCTGGCCGCAGTTCGTGGCCACGGCGAGGTCGGCGATGGTGGAATCCTCGGTCTCGCCACTGCGATGGCTCATCACGCTCGTGTAGCGGTGACGTGTCGCCAACTCGACGGTCTCGAGAGTCTCGGTCAACGAGCCGATCTGGTTGACCTTCACGAGCACGCTGTTACCCACCTTGCGTTCGATGCCCATGGCGAGGCGCGCGGCGTTCGTGACGAACAAGTCGTCGCCGACCAATTGAACTTTGCCGCCCAATTCGGCGGTGAGAGCGGCCCAGCCGTTCCAGTCGTCCTCGGCCATGCCATCCTCGATGGAGACGATGGGGTACGTCGCCACCAGTCGCGCCCAGTACAGCACGAGGTCGTCACTCGAGAGCACCTTGCCCTCGCCTTCGAGGTGATACCGACCGTCCTTGTACAACTCGCTCATCGCCGGATCGAGGGCGATGGCGATGTCGGTGCCGGGCGTGAAGCCCGCCGCACCGATGGCTTCCATCAGGATGCCGATGGCGTCCTCGTTGGTGGCCAGGTTCGGAGCGAAGCCTCCCTCGTCGCCCACCGCGGTGCTGAGGTTCTTGCCGTGGAGGATCTTCTTGAGTTGGTGGTAGGTCTCGGTGCCCCAACGCAACGCCTCGCGGAAACTCGGTGCTCCCACCGGCATGATCATGAACTCCTGGAGGTCGATCGTGTTGTCGGCGTGCGCACCGCCGTTGATGATGTTCATCATCGGGACCGGGAGAACGTGCGCGTTCGGACCACCGATGTAACGCCACAAGGGAAGATCGAGCGACTCGGCGGCGGCCCGCGCCACGGCCAGGCTGGTGCCGAGAATGGCGTTGGCGCCGAGACGGGCCTTGTTGGGAGTGTCGTCGAGATCCTTCAACACCGTGTCCACCATGCGCTGTTCGAGGGCGTCGCATCCGATGAGCGCGCTCTCGATCTCGCCGTTCACGAAGCCCACCGCGGTGAGCACGCCCTTGCCGCCGTAGCGGCGACCGCCGTCGCGCAACTCGACGGCCTCGTGCTCACCGGTGCTGGCACCTGAGGGAACCATGGCTCGGCCACGGGCACCGGACTCCAATTCGACCTCCACCTCGACGGTGGGGTTGCCGCGCGAGTCGAGTACTTCGCGTCCGGTGATGCTGATGATCTCGGTCATGGTCACAAACTAGTGAGCGAACCCGTTCGCTCCCTCAGGCGCGGAGTCGTTGTTCGACGTTCGCGCGATGCACGTTGGTCACTTCCCGCAGGACCACCTCGGGGTCAAGGCCCCGTCGCCGGCACTCGGCGACCACCGCCAGCAGGTGTTCGCCGACGTCGGTGAGGCGTTCGAGGTCGGCGTTCGGCACGGGGCTCACCGACAGAGGAACTCCGGCCTTCTCGGCCTTCTTCAACACGGCGGCGGCGTATCCCAGGGATCCCGAGGACACCGGGACGCCGGCGAATGGTCCGTCGTCGAGTCCCTTGGCCCGTTTCTCGGCCGACTTGATGGCCTCCCAAGAGGCCACGAGGTCGTCGGACGTCTCGCCACCGAAAACGTGCGGATGACGGCGCACCAACTTGTCGTTGATTCCCCGGGCCACGTCGCCCATGGTGAAGCGACCTTCCTCCTCGGCGATGGCGGCATGGAATTCGATCTGGTAGAGCAGATCACCGAGTTCTTCCATGAGGTGCTCGTCGGTGGAAGGATCCTCGGGGTCGAGAGCGAGGATGGCATCGACCACTTCGTGGGTCTCTTCGAGCAGGTAGGTGACGAGCGAGTGGTGGGTTTGCTCGCGGTCCCACGGGCATCGTTCGCGCAAGGTTCGTGCGAGGCGATGGAACGAGGTGAGTTCCTTGCCGACGGGGGTCGCCAACGCCGGAACGTAGATCGAGGTGAGGTGATCGGCCTCGAGGGTGCGATCCAGTTCGCTCCAACGAGTGGTGACGATGCGTTCGTCGGGCAACCCGAGGTGGTGAAGGATCACCACCTCGCATTCGTCGTTCGACGCGTCGATCGTGTCCTCGGCGGCCAACTTGATCTCGGACAACACCCAGTTGGCGTGGCAGTGCGCCACCAACATGGGTCCGCCGACGTCGGTGGCCGCGGTGGCGAACGTGTGGCCGTCGATCAGGGTGACCCGCTCTTCGACGGGGTCGATCCCGAGGCGTGCCCAGGCCATCTCGAGGAAGCCGATGGCCGGGTTGATCACGCACCGGACGCGGGAATCGGCGATCAATTCCCGGACGGTGCGCTCGAGGACGAGCGGCGAACCGGGCACCGCGTACAGGATCTCGCCGTGCTCGTGGGCCGTGTCGACCAAGGTCTCCACGATGGCGGAGTAGACGTCGTCGAACGAATCGGCCGATTCGTACAGATGGTCGAAGGTGGAGGCGTCGGCGACCACGTGGGCACTGGGGTGAATCGCGGTGCGCAACCATCGGTGTCGGTGCGCCGCGATGCGGTCGAGGGTGTGTCGGGAGACGTACTCGGAACCCGCCGGACCGAGTCCGACGATCTCCACCACGGGTGGTTGGCTCGTCGACATCAGCCCACGGGAACGACGGTGCCGGTTGCGGGATCCCACGCTCCGTACTCGGCCGAGACCCGAATCGAAACGGTGGACAACGCCTCACCGATCGCCGCTGCCGCGACCGAACCACCGATCAGTTGGCCGATGTCGTCGGCCACTTCGTCGAACGGGCGAGGCAGGACGACGGCCCAACCCACGCCGGGAATCTCGAAGGGTGTGGACACCTCACCGATGGCGGTGGTGTCGAGGGCCGTGGCGAACTCTTCGGCCACCGAGATGATCACCGATTCGTAATCGATGCAGGCGTTTCCACCTTCGCCGGCGAGAACACCACCGTCGGCGGCGGAAGGATCAACCGACACCTCGGAGGCGACGTCGGCGAACGATTCACCGGCGGCGAGTCGGAACGCCGCCAGATCGATGGTTTCGCGATCATTGGTGAGGATGGCGCGCACGCACACGACCCCCGATTCGGCCGCGCCCGATTCGTAGGTGTCCGCCAGTTCGCTTCGGGCCGGGGCCAGGAGACTCGCCAATTTCGCCGATGCGGCGTCATTCAGGATGAAGAGTTCGCGCACCTTTTGATCCGCCTCGGCGAACCCCGGTGCGGTATTCAGTTCTTCCTCGCTCGCCGCGAGGTCCGCGGCGGTCACTTCGCCGCCGGCTTCGGAGATGAGATCCAGGGTGACCGTGGTGGAGATCCAGGACGAGAGAAGATTGCGCGCCAAATCGCCCGACTGCGGGCCCTCGGTCCGCGAACCTTCGTCGCTGCCGGATTCGACGTAGCCGAGAATCAGGTCGTCGAGCTCGGCCGCGGAGAGCCCACGATCACCGACCCGCGCGGCGTCGTTGGTGACCGAGGAGCACGAAGAAACGATCGACGTCAGGGCGAGAGCCAGCGGAGCGATGACGAGTGGTAGACGAAGTTTGATCACGTGGTCAAACTACTTGACGGGTCAGTCCGCGGACGATGGTGGCACCAGTTCGCGCAGGAACCGCACCAGGAATCGGGCCGGCTCCTCGGCCCGCGGGATGGGAATCACGAGTTGTCGGACCGATTCCTTGTGGATGGCGTCGCGACTGAGACGCTTCAAACGAATCGACTCGCTCGTCTTCAGGTCGAGTGGTCCGATGCGGGCCTGCGACGTGGAGATGGAGAGTTCGTTCAGTCCGAGGCGGTGGCATTCGGCGCGCAGCAACGCCACATCCAAGAGAGCCTCCGCCGACGCGGGCAAGGGGCCGTACCGGTCGAGCCACTCGTCGCGGATGTCATCGACCTCGGCCGGTGTGGTCACCTGGGCCAGACGACGGTACGCCTCGAGACGCAGTTCCTCCTTCGCGATGTAGTCCTTGGGGAGGTGGGCGGTGGTGGGAACGTCGAGGCGGATCTCCGACGGCTCGCGCACCGGCTCGCCCTTCATCTCGCCGACGGCTTCGGTGACCATCTGACAGTAGAGGTCGTAGCCGACCGCGGCGATGTGTCCGCTCTGGGCCTCACCGAGGAGGTTGCCGGCTCCGCGAATCTCGAGGTCTCGCATGGCGATCTTGAATCCGCTGCCCAGTTCGGTGGACTCGCCGATCGTGCGCAGGCGCTCGTAGGCCTCCTCACTGAGCGACTTGTCGCGAGGATGGAACAAGTACGCGTACGCGCGCTGGCCGCTTCGTCCGACACGACCGCGCAATTGGTGCATCTGGCCCAGGCCCAACAGGTCCGCGCGTTCCACGACGAGGGTGTTCACCGTGGGCATGTCGATGCCGCTCTCGATGATGGTGGTGCACACGAGGACGTCGAAGTTGCCCTCCCAGAAATCCATCACCACCTGTTCGAGGGCGCCCTCGTCCATCTGTCCGTGGGCGATGGCGATGCGGGCCTCGGGTACCAGTTCGCGCAGACGCATGGCGCATTCCTCGATCGACTGCACGCGGTTGTGCACCCAGAAGACCTGTCCCTCGCGCAGCAACTCGCGTCGGATGGCTTCGACGGCGACGCGCTCGTCGTACTGGCCGACGAAGGTGAGGATCGGTTGGCGATCGGCCGGGGGAGTCTGCAGCAGGCTCAGGTCGCGAATTCCGACCAGGCTCATCTCGAGGGTTCGCGGGATCGGGGTGGCGGTGAGCGTGAGAACGTCGACGTCGTTCTTCAGGTGCTTCATCGACTCCTTGTGCTGCACGCCGAAGCGTTGTTCCTCGTCGACGATCAACAGCCCGAGATTCTTGAAGGTGATGTCCTTGGACAACAGTCGATGGGTGCCCACCACACAGTCGATCTCGCCGCTGGCCAGCCCGGCGATCACCTTGTTGGCCTCCGAGTTCGTGAGAAAGCGGGACAGCACCTCCACACGTATGGGATAACCAGCGAATCGGTCCGAGAACGTGTTGCCGTGCTGCGACGCCAACAACGTCGTGGGCACGAGAACCGCCACCTGCTTGCCGTCCTGGATGGCCTTGAATGCCGCCCGTACCGCCACCTCGGTCTTGCCGAAACCGACGTCACCGCACACCAATCGGTCCATGGGAAACGGTCGCTCCATGTCGGACTTGGTGTCCTCGATGGCCTTCTTCTGGTCGGGCGTCTCGACGAAGGGGAACGCTTGCTCCATCTCGTATTGCCACGGCGTGTCGGAACCGAACGCGTGCCCGCGGGCGTTCACACGTTTCTGGTAGAGCACGACCAGTTCCTGGGCGATGGCTCGAACGGCGTTGCGCACCTTGGCTTTCGCTCGGGCGAAGTCACCCCCGCCCAATTTGTTCAACGTGGGGGTCTCGCCGCCGACGTAGTGGCGCACGGCATCGATCTGGTCCGAGGGCAGATACAGCTTGTCGGTGCCCTTGTAGGCGAGCACGAGATAGTCGCGCTCGACCCCGGCGACGGTCATCTTCGTCATGCCCTCGTACTTGGCGACACCATGGATGTAGTGCACCACGTAGTTGCCGGGCTTCAGGTCCTCGAAGATGGTGGTGCTCTCACGGCGTTTGGCGCGCGGGCGACGATGCGAGGTCCGGCGTCCGGTGATGTCGGCTTCGGTGATGATGGCGAACTTGGCCGAGGGAACGGTGACGCCACGATGGAGTCGGGCCACCACGATCGAGCCTCCGCGACCACGGAGCTCGGGCGCGACGCCGGCGGGCCACAGGTCCAATTGCAATCCGGCGTTGGCGAAGCTGTCGGACAGTCGTGCGGCGGACACGTCGCTGTCGGCGGCGATGACGACGCGGTAGTCGTCGGAGAGCAGTTGCTTGATGCGGTTGGTCAGACCGTCGGCATCGGCTCCCATGGCGCCCCAGCCCGAGGCTTCGAGGAGGGCGACGTCGGGTCCGTCGGCGACGGGGATGAGATTCCACGAACCTCTCGTCTCGCCGAGTAGTCGATCGGGTTGCTGATACAGGCGCGGGAACTCGCGATCCGCATCACTGGCCCAGGTGGACGCCAGCGTTCGCGCGAGGTCGGCCTCCTCGGCGAGAAGGTCGACGGCGCGGTCGCGCATTCGTCGGGGCTCGAGGAGGATCATCTTCGAGCCGCGCGGCAGCACGTCGCTGAGAAGCAGCGGTGTCTCGGTGAGCCACGGCAACCAACTCTCCATGCCGTCGAAGAGGGCTCCTTCACCGAGTCGCTCCCATTGCTCGCGACCCCACGGTTCGGTGGCGACGAGACCACGCGCACGGTCGCGCACCGCATCGGACAACACCAGCTCGCGAGCGGGAAAGATGATCGCCTCGTCGAGATCGATGTCGCTGCGTTGATCGTGGACCGAGAAAGTGGTCAGTCGATCGACCTCGTCGCCCCACAGGTCGATTCGCACGGGCGCATCGGCGGTGGAGGGGAAGACGTCGATGATCGCACCCCGTTTGGCCACCTCGCCGCGATGCTCGACCAGTTCCTCGCGTCGGTATCCACCGTTCACCAGCGCCCGCAACAACTCGTCGGGATCGAGACTGTCGCCCTGGCGGATGATCACCGGTGACACCGCCGGGGTGTCGGGGCCGAGTTGCTGCAACAAGGCACGCGTGCTGGCCACCACGATGCGTGGTACGCGGCTCTCGACCCGCAGACGCCACAGCACCTCCAGTCGTCGGCCCATAGTCTCGACCGACGGGCTGACGCGCTCGAACGGCAGCGTCTCCCACGCCGGGAACAGCGCGACCTCGTCGGGGGGAACGAGCGCCAGTAGGTCGTCGGCCAACTGGGAGGCCGACGTGCTAGTGGGGCAGGCCACGACGATCGGTCGACGTCCCGACAGTTCGGCGAGAGCGGCCATGGCCACCGCACGGGCGACCTCGGGAACCGCCACCGTGCCGTCGACGGCCCCGATCAGGGAAGTGAGTGCCGGGTCGTTGCGCAAGGCGGCGGGCAACGAGGACAACACTCCGGCGTTGAGGCTCGGGTCGACGACGGTCATCGGTCGATCACAAGGAGTTGTACTTGTTCATGGCGGCGTCGATTCCGGTCTCGAGAATCGACTCGACGGCATCGGCGGCCACGTTCACGGCGACGTCGAGAACCTGACGTTCGGCCGCGGGCACTTTGCGCAGCACGTGATCCGCACCTTGCTCCTTGTTCGGCGGTTTGCCGACACCGATGCGCACGCGAACGAAGTCCTGGGTTCCCATGTGACTGGTGATGGAGCGCAATCCGTTGTGCCCGCCGAGTCCGCCACCGACCTTGAGTCGAACGGTTCCCGGCGCCAGGTCGAGTTCGTCCTGCACCACGATGAGGCCTTCGTGCCCGGCGAACCCGTAGCGCTTGACCAACTTGCGAACCGCTTGTCCGCTCTCGTTCATGAACGTGGTGGGAAACGCCAGCACCGCACGCTTGGTACCCAGGCGAACCTCGGCCACCAGAGCACTGTCCCGACCGGCTTTCAACGACTCGCCGGCACGACGGGCCAGTTCGACGACGACCTCTTCGCCGACGTTGTGTCGCGTGCGCGCGTACTGCTTGCCGGGATTGCCCAAACCGACGACGAGGGCGTCGAAGGCCGAGGACTTGGCGCGGGCGGAGTCACCCGAACGGCCGAGCAGGCCCATGAGCCGGTTTAGGACTTGGGCTTGGCGTCACCGTCGGCCGGCGCGGCCTCGGTGGCGACCACCGGAGCGGCCTCGACCTTGGAGCCGGCGATGGCGGTGACGATCGGGAGATCCGCGTCGCCGAGGGCGCGCGTGCCCGCGGGCAACGTGATCTGTCCGAGACGGATGACGTCGCCGGGCTGCATCGCCGAGATGTCGATGGCGATCTCGCTCGGCATGTTGGCCGGCGTGGTGACGATGTCGATGGTGTCCTGCGACGGGTCGACGAGTCCGCCCTCGGATACGACGGCCTTGGCCTCGCCCACGAGACGCACCGGAACGGCAATGGTGAGTTCCTCGCTCATGTTGATGCGCAGGAAGTCGACGTGAGCGACGGTGCGACGCACGGGATGGCGCTGCATGTCCTTGACGACGGCGGGGTAGACGTTGCCGTCGACCTTGATCTCGAGGATGGTGTTCGAACCGGCGGCCCCCGACAGAGCCAGACGCAGGTCACGACGATCGACGATGACCGAGACCGGCTCCATGCCCTGCCCGTAGATGACGGCGGGGATCTTCTCGTCGCGACGGATACGACGGGCTTCGGAGCTACCGGAAATTCGACCGGAGGTGGCAACAAGAGTGGTGGACATGACGCGGCCTTTCGTGCCGGGCGGGCGCCCGGGGTCACAAACAGAGACCAAGCCTAGGGGTGGGTGGGGTCGGTTCACTACCCCGGACACGGCCGGGAGGGCCCGGCGACCGTGGTCTCAGGCCTGGTTCTCGCCGCCGAAGATCTCACTGACGCTGGTGTCGTCGAAGACGGCGGCCAGGGCGTCGGCGATGATCCGCCCGACCGAGAGCACCTTGATCTTGTCGATGCGGGCTTCGGGGGCCAGGGGCAAGGTGTTGGTGAGCACGACGCGGTCGATGCGGGAGTTCGACAGGCGCTCGACGGCCGGACCCGACAGCACGCCGTGAGTGGCCATGGCCCAGACCTCGGTGGCGCCCTTGTCGAGCAGGAGATTGGCGGCCGACACGATGGTGCCACCGGTGTCGATCATGTCGTCGGTGAGGATGCACAGGCGCCCCTCCACCTCGCCGATCACGTCGAGGGCCTGCGCCACGTTGGTGCTGCCCTTGGGACGACGCTTGTACACGAAGGCGAGGTCGGCGCCCAGTTCCTCGCCGAGGTGTTGTTGCATGCGTTCGGCCACCTTGATGCGTCCGGCGTCGGGGGAGACGATCACGGGATTCTTGGCGTTGTCGCGGATGTATTGCTCGATCACGGGCATCGCGGTGAGGTGATCGACGGGACCGTCGAAGAAACCTTGAATCTGACCGCTGTGCAGGTCGATGGACACCATGCGCTTGGCCCCGGCGGCCTTGAACAGATCGGCGATGAGGCGCGCCGTGATGGGCTCGCGGCCCTCGGCCTTGCGGTCCTGACGGGCGTATCCGTAGAAGGGACAGACCGCGGTGATGCGCTTGGCCGACGCGCGTTGTGCGGCGTCGATCATGATCAGTTGCTCCATGATGGAGTCGTTGATGGAACGACCGTCGCACCCGAAGTGGCTCTGCATGATGAAGACGTCCGAGCCACGAACGCTCTCACCGAATCGCGGACGTACTTCCCCGTTGGCGAATTCGACGAGGTTGGGCTCGCCGAGTTCGATTCCGAGGTATCCGGCGACCTCGTTGGCCAGCGCCAGATGCGTGCGTCCCGAGTAGAGCGCCATCCTCTTGGTCGTGACCTTGTCCACCTTACTCACGTCGTTGCCCGTCCCGTCTGAATCCTGCTCATGTGACCGTCACGCCGACGGCTCATCGTTGGAATCATAGAACGCACCGGTCCGGCGGCCGTCAGCCACGGAAGCGCCCGCGGCGAGATGTGCGAAGGGGCCCACGTGGCAGTCGTCGCCGATGGTCGCGAGGCGCCCGACCGAATTCTCGACGCGCGACGCGCGGCCCACGCGACAATCGACGAGCCGGGTGTTCGGCCCGATCTCGCAGCCATCCCCGATGCTGGTGTCGCCTTGGAGCATGGTGCCGGGGAACAAGGTGACGTCGCGCCCGATCCGCACACCGATGTCGATGAAAGTCTGTCGCGGATCGATCATCGTCACCCCGTTCAACAACCAATGACGATTGGTGCGCGACCGAAGTTCGCGTTCGGCCAGCGCCAACTGCCAGCGGTCGTTCACGCCCTGGGTCTCCGGAGCGGGTGACTCGACGGCCCCGACCCGATGGCCCATGCCCGCGAGAACCGCGATGACGTCGGTCAAGTAGAGCTCGCCCTGGGCGTTGACGGGGGACAGGTGACGCAGAGCCGGAGCGAGGAGGTCGCGACGAAAGGCGTAAATGGAGGTGTTGATCTCGGTGATGCGCCGCTCGTCGTCGGTGGCGTCGCGTTGTTCGACGATTCGCTGCACCCGACCGTCGCGACCGCGCACCACACGTCCGTAACCGCTCGGGTCGTCGACATGGGAAACCAGCACGGTCGCGGCATGACCCTGGGACTCGTGCGCGGTCACCAGATCGTCGATGGTCTCGCGCCGCAACAATGGGGTGTCGCCCGGGAGCACGATGATGGTCGAGGTGTCGTCGAGTTCGTCGGTGCCACCGTCGTGACGCCCGAGTTCGAGATCGAGGGCGGCCAGGCCGACCATCACCGCATCGCCGGTGCCGCGCTGGACGGTTTGCTGGGCGAACAACGGCTTCAGCCACGCCGGCGCATCGGAACGGACGCGCGTGACCACCTTGTCGGCCCCGTGACCCACCACGACGACCGCCCGGGCGGGGCGGACATCCTCGAGCGCGTGCAACACGTGCATGACCATGGGTCGACCGCAGATGAGATGCAGTGGCTTGGGTCGTTGCGACCGCATTCGGGTGCCTTCGCCGGCGGCGAGGACGATGGCGTACGCGGGCATCACGCAGTCATACCACGAACCGTCGTCGATGGACCCGATCACGCGCGGTGATCGGTCGATGGCTCCGGGGAGAGGGCTCGAACCCCTATTCTCTGAACCAAAATCAGCTGTCCTACCATTGGACGACCCCGGATCGACGCTCGTCCTGTTCGGGCCGAACGACGCCCCAACGGTACCGGAAAACGACATCCGAATCCCCGTGCCGTTGGCGATGGCGCCCCGACCTCGCTAGCGTACGGAGCCTGTCGTGGAAGAGGTCCTATGGGTTCGTTGATCAAGAAGCGTCGTAAGCGCATGCGAAAGAAGAAGCACAAGAAGATGCTTCGTCGTACGCGTCACCAGCGTCGCAAGTAGTTCGTCAGCAACCGGTCGTCTCGACGACCGTGGCCTCGGGAAGGCGCAGTGCCAGCCCCTCGTGGCGACCTTTCAGGAACCACGTGGCGCCGCTGCCGGCCAACACCGGTTCCGCACCGCTCGCATCGCGGATGCGATCCCGCCAGACAGCCAATGCTGGTTCGACGTTCAACGCCGCCTCTTCCAGATCGTTCGGATTCGTGTTCCGTTCGCATCGCGGTCCGCCAAGCTCGTCCCACGCGCGATAGACGGCGGGGGTGCTGACCGTGAGAGGCGGGATGACCAAGGTGTAGGCGTCGCGCGCGTCGGGTAACCGTTCGATCGACTCGCCGATGCCGCGCACGCGCGCCCGTCCGCGAACCATGCAAAAGGGGATGTCGGCCCCGAGTCGCGAGGCCGCGACCAAGTCGGTGAAGCCGGCCCACCGCAACACCGCCGCGGCGTCGGCGGATCCGCCACCCAAGCCACCACCGTGCGGGATGTTCTTCACGACCCTCACCCGTGCGGTGCGACCAGCCAACGTGAGGGCTCGCGCGACGAGATTGGTCGAGTCGGTGGGAATGCCCCGGGAGAAGGGTCCGCTGAACGACAACTCGGAGTCGGTGTCGGTGGGCGTGATGTCGATCTCGTCGTGGAGGTCGAGGGTGGTCATCTCCGCGTCGATGAGGTGGTACCCGTCGTCTCGCACACCGACCACGCGCAACGACAAGGTGAGTTTGGCCGGAGCGACGATGGTGACGCGCGCGTTCATCGTCGGGCCCCGATGATGGCCTCGGTCAAACGCCCCCATTGCTCCACGTCGAGGTCCTCGGGTCGCGCCTCGGGGGACACGCCGGCTTCGGAGAAGATGTCCGTGGACGTCATCGATGCGAGCGAGCGACGAAGCATCTTGCGGCGCTGACCGAACGCGGCGCGCACGATGGGGAAGAGATCCTCGGGTCGGATGTGCGAACCGATCGCGGGTCGTTCTCGCCGGCGGATCTCGATGACCGACGAGACGACCTTGGGGCGGGGAACGAAGACGGTGGGTGGCACGTCGCCGAGGATCCGGGCGGTCGCCCAATACGCCACCTTCACGCTGACGGCGCCGTAGTCCGAGCTTCCCGCGGTGGCGGCGAGGCGCAGCGCGACCTCCTTCTGCACCATCACCACGAAACGATCCAACTGGGGAACGGTGTCGAGCAGGTCGGCCACCAACGGCGTGGCCACGTTGTAGGGCAAGTTGGCCACCACCACGGCTCGTGAGTGGGGTGGGACGATCGAGTTCCAATCGACCTCGCGGGCGTCGGCCTCGATGACCGACACGTTGGCGGTGTCGCACACCACGTCGCGGAGAACCGGTGCCACACCGTGATCCACCTCGATGGCGGTTATCCGGGCTCCGGACTCGGCCAACGCGAGCGTGAGCGAACCGAGTCCGGCACCGATCTCGACGACGTGATCGTCGGGCCCGACGTTGGCCAGACGAGCGATGCGTCGCACGGTGTTCGGATCGGCGACGAAGTTCTGTCCGAAGGCCCGACGCGGCGACAGACCGTGCTCCTCGAGCAAGCGGGTGATCTCGGCGCGCGAATGAGTCATGAGGATCAGAACGAGATCCGCACGGGGATCGGTGCGTCGACCAGGTCGGCGAGTTCGAGGAACACCTCGGTGTGGATGATGATGACGGCCTCGCCGGGGAGACGTTCGATGGAGACGTTGTTGCAGTCGATCGAACGACCGTTGTTCAGATTGGTGACCGTGATGATGGAGCCGATCAGGGCGTTCGGTGTCGCGCACGGTCGCAATCCGAGCGTCTCGGGCCAACGAATGAACGACGCGATGCCCTTGATGACCGTGCCACTCGGCGGGGCCGGCACGTTGACCGTGATGATCTCGGGTGCGGGGCTGGAATCCGCGGGAGGGAGAAACGCCGGATCGGCGGGACCGGGGTCGACCGTCGTGGGTACGGCGGAGGTCGGCGCGACGTCGTCATCGCCACCGTTCGAGCCACCCGAGACCATGAGAGCCGGAATCGCGACGATCGTGATCGCGGCGGCGACGAAAAAGCGGCGGCGTTCGGTGTGATTCATCATGTCGGCCGTTTCAGGCTATGAAGCCAACGCGGGGAACGCAATGCAGGCGTTCTGCGTGGTGATGCGGGCGAACTCGTCGACGGCGATCGAGCGCATGTCGGCGATGAAGGTGCCGACCACCGCCACGTTCGACGGCTGGTT
>Ga0169931_10007948_pt1 | contig 15616 bp, 20 predicted proteins | sample Kivu_15m_20L_FD_129675 | JGI IMG/M metagenome (GOLD analysis project Ga0169931, IMG submission 129675) | Freshwater microbial communities from Lake Kivu, Western Province, Rwanda to study Microbial Dark Matter (Phase II) - Kivu_15m_20L... | ecosystem: Environmental > Aquatic > Freshwater > Lake... | reverse complement strand
CCATCTCATAGAAGCACTAGCAGGTAGTCCAGTTTGGTTAGGTCTTTGTGGGGCAGGCTTGACCATTGCCCCAATCATAGGTATAATGATTACACACCAAAATAAATAACGGTGGTGACGGGGCGTAGTTCAGCGGTAGAATGCTGGTTTTGGGAACCAGAGGTCACAGGTTCGATCCCTGTCGCCCCGACCTTTATAAATTAATTATGAAACGCATCACCGTAGAAGAATTGGAACAAAACTTTGACCAATACATTGAAGAAGTTGAGACCAAAAAAGAGTCCTTCGTATTTGAATACAATGGTAAGGATCTGATGTTAATTCCTTACGATGATGATTATCTAAAACTTTACTCTGAAACAAACGAAGCACCATGAGCACACTTGTATTTGATCAGGAGTTCCGTATCGCTCGTGATACTCCTTCCGATATCAATGAACATATGGAAGTCCTAAAGTCACTTGCAGATGAAGTGACTCATATCACAGAGATGGGAACTCGCACTGGTGTCAGCACTCGCGCATTTCTTGCATCTGACGTGACTCTCCGTGCATATGATTTGTTCCTTGATGGTCGTGTTGTAGAACTTTTCAAACTTGCCAAGAGTGAAGGTAAGGACGTTGAGTACATTCAAGCCAATGTTCTTGAAGTAGAGATTGATCAAACTGATCTTCTCTTCATTGATACTTGGCATTGTTATGACCAACTAATCGCAGAGCTTAAACTTCACGCACCGAAAGTTAAGAAGTATATTGCATTTCATGATACTCAAACCTATGGAACTCGTAGTGAAGAATTCATGGGTCGAGTAGGTAGTAATGGTCTGTTGCCTGCAATCATTCACTATATGATCGAGAATCCTAAAAAATGGCAGTTCAAAGTGCATCGAACAAATAACAATGGTCTGACGGTTATTGAACGAATAGGTAAGTAACCGTTAAAGGGGACTGTCGCCTATTGGTTAAGGCCCACTGCTTATAACGGTGTGAACGGAGTTCAATTCTCCGCAGTCCTATGAGACAGTTTCAAGACTGTCCTCCTTGACCTAATCTGAATTTCACTCTATAATAATAAAGTCAACATTCAAACCAATGTCACTCGTTTCAAAGTTCAAAAAAGATGTCAATACTCTGAAGTCTGCTGCAGGCGGTGAGTATTATCTGGATGTAAAGAATCCAAAACTTTTCAAAAAAGTTCGTCGTTATTATGAAAACGAAGGTGTTGTATTTTCTGGTGACCCTCTTGATGATTATGATATTCTGATGGAGTGCGTTGCACAAGATCTAGAAAATGCAGGAGTGGTTGTATGAGTAAGGTTCTTTTTGAACGTGAAGGATATCGCTTCGTTGAAACTGGTATCATTGAACTCAATGGTAAACCTGATTATCGACTACAGAAAAAAGATTTTTACACCAGACGATGGAATGACATTTATCTTTTTGATAATGTTCTACAATGTTCTACTGCAATGGAGGATATTGAGTATGCGCGTTGGCTTGACCCAGACAGAGTACCTTGTTACGTTAAAGACGATGAAGAATTTGATGTATTTTGATGATATGGAACTGATACAACTTCAGTTTTGTATGCAACAAACAAAAAACCAAATGTCAATGGGCGGAGAAATCCGTCGCCATTCTTCTATCACTCAAAAGATTGAGAAGGAAATGGAGCGTCGTAAGCAAGAAACTGGTGCTTATACCAGAGAGGGTCTATTGAGTCAACTGGAGAAAGAACTAGAGCGTCTAGAGAGGGAGGTTTGATAGTCACGGATGGACTTAAACAGCACTGGTTTATTATAAATAATAGTAAATCAAGTAGAGTAGTTATGCGCCAGTTTTATACTTATTGTTATTTGGATTTAGATAAACGTCCTTATTACATAGGAAAAGGAACTGGACGCAGAGCATACCACGTTCATGATAATGTTTCTGTCCCCCCGAAAGACAGAGTTCTTATTCTGAAAAATAATCTAACAGAAGAAGAAGCATTTAATCATGAAATGTATATGATATTTTTATTTGGTAAAAAATCTGAGGGTGGTATTTTGGAAAATATTAATGATGGTGGAAAATACAATAATCCGCCATCATGGATAGGCAAAAAACACACAGAAGAAACAAAACAAAAAATATCAAAATCTGTAAGTGGAAAAAATCACCCATTTTACGGGAAATCCTTAACAGAAGAACATAAAAATAAAATAAAAGAAACGAAAAGAAAAAATCCTCAATTTTTTTCAGAAGAAACACGTTTAAAATTATCTCTTGCAAAAAAAGGTAAAAAACGTGGTTCAATGAGTGAAGAAACAAAGAAAAAAATATCAGAAACAAAAAAACAAAATCTGTTAAGGCGACATGGAGAGTCGTGAAAAAAACTGGTCGGGAGCAAACCCAAGGTTTCTTGTTTCCTTTTAAAAAATAAGTGGCGAGCCTGAGTTTCTGAGGGTGGGTTGCATAAACCCACCTTTTTTAGTATAATACATAGAGAAGAGATATTATTTTTTGATGACCCGATTTAAGAAAACAGCACTGGTGCTTGGTGCTGGTGGTTTTATTGGAAGCCATATGGTCAAGAGACTACGTAACGAGGGTTACTGGGTTCGTGGTGTAGATCTTAAGAATCCAGAGTTCTCTAATACTGAAGCCAATGAGTTTATTCTTGGGGATCTCAGAGACGAAAAATTTGTTCGCCGTTGCATTCGATTTGCAGGTGATCAAGGTAACTTTTATCGCAGTGTGCCTGAAAGATATCTTCTCCCCTTTGATGAGATCTATCAGTTTGCTGCTGACATGGGTGGTGCAGGATTCGTCTTCACTGGTGAAAATGATGCAGACATCATGCACAACTCGGTTCAAATTAATTTGAATGTTCTTGAACAACAACGCAAGTTCAATGAACAGACTCAAATGAATCAAACTAAAATCTTCTACTCTGGATCTGCATGTATGTATCCAGAACACAATCAACTTGATCCTGATAATCCTGACTGTCGTGAAGAATCTGCCTACCCCGCAAACCCAGACTCCGAATATGGATGGGAAAAACTATTCTCGGAAAGATTGTATCTGGCTTATCACCGTAATTTTGGCATTCCAGTTCGGATTGCTCGTTACCACAATATTTTCGGGCCCGAAGGGACGTGGGAGGGAGGGAGAGAGAAAGCTCCTGCAGCAATCTGTCGTAAGGTTGCCTGTCTACCATCATCAGGAGGCGAGATAGAGGTATGGGGTGATGGGTTACAAACACGATCTTTCTTGTTTATCGATGAATGTATTGAAGCGACTCTCAGACTGATGGACTCTGACTTTATTGGACCGGTGAACATTGGTTCAGAAGAGATGGTGACGATTAATCAGTTGGTTGATATTGTCGCTAAGGTCGCAGAGAAAGAGGTTGTAAAATTTCATATCGATGGCCCTTTGGGTGTCCGTGGTCGCAACTCTAACAATGATCTTATTCGTGAAAAATTAGGTTGGGATTATTCAATGACTCTCGAAACTGGTATTCGTGAAACTTACAAATGGATCTCTCTTCAGGTTCTTAAGAACGTGTATTCGACCACGGTTGCAACTCTGAGAACAGGAGTCACGCAAAAATGAAAGTCACCATCCTTGGTTCCAGTGGTCAAATTGGTGCGTATTTGACTGAGTATCTTCGTGATAAAGGTCATATTGTAGAAGAATTTGATGTGGTCAATGGCAATCATCAGGACATGACTGCTCTGCCAAATATTAATCTTCATGATGCTTTGGTGGATACCGACTTTTGTTTTTTTCTTGCCTTTGATGTCGGTGGTTCACGATATCTGAAGAAGTATCAACACACATTCGACTTCATTAATAACAATAGTCGAATCATGGTTAATGGGTTTCAATATCTGAAACGATATAAAATCCCATTTGTATTTGCATCATCGCAGATGAGTAACATGAGTTATTCACCCTATGGTGTTCTAAAAAATATTGGAGAGCTTTACACCAAATCATTGAATGGTTTGATCGTAAAGTTCTGGAACGTGTATGGTATTGAAAAAGATTATGATAAGTCACACGTCATCACTGATTTCATCAAAAAAGGATTTGAAACCGGTGTGATTGATATGATGACTGACGGTCAAGAGGAACGTGAATTTCTTTACGCGGTGGATTGTTGTGAAGCCTTAGAAACCATTATGTTGAACTACAATGACTTTGGTTCTGAGGATAATCTTCATATTACTAGTTTTAGTTCAACCAAGATTATTGACATTGCACACATGATTGCTGGTCAATTTAATCTAATCGGTCGATCTGATGTCAAGGTTGAACCATCCACAGAAAAAGATACCGTGCAACTTGACAAAAGAAATAAACCTGATATGTTTATTACAAAATGGTGGCAGCCAAAGACAACTCCACAAGAGGGTGTCGCAAAAGTATTTGAGGCAATGAAGAATGATTGGGTTTGATGCATTAGGAACAATGGGCCGTCTGGGTAACCAGATGTTTCAACACGCCGCATTGAAAGGTATTGCACGTCATCGTGGATTTGAATACTCCATACCACCCAAAGACCCTGATGTTCAGATCGACAACTACGGTCTATTGGATGCCTTTGAGATGAAGAACGTTGATCATATCAAGTATTGTTATAACTATATTCCAGTTCAAGAGCCATATTTTCATTTTGATGAAAACATTTTTGATAACTGCCCTGATGGTGCGAACATTGCTGGATTCTTTCAAACCGATAAGTATTTCAAGAACGTTGAGGATGAAGTTCGTGAGGACTACACCTTTAAGTCTGAATGGTTAGAACCCTGCCAAGAGTTCATGAAACAGTTTGATGGTAAAGAAGTGGCATTTCTTCATGTTCGTCGTGGTGATCCTAATCTGACCGACAAGAGAGGTTTCAAGTGGGCTTATGTGAACTGTTCAGATCAACATCCAGTGCAACCTCTAAAATATTATGAGGCTGCATTGGAACTTCTGCCTGAGGATATGTCAGTATTAGTATTTTCGGATTCGATCGAATGGTGTAAGGAACAAGAGTTCTTTCAACCCGATCGTTTTATGTTTTCTGAACCAGAAGATAAGTATGATGATGGTGCTCTGGTTCCTTATATTGATCTCTGTCTGATGTCTCTCTGTGATCACGCTATCATCGCCAATAGTTCAATGAGTTGGTGGGGTGCATGGTTGCAAAAGAATCCAAATAAGAAAGTGATTGCACCAAAGATGTGGTTTGGCCCTTCATATTCTTTTCATGATACTAAAGATCTCTATTGTGATGAGTGGGTTGTCCTATGAAAGTTGCCGTTATCTTTATTGGAACTGATAAGTATCTAAAGTTTCTTCCGACTTGGTATGAAAGTTGTGAAGAGTATCTGATTCCTGGTGTTGATAAACAATACTTTGTCTTTACCGATGGTGAACTAGAGGGAACACCAGACAATGTGTCTGTTTATTCACAGGAACATTTATCTTGGCCATACATTACTCTGTTTCGATTCGGAACTATTTTAAAAGCCAAACAGGAACTGGAATCATATGATTGGATTCTATTCTTAGATGCTGATATGAGAGTGGTCGATACCGTGACTCCTGAGGATCTATTCACATCTAAATCTTTTATTGGTGTTCATCATCCATGTCATTACATGAAGATGCCTCCTCACAATGAGTTTCCTGGTGCATTTGAAACTCATTCAAAATCAAGAGCTGGTATCACTGAAACAGATGACACATCTGTGTATTTTCAGGGATGTCTTTGGGGTGGATCAGTTCCAGATGTGCTAGAGATGATGCAAGAACTACAATTTCGAACTCAATCTGATTTTGAGGATGATATCATTGCTAAGTGGCATGATGAAAGTCAGATGAATAAGTTCTTTGCAGAACAAAGATCCAGAGTTCATGTTCTTCATCCTGCGTTTGCTTTCCCAGAGGATTTTGCAAGTCAGTGTCAATTTGAACCAAAGATCGTTCATCTCTCTAAGGATAACTCTAAGTATCACCAATGACGCAGTTAAACACTGGTCTGTCTGGTTGTCGCCTTGAGTTGATCAATGACCGAGTGTTAAGAAAATATTCTCCGTCTATTGAATACAACTCAAGATTGTATTCTCAAATTGACAAACAAGTTTTATTTTCTCAACGCATCATGAAAAACGTTGATACGCCGAAGGTTTATGATGTCCAGGATGGATACTTTGACATGGAGTATATTCCTGGTCATTCGTTTGTTGAATTTTTTTCTACAGCCTCTGTCAATGACGTAGAGTTTGTGATCGATACATTGTTTCAATATTTTGATACTCTAATATCCAATCACAGATCTATGAATATTCGTTCATCGGTTTTGGAAAAGATTGAAACTTTAAGAGACAAAACTCAGTATCGACACTATCTGGAGTGCATCGAGGTCATGGTGGAGAAGTATGATCTTTACGTTCCAAAAACATTTTGCCATGGTGATCTGACATTCAGTAATATTATTTTTCATAAGAACAGATTGTTCTTTATCGACTTTCTTGATTGTTATATCGATAGTTTTATCTCTGATCTTGTTAAACTTAAACAAGATCTTTATTATCTCTGGGGCATTAAAACACAAAAAATACAGTCTAATCGATTAGAACAAATCTACAAACATATTTGGTCTGAACTTCATGTCAGATATTCTGAGTTTATTGATAGTAATGTGTTCGATATTCTTGATGCAATGAACAGCTTGAGAATCGAACCTTACTTGACTTCTTCAGACCAAAGAACTATACTAGACACAATAGTAAAATCAACGGAGTTATATGCGAACTTTAGTGGTTCCTATGGCGGGACGGTCTAGCCGTTTCCCGAATATGAGACCCAAGTGGATGTTAACGCATCCAATGACCAATCGATTTATGGTCACCGAAGCCATTCTAGGTTTGAATCTGGAGTTCTTTGATAGTATCTATTTTGTCTGTCTTCAGGAACACGAAGATAACTTTCAATTCATGAAAGGTTTTGTATCTGAACTGGATGAGCTTGGTCTTCGTGAAAAGTCTAATATTGTTCTTCTACCAGAACAAACTAACTCACAGTCAGAAACTGTGTATACATTTCTGAGTGGTCAAGAACTAGAGGGCTTTGTGTTCATCAAAGATAGTGATGGATATTATGAGTGTGATCTAGTCGAAGAAAAAAATCAGGTTGCATACTTTGACCTGAATGATATGGATGATATCAATGCGCGTACAAAGAGTTATGTTGAACTTGATATCAATCGTGTGGTAACCAATATTGTAGAGAAAAGAGTCATTAGTTCCACTTTCTCTAGTGGTGGATATGGATTTGCAGATGCAAAAGAGTTCTGTGCTACCTATGAGAAACTCCAGGACATGGAGGGAGAATGTTATATCAGTCACATCATTTTTCAGATGATGTTGTCTGGTTCAACATTTCATGGGCTCAAAACAACTAACTTCAAGGACTGGGGAACCATCGAATCCTGGAACAAATACAAATCACAGTACAAGTGTTTGTTCGTAGACATTGATGGCACCCTGGTCACAAACTCTTCAGTTCACTTCCCACCCTATGTTGGATCTGGTGATGTGTTGGAAAACAATGTCGATCTTCTTGCGGAACTTCATCAGAGTGGAAAGGTCAAGATTATCTTGACAACCAGTCGCCCAGAAAAACTGAAGAAACTTACTTTGATGGAGATGCAGGCCAAAGGTATTCCATTCGACCATATCATTATGGGTCTGCCTCACTGTCAGAGAGTGATCATCAATGACTTTGCAAGAAGTAATCCTTACCCTTCTTGCAAGTCAATAAATATCCCGAGGAATGCAAATAACTTGAAGGAGTTTTTTGAATGAAGATTTTGGTTACTGGAGCTGCAGGTCAGATTGGTTCTGGTCTTGCAAAACTCCTGATTGAAAAAGGTCATAAACTGACACTCTGCGATAACCTTAGAAACGGTTACGTTAATAATTTAAAAGTTGATGGAGAACTCATCGCACCTTTTTACAAAGTTGATATCGCAACTGAAGAACTATCAGATTGGTGCGGCGACAAATACGACTCTATTATTCATCTTGCTGCCATCACTTCTCTTCCTGATTGCGAAAGTAATCCCCTGGAAACACTCCGTATTAATGTCTCGGGAACCGCAAATGTTCTGGAGTTTGCAAGACGATATAACGTTCCACACGTCATCTTTGCCAGCACCAGTGCAGTTTATGAGAACACTGATACGGAAGTGTTCACGGAGAATCTGGAAATCAATCCTCGTCTGTACTATTCATTGTCGAAGAAGATGGCTGAGGAAGTCATTCAGTCGTATCAAGAGAACTACGGGCTTAAAGTCACGACTCTTCGATTCTTCAATGTGTTTGGCCCTGACGGAGATCAAACACGCCCTAATCCTCCTCTATTGAACTTTGTTGTTCGTGAACTCAAGAAAGGTGTTGCACCTGTATTGAGTGGTAATGGAGAACAAGTTAGAGATTTTATCTGGGTAAATGATGTCGTATCAATGTTGGAACTCTGTTTGGAAAAACAACCGAATGATGTTTTCAATGTTTGCACTGGTGTAACAGTCAGTGTCAATCAGGTGGCCACTTGGGTCGCAGAAGCTCTTGGTATGGAACATCTAGGTCTCAGTCACAAACCCGCTCAGGAACTCTGGAGTCGGTATCCTGCGATGTTTGATGGTGAATACCCATTGAACAAAGAGGTCGTTGCCAAAGAGACCACACGATACTCTAAGGGTTCTTATCAAAAGGCTAAGGAAGTTCTGGGTTGGGAACCAAACACTGACATTGAATCACTGGTCAAGAAAGTCGCATTACAACTCAAATGAAAATTGCATTATGTCTTTCGGGGCAACCTCGTTTTGTGGAAGAGGTTGCTCCTTTTATTCTTGCCAATGTTTGTGAAGGATATGATGTTGATGTATTCTGTCATTTCTGGTTCGATGAAAAACTACAGACAGAACCTTACAAGTTCGGTGAGTGTGGAAAAGGTGATTGGCACCATCAACGTATTGCATCAAATGCTGTAGAGAAAGTCTTAGAGATTTATCAACCAGTTGCATATAAGATTGACCATAGTAAGTCATTTACTGATAGTGCAGTTCCTTTTGAACCATCCCTGAAACGATATTGGTATGGAGCTCTGGAAGATCCAGATCAAAATGGATTCCGATGGAGAACAATCAATAATTGTCTTTCGTATTTTTATAGTCTGAATGAAGTTAATAAACTCAAGAAAGAATATGAATACGTAAAAGACTTCAAGTATGATTGGGTGGTGAGGTGCAGAACCGACACTGTGTTACAAAGTAAAATTCCTTTTGAACAACTCGATCCATCTGTGATTAACTTTTCTAATCTTCAGAATCAACCAGACGGAATGATCAACGATTGGTTTGATTTCGCAGGATCAAAAGAGATGGATGTTTTTATGAGTGTGTTTCCTGTATGGCAAGTCATACTTGAGAAGTGTATGAAAGAAACTGGAGCCTGGTGTCATGAACTGATGCACCGTAAAATGGTAGACAGTTTTGGTATTGGTATTCAAGGTCATCCTATTCACATTACATTACCGAGGTTCTGATGAAAATTGCATTATGTTTTGCTGGTCAACCAAGATTCATTGACCGTATGAACTTTGACAATCTGATTCAAAATCATGAGGTAGATACGTATGCTCACTTCTGGTGGGATGAAAGTTATCGTGGTCAACACTTTGCTTGGAATAGTAATCTGAAGTATCCAGATGACTATGATCCCATCAAGGACTTTGAAGAGAGAATGAAACCAAAGAAGTTGGTGTATGAAAAGTATCCTGACTTTGATCTTTCTGGGTTTAGTATGGTCAGTCAGATGGAGTTTCCTTTAGACGATTATATTGTTAGGGAATCCATCTATCGTCAAAAGTGTCAATGGCAATCAGTCAAAAACTCTGTCAATCTTGTCGATGGGCTTTATGATTTAGTTATCCGAATGAGAACTGATTTGGAGTTTAAAGAATCTGTGCCCTTAGAAGATTGTGAGGGTGATGGTCTGTTCATGATGAACGGTTCATATCAAGCTGGTGCAGGTAGAGAATATTGTGATTGGTTCTATTGCGGCCCTTGGCATCGTGTGAAAGAGTTTGACCCTCTTGTTGTGTATGATGAGTTCTATAAAGATGGTATCAGACACATGCATGATCTTGTAATGGAAACTCTTCGTGCTTTACAAATACCACATGCTGTAGTAGACTTAAAATCTTGGATGATTGACCGTAGTAAGATCAAATGAAAATAGTTATTTGGGGTTATCCACTACATAGTCATACACACTCTTATATTCACAACGCTTTCTATAAGGCATTTGACTTTCTGGGTCATGATGTTTATTGGTTTCATGATGATGAATATCCAGATGACTTTGATTATGACAACTGTATTTTTCTGACAGAAGGTTTTGCAGATCGAAACATACCACTTAAGGAAACGAGTACATATTTTGTACACGTTTGTGTCAATCCAAACAAGTATCTTGGTAAGGTAAAAAAACTTATCGATGTTCGATATCTCCAAGAGAGTATGGACAACGATAACTATGAGTTTGTTCTAGATCGAAGTAACTGCACTCTATTTGATCGTGGTGTTCTCTATGATAATAACTCTGATCAATATGACATCATCTATGCAGCCTGGGCCACAGACCTGTTGCCCTTTGAAATCAACTTTGATTGGAGGAACATTCCGAGAGAGAACAAATATTATTTTGTTGGTAGCACATCTTCAGAGGGTCGGTTTGCAAACTCACATTTGATTACTGAGTTCGCTGGATATTGTAGTCGTGCTGGCATTGATTTCGTTTATATTAATCCCTGGCAAACTCCAATCAGTGATGAAGAAAATCGTGTATTGACTCAGAAGAGTATTATGTCTCCTGATTTTCGTAATGAAACTCACAAACGATGGGGATATCTTGCCTGTCGTCTTGTGAAAAGTATCAGTTATGGTCAGGTTGGTATGACTAACTCTCCTATCAATGCCAAGTTCGTAGATGATACCGTGATTTGTAAAGAGAATATCTTTGAATTGTTTGAAGAGGGAATGAAGTATAAGGATAATAAAGAACTAATCAAACATCAGATGGAAGTGGTAAAATATAATCACACCTATCTCAATCGTATCAATGGAATGTTGAAAGTATTATGACACTCGGAGTATTTCATCAGGTTTATAACAAACCAAAAGCTACAGAAGAAGCGATCAAGAGTTTTCGTCAGTATCACCCAGACAACCCATATGTATTGATTTCTGATGGTGGTGATGACTTCTTAGAGATCGCACAAAAGTACAACTGTCTTTACTTTCACGCCAAGAAGAACCTTGGTTATAGAGATCATACTCACGCCTCTGGTATCTATGGCATGACCAAAGAGGAAGTGTTGGTCTGGTTAAAAAGATTTAATCTTGCCTGTTTTATGTGTGATACTGATCACATTCTGATGATGGAAGATGATGTCCACATTCGTGGAGAGATTCACGTACCTGATGATTGGGAGTTTGCTGGTCAAGCCAAACCTGATAATCTTTTACAAGAACCATTTATGAACTACCTGACACAGAAGTATGGTGTAGAATGGAATGTGAACTATTATGGTACGGGTGGTGGAAGTATTTTCAATGCAAAAACTTTCCTGGAAAACTATGAAAGGGTCATAAGTATTTTTAATGAAGAGTTTGATTATATTAAAGAAAACTTATGTGGTAATCTTGGGTGGGTAGATGTGTGGATGCCAACATATTATTTCCTTTGTGGTAAAAAATATCGACACAACAACCTTCTGACTGAAACCACATCCAATCCAATCTGGACTATTTCAAAAGAGCCCATCGTCCATCAATATAAGGTGCATTACTAATGTCTAAAGTTACTTTCGGTTATATTGTTGGCGGTGCTGACAAACATTATAATAACTTATTGCGTTCTCTGGAATCATTGGAACGCATTGAACAACCCTATGAGGTCGTTGTTCTGGATGCTGATAGTCGGTTAGAAACCGATGATGCAATGCCAAACGTGAGAATCATTCCGTTCCCCGTTGATGAAGACAGGGGAGAGACCTGGTTCAAACCACACTACTGGCAGATGCGTTATCATCTGAATAAGTATGTGGAAACCGATCACTGTTTCTATATGGATACTGATACAGTGATTGTGAACGACCGTGTGGATGAATTGATCGAAGAAGCTGGAGATGACTTTTTGATCTGTCGTCATTGGTGGGTGCCAACTCTGAAAGATTATCTATCCCGTGTTCGTGTAAATGCTGGTCTTGTCAGTCATCTGATTGATGAAAAGAATCTTGATATTCCTTATTTTGCTTCTGGTTTGTTTCTGTTTCAAAAAGATAAACACGATCACATCTTTGATACATTCCACACTAAGTTTGATAGTGTGTTCAATTCGATTCCTAACAATGCAGAAGGAATCACCGATGAACTTTTGTTGTGTCTGACTCTGAATGAAACTGGTGGATTCAAAACTACTAATGGTTCGATGAACCATAGTTCGGAACGTGAACAGATGCCTTTGGTGTTCAACAATAATGACAATACCTTCTACGGTAAGAACCCACAGGATGATCTCTTCAAGAAGGTATTCGCCTTTCATAATGATCTTCGTGAGTTCTACACTCTGAGTTATTTCAGAACTAACTTTGATGATGAAACCTTCATCAAAAACCTTAAAGAAGTTTGTTATGCAGAACAATGAAGATCGCTCTTGTAGGCCCAGGTATTATTGAGATCCCACCAAAGGGTTGGGGTGCAGTGGAATCATTGATCTGGGATTATGCCACTGAACTAGGAGAACTTGGTCACGAAGGTGCGATCATTAATACACCAGATCCAAATCAAATCATTCGGGAGCTTCGTAGTGATAACTATGATTTTATTCACGTCCATTATGATGTATTCTTTACACTGATGGACGTTATTCGTGAGAACTGCCCCTCTGCAAAACTTGCGATCAGTTCTCATTATCCTTACATTGATCAACCAGAACGTCATCCATATGATGGATATGATCGTATCTATAAATGGTTGATCACTCAGAAGAAGTATTACAACTTTTGTATCTCCCGTAAGGACTATGAAACTTACAAGAGAGATGGTGCAGACCTGAACAAACTTCTTGTCTGTGAAAACGGAGCACAACATCGTGACTATAATTTTACCGAGGTCGCTGTAAAACCAGACAAGACTTTATATCTGGGTAAGATCGAACCACGTAAGAGACAGTATGTTTATCAACCCATAGATAGTATAGAGTTTGTTGGTCATTACACACCAACGACAAGTTTCGATCCGAACAAGAATTATCTTGGAGAGTGGGAACATCAATATAAGTTGCAACACGTTACTGATTATGGTAATATGTTATTACTTTCTGATGGTGAGAATGGAACGCCTCTGGTTATTAAAGAGGCTTTGATATCTGGTCTGGGTGTGGTGGTGTCTCAATATGCGGCACACGATCTAGACACTTCTCTTCCCTTTGTGACAGTGATTCCAGATGACAAGTGGAATGACATTGAATATGTCAAACAGGAACTGATCAGAAACAGAGAAGTTTCTGTGACGATGAGAACAGATATTCGTCAGTATGGTGTCGATAACTTCTCTTGGCAAAAACTTGTCAAGACTTATGTCAAAAATATTGAACAGATGATATGAAAATCTCGATCATTGGCCCAGGTTTGATGCCGATTCCACCCAAAGGTTGGGGTGCAGTGGAGTCTCTGATCTGGGACATGGCTAATGCATTAAAAGAACTTGGGCATAATGTTCAGATCATCAATACAACTGATGGTAATCAGGTTCTGAAAGCGATCGAGGATCATCAACCCGACTTCGTGCATATTAACTATGACGATTTCATTGTGTTGTATCCTCATATCAATCGACCAAAGGCGATGACTTCGCACTTTGGGTATCTGGAACGCCCAGATATGATGAATGGATATGTCAATATTTTTAATAAGTTTGGTGAACTGAAACCAAACGTTTTTTGTTTGTCAGAAGGTATCAAGAACATCTATAAAATCTTCAGTGGATTTTCTGAGGACAAACTATTCGTCACTCCGAATGGTGTGAACCTTGATGCGTTCACGGTAACTGATGTGCCTAAGTATTCAGATCGGAGTATCTATCTTGCAAAGGTAGACTATCGCAAACGTCAACATCTGTTTCAAAATATTCAGAGCCTCTGGTTTGCTGGCAACATTGTTGATGAGAGATATGACACAAACAATAATTATCTTGGAGAGTGGAGTAAGGAAACTCTGTTCAAAGAACTGACGGACTATGCTAACTTGGTTCTATTATCTGATGGTGAAGCCCATTCACTCGTGATCATGGAAGCCTTCGCTGCAGGTCTCGGTGTGGTCATCAGTGAGTTTGCAACTGCGAACCTGGATCTAGACAAAAAATTTATCACTGTTATTCCAGAGAAGAGAATTAAAGATCTGGAATATGTTGAAACTCAGATCATCAAGAACCGTGAGTATTCTGTTACTCACCGTGATGAGATTCTTGAGTATGCTAAGGAGTTTGAATGGAAGAACGTTCTGCAGAAACATTATCTGCCGGCCGTTCAGAAACTGATTGAACAGGCACCACAACCAGAACCTCCAGTACCGACTAACTATCTCGAAAAGAATAAAGCAAAATACAAACTAAAGAACTTTGGGCCTTTGTATTACATCAATCTGGACGCACAACCAGAACGGGATGCAGAGATGCGGGTGATGTGTAAGTATTGGGGATTGAAACCAACTCGTGTGCCCGCATTTGATGGTCGCAATGATAAGTTAGAAAGTATCATCGAAGGTAATTACCCTGAGGGTGTAACATCTGGTGAGATCGGATGTGTCACATCACATCTTAAAGCCATCAAACTCTGGTATGAAACATCCGACACTCCTTATGCTGTGTTTGCAGAGGATGATGTTAGTTTTGATACTGCTAAGTTCTGGGGATTTGAGTGGGATACCTTTATGGAAAAGGTTCCTTATGATTGGGATTGTATTCAACTTGCAATTATCAACCCTGGTATTGTCTATGCAAGTATGCACGCCCGTTGGGTGAACGATTTCTCCACGGCTTGTTATATGATTACTCGACACCACGCCAAAAAATTGATCAATCATCACTGTGTCGGTGATAAGTTCCGTCTGGATCAAGGTGTAAAACCAAGACCTGTTGCAGATGATCTGATCTACAATTGTGGTAGAACCTATGCCATTCCCCTATTCCACTATAAGATTGAATTGGGTTCTTCAATTCATCCTGATCACCTGGAAATTTTCCATCGTAGTAGTCACGATGGTATTCTGAATCACTGGAGAGAAAGTTTGGCTCAGATGGAGGATCAAACTTTGTTGTTTAATTATGATCCTTATATGGGTCGTATTCCACCTGAGTGTGAAGGAAAATAGTCCAAATAAAAAGTGCTTGACATGATCCCAAAGAATGTGTTAAAATAAATACATTCAGGTGATGAGACCTCAATTACTCGTTGACTCACTGAACACGGAGTTTGTCGAAACTCCTTACATCCGCAGGTATTACTCTG
>Ga0169931_10007946_pt1 | contig 15616 bp, 16 predicted proteins | sample Kivu_15m_20L_FD_129675 | JGI IMG/M metagenome (GOLD analysis project Ga0169931, IMG submission 129675) | Freshwater microbial communities from Lake Kivu, Western Province, Rwanda to study Microbial Dark Matter (Phase II) - Kivu_15m_20L... | ecosystem: Environmental > Aquatic > Freshwater > Lake... | reverse complement strand
CACGGAATCGAGGACAGCCTCGCGGTTCGAATCATGCCCCGTTCCATCAGGAACCGGGTTGGCTCTGATCAGGGGAGAGTCAAACGGCAAATACCCCAGATCCACTGCCAGCCTAGGGTCAATGAAACTCCCGGGCTCCGTCGGGTCCGAGACGGGTTCGATAGAATCCAGCGTCGGGGAGGCGAGGGCGGTCGGGAGCGCCATCTGGGTAACGTCGGGACGAACCTTGGTAGATTCAACGGGTTCCAAGGTTTCGGCTTCGGGCTCGGTCTCCCGTTCAGGCATGTCTTGCCCGGGAGGAAGAATCCAACTGGAGACCGATCCCTCACCAAATTTTCCTCGGAGGAATTCTTCTCCAATCGGTCGCACTGGCACGACGTCAGGGACGGAGATCGACCCAATGCCGCGATGCATCCGGGTGGCTGGAGCCAGATGTTTCGGTTCGGACGGGATCAAGGCGGAGGGGGCGCGTCGATGGGCACCTTGGGTACCGCATTCACCCGCGAGGACCGATGCGAATTCAGAAGCGGATTCACCGCTCGACACCGTCGAATCAACCAACGTCGTCGCCCCTGGCAGCAGGCTGCTCAACGGATCCAATCTGACGCCCAAGGCACTCATTTGGGAGGGGCTGCCGGAGCGTTGGTTGCCGACTCCGCCGGACGGGTGGATAGGCCCAGCATGATCTTGGAGACCTCCGCGGCATTCCTTGGACCTGCCGGCCCAGAAGAGGCCAGCGCTGCGAGGAGGCTGGCGGAATTGGTGGTTCCCACCACCATCAGGGTCTTGGCGATCTCGACGGGTGTGAAGTTGGTGAGGATCGAGATGGCCTGGGGGGGCGTGAGGGCCGTGAGCCTTCGGGCATGCTCCTGCAACCGGCCCTGCTCCTCCTCCTCAATGTACCTAAGCCGGCTCGTGAGGAGCTGGTCCTGCGAGATCCGGGTCTTGGCGATCCACTGGGTGGCGATATTCAGGTTCTGCATCTCGAGCTTCAATCGTTCCTCGAGTTCCCGCAGACGCCTTTCGCGGTCCTCGATGTAATCCATGCGCTGCCGGAACTGGACGAGGAGGTTGACGACATCGGGATTGTCGAACCTGAGCGAACCGGGTTCCGCAGTCTCCCGCATGGCCTCGAGGGCCCCGAGACTGACCTCGGCCCGCTGCTCAGCCTCTACTGGGACTGCCTCGGGCGGATCCTCGAGAATCTCATCCTCGGGGTCTTGTTTCGCCGCGGTTTTGTGAGAGGCGATCGCGATCTGCTGCAGACCGGATTGAAGGGCGGAGAGAGCCGATTTTCTTCCAAGAAAATAGGCGGTGACGCTCGATCCGAGTCCGAGCATCACGATCAGCATTGGGACGAGGAGCTGTTTCATGCACGCACATGGCGTTGAACCACCCATTCATCGAGGCAGGTCTCCACTTGCCGCTTTTCGGCGGCAACGAAGTCATCGAGCCGACTCCGACGGAGCTTCTCGAGGAATTCCCTCTTCCGTTGCCCCTCGCGCCAAGCCGCCTCGCACCGGACGACCTCCTCGCGTCTCCGGTCGCTCTCCCGTGCCGCGTTGCCGATGCCGACACGCAACCCCGCCTCCAACTGCATCGCCATCGCGGGAGGAAGCCCCCCTTCGGAGAGGGATTGGCGGACGGCCCGCAGATCGTTCATCAGTCCGTGCAGGATATCCCCCGAGGCGGCCAGCTTGGCGTTCGCGGCGGCCAACGCGGCCGCAGCGACCCGTTCCTGCGAGGAGCGGATCTCCAGAACCCTCTCGAGACTGAATCGAAACCGACTCATCGCGTACCTTGCGCAGCACGAAGCGAGCCAGAAGATGGCCGACGTCCTGGCCCGGGGGCGGCCTCGGTTGTCACCGGCGGCGCAGGGCGAAGGGCTTCTCCCAGCTGGTTCCAGAGCTTAGTCGGGTCAGGGGAATCCCGATGACCCTGCTTGAGGAACGATTCGATCTGGGGCAGCACCTGAACAGCCCGGTCCAGCCGTGGATTCATCCCGGTGATGTAGGCACCGATGTTGATGAGATCCTCGTTCTGACGATGAACTGCCAGGAGATCCCGTGCCTCGGACTGAAGGGCGATCTGCCCCTCGTCGAGTATTCCCCGGTTGAGTCGACTGATGCTTCCCAGCACCTCAATGGCCGGCCAATGGTTCCGGTCTGCCAGTTCCCGGGAGAGCACGATGTGCCCATCCAGGATCGCTCGGGTGGCATCGGCGATCGGCTCATTCATATCGTCCCCTTCGACCAGTACGGTGAAAATCCCGGTGATTGAACCCTGGTCTGAATTTCCGGCCCGCTCGAGCAGGCGCGGGAGCGTGGCGAACACGGACGGCGTGTAGCCCCGCGCAGTGGGGGGCTCTCCGACAGCGAGTCCGACCTCGCGTTGCGCCATCGCAAACCGGGTCACTGAATCCATCATCAACAACACCCGACGGCCTTCGTCCCGGAGCTGCTCGGCGAGGGCCAACGCCAAGTGCGCGGCCTTGATGCGGACGAGCGCCGGTTGGTCCGCGGTGGCAACCACGACAATCGACTTGGCCCGGCCCTCGTGGTTGAGATCCCCCTCGAGGAACTCCCGCACCTCGCGGCCACGTTCCCCGATGAGGGCCACGACGTTGACGTCGGCACTGGACCTCCGGGCGATCATGCCCAGCAAGGTGGACTTCCCCACGCCGCTGCCGGCGAAGATACCCACCCGTTGTCCTTGTCCGAGGGGCACAAAGGCGTCGATGGCACGGACCCCCGTGGTCAATCGATGCTGGATGCGGGCCCTGCGGAGCGGGTTTGGGATCCCAGTTTCCGTGCCTTCGACGGTTCGCATTTCGATCGGGCCGGCCTCATCAAGGGGCTTGCCTAGACCATCGATCACGCGCCCTTGAAGGCGATTGGCGATGGGCACGCGTCGACGTTGGACATAGAGCCTCACCTCATCGCCCGGGGCGAGACCCTCGAAACCATCGAGCGGCATGAGCACGAGCCGCTGGTCGTTGAAGCCCACGACCTCGACGGGGATTTCTCGACCACCGGAGCCCCGGATGACGCAGAGTTCGCCGAGAGAGGCGCGAAGACCAACCGATTCGATGATCGACCCGGCAACCCGGGTCACGGATCCCACCTGGGTGATCAATCGAGCCTCGCGAAGCCGGTCTTGAGCGACCCGGACGAATCGCAGGGGCTCAGGTTCCTCTGGGACAAGATCGAACATCAGGCAACTTCGAGCGCGTTGCGGAAACTCTCGATCCGGGAGGAACGGAGTCCATCGATCATGCCGGACTCGGTCTCAACCATGCATCCGCCGCGGTCCACCGAGGGATCTGCCTCGAGGCGGATCCCCCGCCCCAGACATAGGGAGCGGGACGCACTGCTGGAGGCCGACTCCAGAAGCCGGAGGTCCTCCGGATTCAGGAGGACGCGGACGACGGGAACCAACAGCGCCGATCCCAGGGTCTCCCGAAGACTGGCCTCGATGGATTCGACCGTCACCGGGAGTCCTCCCACAATCTTGGAAACAGCCTCGACGGTGAGTTGAAGCAACCCCTTCTCCAACTGTCTGAGATGATCTTGAAGGCGGACCGATACGGTCTGGGACATATGCTCGAGGAGAACCCCGACCTCATCACGATGCCGCTGCCCGAGTTCCTCGCGGACGCGGGCGACGCGTTCCTCGCAGGCGGTTGCCGCCGCGGCAAGACCTCGATTGTAGGCCTCGTGCTCGATTCGACGCTTTTGCGCCTCGAAATCCACCGGAGGGGCTTGGCGTTCCTCACGGTGGGTTCCGAACCCTGCGAGTCGTACGTCTCGCAACAGCGGGTGTTCCCTAAGGATGGGTGCAGTCATGTTCATGGGAGGCTGGCTTCAGGAGGCTTCCAGGGAGATCTCACCTTCACTTTCAAGGCGTCGGACGACATCGACGATGCCTTCCTGCGCCTGTTCGATCTCGCGGAGGCTGATCTTTCCGAGGTTTGAAATCTCATCCGCAACCGTCTCCGCGGCACGCTTGGACAGGGCACTCAGGAGGGCCTGGCGCAGGTTCTCGTTCGCGGCACTGAGCGCAATGGCAAGCCGGGCGGCATCAACCTCCCGCAGAATTTTCTGCAGTGACTTGACGTCGAGCGTTGCAAGGTCGTCGAAGGTGAACATCTTCATGCGGATGGACCGGACGAGATCGGGAACCCGTTCGTCGAGCTTGTTCAGGATCCCCTGACGCAGAGACTTATCCATGGCGTTCAGGGTCGCTGCTGCCGACTTGATACCACCGGTCTGGTTCAACGCCTTAGTGACCTTGCGCCCCACCTTCCTTGAGAGAACTTCGCCAACAGTCTCAACGACTTCTATGGGCGTGGACGCCAGCGTCGCCAGTCGCTCGATGACCTGTTCCTGAAGAGATTCTGGAAGGTTCTTGAGCACATCGGAACCCTTCTGCGCGGTGAGGTAGCTAACGACGAGAGCCACTGTCTGGGGCTGTTCGTCCTTGAGGAGATTGCAGATCGAGGTCGCGTCCAGATCGATGATCTGTTGCATCGCGGCCACAGACGTTCGACGCGTACCCACGCGTCCCACGATCTCGGCGGCTTTGAAGAGGCCCACGGATTTCTCTAGTACGATCCGTGTGTACTCGACGGAGCCGCCCACGCTGGAGTTGGCCTGCATGGCCATCTCGGTGAACTCCTTCAGGACCTGGGTCTGCTGCTCGACCGACAGGAGCGGCAGGTTGACCAACTCGGAGGACACCAATTCCCGTTCGTTGTCATCAAGGCTCTTGATCAGGATGCTTGCGCTTTCCTCGCCCAGCAGCACGAGCAGTGCGGCAATCTTCTGGGAGGGGGAGAGTCTCATGACCGTGCGGGGAGCCTTGGGATACAGTTCGGGGCGAGGTGCCGGATCATTCCTTCTCGGGTTCGCTCACGAGCCAAGCCCTCGCGGCTTGGACCATCTTCTGGGGATTGTCCCGGATGAGATCCTTGAGCACTTCGAGGGTGACGCGTTCAGGCCGTTGTTTGCTGAGGCCGAAGTCCATCTTCATCTTCTTCTTCTTCTCCTGAGCCTCCTGATCGTCCTCGGCATCGTCGTCGCCCGACCCATCCGCGGACCCACCCGCGACGGCGCCGCCACCTCCAGCGGCCATTGCGACGGCCGTTACCGGTACACCACCCATCGCCATCTGCGGCATCCCAATCAGCTGTCCCACAGGGACCCCCGCCGCCAGAAGCTCTTCGGAACCCTTGCGGAGCATCCGCCACAGGATGAGAAGGATCAGCCCGCTGACACCCACGACCCCGAGGATCCGCGAGAGTTCGAGCCCGCGTGTCCACAATGCGTCCCGATCCACCCGTGCGGCCTCCCTCTGTTGGGCCTCCTCGTTGAAGGGCAGCTCCTCGACCACCACCTCGCCCAGCGGATCCTTATCGGTAAGCCCCAGTGCCCGCTCGGCGGCGCGCTTCAACTTGTCGAGATCGGCCGCACTCCGCGTGACCAGTTTCCGGTCGTCGGCCTGCCCCTCGAGGCGCTGGTTGACGAATACCGCCGCGCTGACGCGTTTGAGTCCACCAACCCCCGCGATCACGTTGGTCTGGCTTCGGCTGACGTAGAAATCGTCAATCTGGTCGATCTTCTGCAGCCTCGTGCCCTGGGTGGGCGCCGCGTTGACGTTGGTCGTCGTGTTGGCGGCGATCCCCGCTACACCACCCGGCGTGGCAGACGTCGAATCGGTGGTCTCCTGACGTCGGGTCTGATTCTTGGGCACGGACCCCTGCGGATCGAAGTAGTCCGAGGTTCGCGTGATGGCATCGAATGAAAGATCGGCCGAGACCCGAACAACCGCCTGGCCGGGACCGAGGATCGTCTCGAACATCGAACGCAGTTTTTCCGTGAGGTAGCGTTCGATATTCTTCCGCTGCTGGAGCTGCCCACCCACGAGCGAGGCTGAGCCGTATTCCTCGGCGGGCTCGGACAACACCGCCCCATAGTTGTCCACGACGGTGACGTCCCGGACCTGGAGGCCCTCCACGGCGTTCGACACGAGGAAGCGGATGGCGCTGACGGCCTCCTGTGTCAGGAGTCCCGGAACGCGGACGTTGAGGAAGACCGACGCCGTGGCCTTGCGCTGCGCATCGATCACCAACCGGTTCTCTGGCAGGACGATCATCACCCTCGAGGTCTCGACGCCCTCGATCTGCTGGATTGTCCGGGCAAGTTCTCCCTGGATGGCCCGGACGTAGTTGGCCCTCTGGACGAAGTCCGACATGCCGAAAGCGGGCTTGTCGAAGATCTCGAAACCGGTGCCCTCCGCCTTCGGCATCCCCTTGGCTGCCAGCTGTGCTCGGAGCGAATGCACCTGTTCGGCGGGCACCTGGATCGCCGATCCACCTGAAACGATTCGGTGGGGAACCTTCTGCCCTTCCAGCACGGTGACGATGCGGCCCGCTTCCGCGGCATCGAGTCGTCCGTAGAGGAGGCGCCATTCCGTGTCCGAACCCATCCAAGTCATCGCCGCACCCACACCAAGTACCGCAAGGGCCGCCAGACCAAAGAGCACCTGCTGTGAAACGCTAAGCTTGGACCAGATTTCCCGGAGCTGCCGAAGAAGGTTTTGGAGGACATCCATGTTCTTTAAAATCTAGGCGGAATCATTGGATCGACTCTGGAGCGGCGTCAGACCTGCATCCGCATGAGCTCCTGGTAGCCGTCGAGGAGCCGGTTCCGGACCTCAAGCATGAGCTGGAACGAAACGGAAGCTTCCTCGGAGGCGACCATCACCTGATGGACCGGAACATTCTGTCCGGAAAGCAGGGCGGCCGTGGTCTGGCTGGAGATCTTCTGGGATTCGTCGGTTCGACGGATCATGTCGGTGAGAACATCTCCGAACCGCGCATCGGCCTTCGGAGCAGCCACGCCGGACAAACCGCCCTCTGGGGAACCTCCCGGTGATCCACCGACACGCGGCATGACGGGCCGGGCCCAGGTGGTGGCAAGGTTGTTGGAGAATCCCGGGGTTATGGGTGTCATGAACGGGGTTCGATGGGTGGCATCGGTTCAGGTTCAGCCACGGCGTCCGATGGACAGGGCCTGCAGGGCGAGGGCGCGTCCGTTCCGGATCACGGCAAGATTCGCCTCGTAGCTCCGGCCGGCTGAAATCAGGTCGGCCATCTCCTCATGCACGTTGATTGCAGGATAGGAGACATATCCCTCGGCATCGGCATCCGGATGGCCCGGCTGGTGGACGCGGACGGGGGGACGATTGTCCGACACGATTTCCGCGCGGCTCAGGGCGCCGGAGACCCCGGCAGAACTGGTTGGCGACGGTGAGAGGGCCTCCCCAAGGGCCTCGCTGAAGCGGACGGCCTGACGCTGGTAGGGCCCGCCGGCGTTCGTGCGTGTGGTGCGGGCATTTGCCACGTTCTGGCTGATGACCTCCATGCGGAGCTGCTCGGCCTGAAGCCCCTGGCTGGCCGACAAGGCTCCCGGGATCAGATTCACGACACCCTCCCGCTGATCGCCGCACGGAGGCGCGACATCCTGCCGTTGATCAGCTGCACATGCAGCCCGTGCTCCAGGCCATTCTCCTGGATCGCCATCAGCTCGTCGGTGAGATTCACCGTGTTTCCATCCGGGGACTTCGGCGTCGCAATCATGTCGACCGACGCCCGAGGCCGCAGCGCCGCGATCGAATCGCCATCCTGCCGAAGTACCGCATCCCGAAGGCTCTGTTGGAAGGTGGTGGGAACCTCCAACCGCCGATAACCAGGCGTCTCGAGGTTGGCGATGTTGGCCGCGAGGGCACGCTGCCGCTCGACGCAGGCATCCAAGCCTTTTTTCGCCGCCTGATAGTTGATGCCTCCAAACAAGGCCTCGGTCATGGAGCCCCCCGCAGCACGGTGCATGCCAGCAACCCGAACCCCGGGGATGTCCGTGGGTTGGTCTGTGACTTGCTGCGTTGCCCCCGATGCGTCCTGTTGTTCATGTCCTCGGCACCCTGTGGATCGGGTTCGTGGTCGCCTGTGCGGATGGATCCTCGGTGCCGCGGGAACCCTCCGCCACCCGGACCGCATCGAATGGGGTCGAGTCGCCGGGTGCTGTCGTACCGCTGCAGTCCCGTCTTCAGGCCGATGCGCCACGGGTTCCCTCCCTTGTGCCGACAGCGAAGGACGCGGCGAATCTCCCCACTCCGAGTCGTGCAGCACCTGCTCTACAGAAAGACCCAGATGATGGTGAATCCGGGGAGTCGAAGGCCGAAGTGACCTCATTGGCGGCAGGTCGAACGGTCGAGGAGTCGCTCGCCCAGCTTGAACCGTCGTTCTGGTACAATCTCGCCCTCTCCAACCATCTGGACCATCTGGCCAAGGGTCACCCCACGAATCTGACGACCGCGATCGAGGCCTATCGGAAGGCATCGGATGGCGATTGCGCGCCTGCGCTGGTGAACCTGGGCTACGCGCATGACCTCGGGATGGGGGTTCCCTTCGACCCGGGTCGGGCGGCCGAGTTCTACCAGAGGGCGGCGGACCTCGGGAACCCGATTGCCGCCTACAATCTGGGGAGAAAGTATTTCACGGGGACCAATGGACTTCCGCTCGACTGGTCAGCATCTCAGAGATTTCTTCAACGGGCCGCCGAGGATGGGTTGCTTGCTGCCCAACATCTGTTGGGGCTACTACTGCAAGAACAAGGCCGAAATGTGGAGGCCCAAGGCTGGTTCAACCTAGCCGCCGAGCACGGCTACATCCCCTCGATGTGCAGCCTGGCCAACCTAGTCCACTATAGTACCAAGGGAGTGCCCCAAGACCTGCCGAGGGCAGTCCAGTGGTATCAACGGGCTGCCGCGGAGGACTTTGTCCCGGCGCAGTTCCAGTTGGCCGTTCTCTTTGACCACGGGCTTGGGGTCCAGAACTCGGTTCTTGCGGAGTCCTTCCTCCGCAAGGCCTCCGAGCGAGGCCATCGTGAGGCCCAGTATTTGCTGGGCGGATACCACTATCGCGGCAGAGTTGTGCCGATGGATCTCGCCGAGGCCTACCGCTGGTGGACGCTGGCCAGCGCATCAGGACTCGAGGTGGCGACGGTGGCCCTAAGACAGCTCGAGCGGATCCTCCCGGAGGCAGACCGGGAGCGCGGCCGCCGTCTGGTTGCCAACTTCCATCCGATCGCCTCCATTTACAAGGATGCCGGGATGGCCCAGATCCGGGCCAACGCGCGCCCGACATCAATGGTAACCCTCGCCTCGGGTGCAGGGTTCGTCGTCTCGGATTCTGGACATGTCGTGACCTGCACTCCCGCCTCGAATGGTGAGATTGGTTCATTCTTGGTCTCGCTGGTCGGCGGACGACTGTCGGCCGACAAAGTGACCACCGACCCGACGCTGGGCCTATGCGTGGTGAGGGTCGCTGGAGGAGGAAAGATGTTCCACCCGCTGCCGCTTCAGACCCATCGCAGCCACATCATGACAGGCGCCTGGGTGTTCTGCGCGCATCTGGAAACCGGGAAAAGCCTGCAGGATCGGCTGAAACAGGTATCCTTACGGACCCGCATCGCCCGTCCCACGGGAATGAGGGCCGATCCGCGCCAGTTCTGCCTCGGCAACCGTCTGCCCGAGACTTTCCGGGGTGCCGCCGTGCTGGATGATCGGGGAGAGGTCCTGGGAATCGTGGTCGATCCCGATCCCGGCGACAGCACCCTGCCCGGGGCCCTGGTGCTGACCTCCCGGCATCTTCGGGACTACCTCCGCGCCCATGGCATCAACCCTGCCCTAGCCCCTGAAGCCGGCCCGGAACCCCGGGATGGTGAATCCGCACCCACCGTCTCACCCCACGCCGGCAACTCTCTCGTCTCCGTCGCCGCCCTTGGCAAGAACGCCTCCACACCGTGAACGCAGCGCCCGAACTTCCACTTCCATCTTCCGTCGCGTCGGATGTGGTCCATCTGCTTGCCCGCGAGGGCTACCTGCGCCTCGCCGAGGCGCTCCGGGAACTCCTGGGTGGTGTCAGAGATGCCCATGCATCCACCCCTCGAGTTGCGGTGGCCCGGGATCCCGAAGGCGACGCGGTGGTCTTCACCCCGTTCCGCCCGCCCCCGTTGGATCAGGGAACTTGGCTGGACCGGGCTCGACAGGTGGCCATCGCACATGCGTTCCTCCGGAAGGAGGCATCCGATGCGGCCGTCGAATGGCTCGAGGGCCGCTGCGGACTCCGCTTCGACGAGGCGCAGGTCGAGCGGGCCGGGATCGGGCTCGATGCCCAGATCCGGGCCTGGAGGCGCCGCCGTCTGCCGAGGCCCTTCTGGCTTTTCGTCCACACCTGGCGCGAGCGGGTGTTTCAACCCGCAGGTGCCGAGTGTTGGCCTGCGACCCTGGTGGTCGGCATCGATTCCCATGGATACCGGATGGTGGCGGATCTCGTCTTCGGTCCGCCCGGCGAACCGCATTGGGAGGACATCCTGAAGGCTCTGGATGTTCGAGGCATCTCGCCAGAGTCAGGGGGCCTGACCGCGAAGATGATTCCGGAGCTTTTCGAGGCGGTCACAACCCGGTGGCCAGGAGTCCGGTTCCAGATCTGCCAGCGGCAGTTTCTCTCACGGCTGGCAGCCCGGGATGAAACGGCCTCCTCGGGATTCCCGACCCGTCTCAACGGAGGGGTCGCTGAGCAGAGTGCAACCCTTGGTTTGTTGCTCAGTGCCCACCCGCAGATGCAGCCGTGGGCGATCGACCCGGTGCCCGGAAAGCCCAGTGTGCTGACCGCAGCCACGCTGCCGCGAGATCTGCGCCCCGCAATCGCCTCGCTCCAATGGTTGGAACGGGAAATCCGCCAGTGGCGGACCCGAGCCCTTCAGGACAGACTGGCGTTGTCCCCGTCGATGAAGGCCCGCCTGTTGTCGGCAGCCGCCATCGAATGGGAAGGAACGCTGGATGTCCGACGGCCGTTCGTGGATTCTGAGTTTATCTTGGAAATTCTCCAAGCGGACAGCCACAAGACCCCAAAGAACCAGTGAACTATGGCGTCATTCTTAGGTGCCGCCGTTGGCATCTCCCTCGCCGTCGTCCTTTTAGCCATGGCTTTGGCGAGGGAGACCGCATTAGACCGTGCGCTCTACCATGCTGCATTGACCGGCGGGGCGACCGCGGTCCTTGGACGCTACTGGATCCGACAGATGATCGTGGCCGCAGGGGCCACCCAGAAGCAGCGGGAGGACGAGGCACGCAGGAAGGAGGCGGATCGCGCGGCGGCCTCCAACCCTGCCGCCACGGCGTCGCAACCCGCACAATCCCCGGCTAGGGCAGGATGACCAACTCACCAACCATCGCCGCACCAGAGGCATCGCTGACCCACCGGGTCCGCGCCGCACATTGCTATCGTGACTCGGTGGAGGCCGCCGACACCGAGGACGATCTCCTCCAACGCTACACCCCGCTGGTCATCCGGACCGTGCAACGCTACTGCCCGGCACTTCCCGCCGGCACGGATCTCGACGACTGGATCAACATCGGCCTGTTCGCCCTGGTCCAGGCCTGGAGAACCTATGATCCTCTCCGTGGCGCCTCCTTCCCGCACTTCGCAAGGATCCGGATCAAGACCGCTGTCTTCGACGAGCTGCGGAGGATCAGTCCCCTGAGCCGCGGTGACCTTGCGCGTCGACACAAGTTGGAGGAGGCGATCGACCACCTGTCCCAGGAACTCGGTCGGCCGCCCGAGGAGTCGGAGATCGCCGCTTGGATGGGATTGTCCCAGGAGGACTACGCTCGTCTCCTCGACCGGCTCCGAGGCGTGGTGTTCGAGAGCCTTTCGGAACCCTCGTTCCTCGCCAGCGACGAGCTTCCCTCCCGGGAGCTGGCCGACCTCAACCAGCCAGGACCAGTCGAACAGCTTCTTGACCGCGAGCTTCAGGACGAGCTTCGGAAAAGGATCCTGCAGCTTCCCGACATCCAGAGGAAGGTGCTGCACATGTTCTATTTCGAGGGACTGCGACTGAAGGACATTGGCGAACTGCTTGGATTCACGGAGGCTCGTGCCTGCCAGATCCACGTGCAGGCCGTGTCCTCTCTGCGGGCGCACTTCAAACGCATCCGAAACGCAATCTGACCCCCGTCTATGATCGTCATCATCGGCTTCATCATCATCATTGGTCTGACGCTGGCCGGTTTCAGCATGAACGGCGGCAACCCCGTCGGACTCATCCATATCGGCGAGATCATCCCGATCTTCGGGATGGGCGCCGGTTGCCTAGTCATCATGGCCCCAGTCAAGATCCTCAAGGCGATCGTCCATGGTCTGCTGATGACCCTGAAGGGGGCCCCCTACAAGAAGGGGGACTACGAGGAGTTGCTAAAATGCCTCTATGAACTGTTCGTCTTGGGACGCCGCGGCGGCATGATCGCCCTCGAGGAGCATGTAATGAATCCCCACGGAAGCAGTCTCTTCAAAAAGTACACTAAGTTCCACGGCAACCACCATGCCATGGAGTTTCTGTGCGACGGGCTCAAGCCCGTCGTCGACGGCCGCATCAAGCCAGACCAATTGGAGTCCCTAATGCGTCAATCGATCAACACCGCGCACACCGAACATCATGAACCGGTCGAGGTCCTCACCAAGGTGGCCGATTCCATGCCCGCCTTCGGGATCGTCGCCGCAGTGCTCGGCATCGTGCTGACGATGGGAAAGATCGACCAGGGAACCACGGTGGTCGGTGCAAGCATCGGCTCCGCGCTGTGCGGAACCTTCTACGGCATCTTCCTCTCCTACGGCGTGATCGCCCCGCTGGCGACCAACATCGACTTTATCGGTCGCGCCGAGGCCGTGTATTTCAACTGCATCAAGGAGGCCACGGTGAGCTTCGCCAACGGTGCCGCGCCGCTGGTCGCCTGCGAGATCGGTCGACGCGTCCTCGCCGATGATGTCCGACCGGCCTCGGCCGAGCTTGAGACCATGCTCAAAACAATGAAGTAGGTCGTCCGAAACCAATCACCAAACCATATGGGAGCAGGAGGAGGAGGAGCTTGGAAGGTGGCCTATGCCGATTTTGTGACCGGCATGATGGCTTTCTTCATGGTCATGTGGATTGTCGCCCAAGACGAGAAGACCAAGGGGGAATTGGCCAGCTATTTCCGTAACCGGATGATGTCGGCAGTGAAGCAGTCGGTCGGTGTGCTCCCGAACAAGACCAAGGATGCGGATCAAGACCCGAACAAGTCGGACCTGTTCCAGAATCCGTCCAGTGTACCGCTCGAATTCATGCGACAACTGGATCAGAGGCTTGAACGAGCCCTGATGGAGAACCCGGATTGGAAGGACACAAAGTCGGTCAAGGTGGACCGCACCAACGAGGGCCTGCTGATTACGTTCTTCGACACACCGGGCAAATCACTGTTCCAGTCCGGCTCCAAGGATCCCACGGACTTCGGGCAACTGGTGTTCGAGACGGTTGCGTGGGAGCTGGCCCGATATCCGAATGTCGAATTGGAGCTCAACGGACATACCGCGGGCGATGGCAACGCCGGAAGCGAGGATCCATGGGAGCTCTCGAGCGGTCGGGCCAACACCACCCGTCTCCTGCTGCAGAACAACGGGGTCAAACCGAACCAGGTGAAGAAGGTTTCCGGACTCGGTGCGGAATCCCCCCTGCCCGGCCGGTCCAGGAACGACCCTGGGAACCGTCGGACCTCCATCCTGGTCCGGGCCGGCCCAGGAACCCCCCCCACCTCGCAGTGAGCGCCCCCTTCGTTCCATTCACGGAAGGCGCCAGGGGCCCTGAACCGGAGACTCCGGCCTTCGAGCCGGCGTCCATTCCCGACATCGGGGCTCCGGCACCTGTCGTCTCCCCGGAGAAGGCTCTCGCCGATCTCGCCGATGGCCTCCGCATGGGTCTCGACGGGCACCTCCTGGAGCCTCTGCTGCACAACCTCGTGGGTGGACACATGGGCCGGGTCGAGTCCTGCCCCCTTCCCCTGCGGGATTTCTCGCTGCCCGCGCCGGAGCGGACCCCCGCCGTTTCGGAACGCGCGCCATCGATCGTGGTCACCCGGGTGGGTGATCTAATCCAAAAGGTAACGGTCGAGTGCCCCTGCGGCGAGCGGATCTCGCTCGACTGCGTCTACTGAACCTCTCCGAACACGAGCACCATGGCAGGCATCGATCTTTCGGTCTCGGGACTGGCTTCTGGATTCGACTGGAAGTCGGTGGTGGATCAGCTGACCGCGGTGGAGCGGCAGCCCCAGGTGAAGGTCCGAAGCGAACAGGCGGACCTTGCCAAGCGCCGGGATGCCCTCGGCCAGCTCGCCAACCGGCTCAGCGATCTCAAGAAGAAGGCCGAACTCCTGCAGCAGCCTTCGCTGTATGCGAGTCGGACCGCATCCTCGAGCGACGAGAAGATCGTCACAGCAGCCGCCGCTGGCGATGCGGTCACCGGCGGCTTCCAGTTGGCGGTCACGACCGTGGCAACGGCTGCGGCCTGGAGGTCCAACAACACCGGGATCTTCAGCCAGGTCCATGGAACGGACATCACCCGGAACAGCGGCGGGACGCCCACCCTCGGTTCCATCAACTGGGGCCCCACTCTGACCGCTGGAACGGTCAGCCTGTCGGTCAAGACCATGGCGAGCGGTTTGATGACGACGGCGTCCATCCCGGTTTCCAGCGGAGACACGATGGCCGATCTGTTCAGCGCCATCCATGCAGCCACAGGCATCGAAGCGACCTACTCAGCCACGACCGACACGGTGACCTTCACGCCACCCGCGGGTTCCAGCATCATCCTTGGAGCGCCGAACGACACATCCAACCTTCTCGGCTGCCTCAAAGTGTTCACGCCAGCAACCCTGGGTTCCGCGGCCGAGAGCACGTCGGGCATCGGCTCGCTGAGACTCGCGACGTCCCTTGCAGGCCAACCCCTCTCGAACGGGGTTTCCCCGGCGTCCGGCACCTTCACCATCAATGGAACGGAGGTGTCGTATTCCACCTCCGACACCCTCGCCTCCCTTCTCGCCAACATCAACGCCTCGGATTCGGGTGTGATCGCGACCTACGACCAGTCCGCCAACCAGATCGTCCTTCGCAACAAGGAGCCCGGAAATCGGGGAATCACGGTGGCGGATTCCACCGGAAACCTCATGTCGGCCCTGGGCATTCTCTCGGGCACCCTGACCGAGGGAACGGATCTTGAATTCTCCATCAACGGGGGAGCCACGCAGCGGAGCCGATCCAACACCATCAGCGAGACCGATTCCGGACTGACCGGGGTCACCTTCACCGCGAAACAGACGGGCACTGCAACGGTCGCCACCGAGGTCGATACCGCCACGATGTCGAAGGCGATCACGGATTTCATGACCGCCGCCAGCTCCGTGCAGACGTTGATCTCATCCCTGACCGTCAGCAACCGAGATGCGGCCGGCAAGGTCACCTCAGGGGTCCTCGCCTACGACCAGACCGTGTTCCAACTGGGTTCGGCACTTCGCTCCCTGATGATGCCGCTGACCTCGGGCCCGAGCAGCGTGATCCGCAGCTTCGAGGATCTGGGCTTCGCGACATCGGGGTACTCGAACGAAATCACGGTCTCGAGCGCCGCAAAACTGAAGGAGGCCCTGACCTCGAATCTGGGCGAGGTGAAGGCCTATCTCTCGACCGCAT
>Ga0169931_10007945_pt1 | contig 15617 bp, 18 predicted proteins | sample Kivu_15m_20L_FD_129675 | JGI IMG/M metagenome (GOLD analysis project Ga0169931, IMG submission 129675) | Freshwater microbial communities from Lake Kivu, Western Province, Rwanda to study Microbial Dark Matter (Phase II) - Kivu_15m_20L... | ecosystem: Environmental > Aquatic > Freshwater > Lake... | reverse complement strand
CGCGCAGCTCGCCAAGCTCATACGAGGCGTGCCGTTCAAAAATGGAGTTGACGTTCAGAAGGAGGGCCGTCAGGAGATCGCCGCCTGATTCGATCGGCGTACACAACATTTGACTATTTCTCCTCTTTGCGAAGCACAGCTATCCCGCGTATGACGTCTATAGCCCGCCCTATCGGCATGGCACGGTCATCGATGTCGTCTGGTCGATGTTCAACCTGTCGCACGGCCCGGCCTATAGCGAAGCCCGGTACGTCATCGACCATGCAAGCCGTGAAGACCGCCTCTACCTCGCCGGCCATAGCGGCGGGGTGCAGCGCAGCGCCGCCGCCTCGCAAATTCTCACGCACCATAAGTACCGTGTCGTCAAAGCCGTCGGCATCGCGGGGCCGAGCATCGGACAGGCCCTGGTCGATCCCCGGTATCCGGAGGCCTTCAAGGTCTACCTCAACACCGGATCGGGCGCCAATCAAGATGTCGTCTCGAAAGTCGGCATGGTGGCGGGCGGCTTCTCAACGCTGCTCGACTACACCGTCATCGTGCCGCTGAAATACACGGTCGGCAATCTTGCGGCCTGGAAACGCGGCGACATCTATCAGGCCTTCGACCGGATCGGTTTTTCCAACGCCACCATCGTGGAAGTCGCCCGCAAACCGTCGAGCCGCCACCAGACGCCGTTGCGCCTCTCGTTCACCGACCGCCTGGTCTTCGACGCCTATCTCCGTGACGAATTTGCCATGGCCTTCCGGGAAGATCTGGAACGGCCGGACAGCCCCGACGGCACAGAACGGCCGCATGCTGTTCCGTGGGAACGGTAGCCACCGGCTGGCCGCACCTCCGGTCCATCCCCCCAATGGCTGAACGCCGGACAGGCTCACAGGGATGGACCGGAGCCCTCCCGACAACGTAGAATACGGAACTGCTTTTCCTGCCCCCTCTCAGCCTCCGCGAAGGCGCGTTGGAAACAGCACCTCTCAACCGGCCGTCTTACTAGATGAAGGGATCGTCATGAGTTTGAAATGCGGAATCGTCGGGCTGCCCAACGTGGGCAAATCTACCCTCTTCAATGCGCTCACCAAATCGGGCATCGCAGCGGAGAATTACCCCTTCTGCACCATCGAGCCGAATGTCGGCATCGTGGAAGTGCCGGATGAACGGCTGAAGGCGCTCGCCGAGATCGTGAGTCCGCAGCGCATCCAATACGCCACGACCGAGTTCGTGGACATCGCCGGACTGGTCGCCGGGGCCTCGAAGGGCGAAGGCTTAGGCAATCAGTTTCTCGCCAACATTCGTGAAACCGACGGCATCGTGAACGTGGTGCGCTGCTTCGAGGACGACAACGTGATTCACGTCGCGGGCAAGGTCGATCCGCTCTCCGACATTGCCACCATCGTCACAGAGCTGGCGCTGGCCGACCTCACCACCGTGGAAAAGGCGCAGGAAAAGAACGTGAAGCTCGTGCGCGCCGGCAATAAAGACGCCGCGAAGCTGGGCGAACTGCTGGACCAGGTGGCCGCCTGTTTAAACCAGGGCAAACCGGCCCGCGCCATGAAGCTGGATGCGGCCCAACTGGCTCTCTTGAAGCCGCTCTGCCTGCTCACCCTCAAGCCCGTCATGTACGTCGCCAACGTGTCAGAAACGGGGTTCACGAATAATCCCTTGCTGACGCGCGTGGAGGAATTTGCCAAGCAGGAAGGCGCGTCGGTCGTGGCCATTTGCGCCGCGCTGGAATCGGAAATCGCGGTGCTCTCGGATGAAGAAAAGAAGGAATTCCTGGCCGACACCGGCATGACCGAACCGGGGCTGAACCGCCTGATTCGCGCCGCCTACGAACTGCTCGGCCTGCAAACCTACTTTACGGCGGGCGTGAAAGAAGTCCGCGCCTGGACCATTCATGTCGGAGACACGGCTCCGCAGGCCGCCGGCGTCATTCATGGCGATTTCGAGAAGGGTTTCATTCGCGCGGAAGTCATCAGCTACGACGACTTCATCGCCTGCAAAGGCGAAGCGGGCGCCAAAGAAAAGGGCAAGATGCGGCTGGAAGGCAAGGAATACGTCGTCCACAACGGCGATGTCATGCACTTCCGGTTCAATGTGTAACGCTCGTTCATGAGTGAATCCTCCCCCATAGCCCATCCCCGCGATCCATTGCACGGGATCACGCTGGAGACCATCGTCACGCACCTGGTCGAACGGCACGGCTGGGAGGTGTTGGGGAAACGCCTCCCGGTCCGCTGTTTCCTGCATAACCCCAGCATCAAATCCAGCCTCACCTTTCTGCGCAAAACACCCTGGGCGCGCGAGCGGGTGGAAGGCATGTACATCGCGGAACTGCCGTGACGGAACACTGATACGATGGCATTGAACGCGACGATTTACAAAGCGTCCCTGCAAATCTCCGATATGGACCGCCAATACTACGGCGATCATGCGGTCACGCTCGCGCGCCATCCGTCAGAAACCGACGAGCGCATGATGATGCGGCTGCTGGCCTTTGCGCTGCACGCCCACGAAGACTTGTCGTTCGGCCGGGGCATCGGCGTCGAAGACGAACCGGCGCTCTGGCAAAAGGATCTCACCGGCGCCATCGACCTCTGGATCGAGGTGGGCCAGCCGGATGAGAAATTGCTCCGCCAGGCCTGCGGCAGAGCCAAGCAGGTCGTGGTGTATGCCTACGGCGGCCGAGGAGCCGATCTGTGGTGGGAGAAGAACCGAGGCACCCTGGAGCGATTGCCTCATCTCACCGTCATCAATCTCCCGCTGGAGGCGAGCCGCGCCTTGGCGCAGCTCGCGCAACCCAGCATGCAGCTGCCCTGCACCATTCAAGAAGGACAGATGTGGGTGGGAGAAGGCTCCCATAGCGCACACCTCGAATGGACGACCCTGAAAGCCGCCTCGACCCCGTTCAGGCCATGACTCAGAGATGATATGACCAAGAGAACCCGCATTCCCACAGATGGCGAACCCGCGGCCTGGGCAAGCCCCTTCGCGGCACTCAAGAACGTGGCGCTCCCGCCGGATCGCGCAAACCAACCGACCGTCACCCAACCAATTCCAACATCCACCGCACCGACGAAAAACCGCGGACGTGTAGACATCATCCGCTCCACCGCCCATCGCGGAGGCAAAACGGTCACGGTGGTCACGGGGTTTGCCGGAATTGGACAGGCCGAAAAAGAACAGCTCGCCAAAGAGATGCAGCAGGCCTGCGGCGCAGGCGGCACGGTGAAAGAAGGACGGATCGAAATTCAGGGCGATCAGCGCGAACGTGTGGCCCGCATCCTCACCGAGGCCGGCTTTCGCCCGGTGTTCGCCGGCGGATGAGCAGCGCGCGCGCCTTGCTTGACACCCTGAATGCCGATCCTCACAATGCCCCGCATGCCGGAACAGATCATTATCGAACGATTGGAATTCCGCGGACGTTGCGGCGTCACGCCTGAAGAGCGGGCCAAAGCGCAGCCATTGGCCGTCGATCTGGAACTGGACTGCCGGATCGGACCGGCAGGGCGATCCGACGACCTGGCGCACACGATCGACTATGCCGCTGTCGCCCGGCGCATCGTGGACATCGGGACCGCACAAGAGGCCTGCCTGCTGGAGACCATGGCCGAGCGGTTCCTCTCCATGCTCTTCACAGAATTCTCTATCGAGGGCGCCACGCTGTGGCTGCGAAAATTGCACCCTCCCATCAGCCACGTCACCACCTCCGTCGGCATCTCGCTGACTCGCACCAGGCTCCAGCACCATCTGGCACAGCAGGCCCAGGCGCCGGCCCCGTTTCTCCTGCAGCAAAGGCATCGCCTGCCGACAGGACGCGTGCTGGATGTCGCGGCCGGCAGCGGACGGCATGCGCTTTGGCTCGCGGCGCAGGGCTGCCGGGTCGAAGCCATCGATCGCGATAGCGCCGCGCTGGATCAGCTTGCACAATCGGCGGCCGCCCAAGGCATCGCTCCCGTGACGACCCGCACTGTGGATCTCGAACAACCGGCCCCGTTCGATCCGGCCTTCGGCCATGAAAGTTACGATGTCATCGCCGTGTTTTTCTATCTCCACCGCCCGCTCTTTCCGTTTCTCATCGAGGCCCTGAAGCCGGGCGGCGTCCTCATCTATGAAACCTTCACGATCGACAACCATCTCCATCACGGCCATCCACGACGGCGTGAATTCTGCCTGGCCCAGAATGAACTGCTCACGCTGACATCCCCGCTCACCATCCTGCACTACGACGAAGGCCCCCACGACGGTGTGCGAGGTTCCGGATCGACCTACACGGCGCAGTTGGTGGCTCAGAAGTCCGCGCGATCGGCGCCATCCGCATGAGCCGCATCGACCTCCACCTGCACACCACCCATTCGGACGGCAGCCTGCCGCCGGCTGAAGTCGTGCGGCTGGCCCATGAGGCCGGCGTGACGGCCCTGGCCATCACCGACCACGACATTACCACCGGCCTTCCCGAAGCCCTCGCGGCCGGAGAGGCGCTCGGCATCGAAATTATCCCTGGGATTGAAATCAGCTCGCGCTACGGCGATTCGGAATTGCACGTGCTCGGCTACTTTCTCGACTGGCAGGATCCGGAACTGAACACCCGCCTCGCCACGCTGCGGGACAGCCGCCACCGCCGCAATCCGCAGATTATCGAACGGCTGCAAGCCCTCGGCATCGACATCACCTACGACGAAGTGCGCGCCGTCGCCGGCAGCGATTCGGTCGGCCGGCCGCACATCGCCCAGGTGGTCATGGAGAAGAAGGTCGTGACTTCCGCCAAAGAGGCTTTCGACCGCTTCCTCGCCAACGGCAAGCCGGCCTACATCCCGCGCGATCTGCCGGAACCCGCCGAGGCGATCCAATGGATCAAGGCCGCGAAGGGGCTGGCCGTCCTGGCTCACCCGACCTGGGTCAAAGCGACGGAAGGCACGCTGATCGATCTCGTTCGGCAGCTCAAAACCGCCGGGCTGGACGGCGTGGAAGTCCACTACAGCACCCATACGCCCCGTCAGACCCGCGAATACCTGAGCCTGGCCAAACAGACCGGCCTGCTCGTGACCGGCGGCAGCGATTTTCACGGGGTGACGAAACCGGACATTGAAGTGGGAATCGGCAAGGGCGCGCTCCACGTCCCCGATCACCTGCTTCCAAAACTCAAGGACGCCGCGGCTCTTCTATAGGCAGGCTCCCCGCCTGTTTCCCGCCATGCGAGGATGCGGGAGACCGGCCGCTAATTGTCGGGGGCTTCGATAATGTGGTTCTCGAACCGCGTACAGCCTTCCGCCAGCAGCCGGTTGGTCAGCATTTCTCCCGGCCACTCGATCGGCAGATCGGCGGTAAACACCCACACATCCGGAGAGGTCCAGACCGGGCCGTGCTCTTCCGGCAGCTCCGGGTCGAACAAATCCGTCCAGACCGGCATGTACACGCCGTTGCCGCATTGGGTGTGCAGATGCACGATGGTGCGCGACCGCACGAGCGGGTCGAGGTCGCGCCAAACCGCGGCGGTTTCGTCGGCCAGGCGGTGAATCCGCACGGCATTCTGCGCATCGAAGGTCGCATAGGCCGCATAGACCGGCGCCTCGATCGTATCAGGAGCCAGCGCCAATTCCGGACATTGCCCGACCAAACCTTCGAGAATCGCGCGGCGATGGCGGTCTTCCCACGCCTCCGGCAACCCAGGGTCCGGCGCCCCGATGATTTCAAACAACAAAAACGCGGTATTTTCAACCGGCGGATACAGCCGCGCCGCCACCGATTGCGGCCGTTGCGAATCGGCCACATTGGTCAGATGGTCCTGCAACGCCTGCAAGTCCAGCAGCTCCAGCGTCGAATCCGTCAAGAGGCGGGACTCCACCCGCACCACCGTCCCGGCCGGCAGCCGGAGATGGCGGTGCAGCAGCTCCGCCGTGGCGATGGGATCGATCTTGAGATTGAGCGGCGCCGTCAGATTCGCTTGCAGCGGCAGCGCCAGGGCCGCCATCGTCGCATACGCCGGCTTGTCGTCATCGGGCCCATCCAGTATGAGGGTGCAACTCGCCTCCGCCAGCAGATCGAATAGCCACTCCGCCATGTCTTCGTCCAGCGCCGCCAGCACCGTCAAGAGTTCGGCTTCCCGGCCTTGCTCAAGAAACGCCTGGAGCGTGTCGATGGCGGCCTCGGTATCGCCATGGTCGTGACGGCGGGCGTTGATCAGATGGATGAGATCGCGTGTGAGGGGATCGGGCCGAGACCAGGCTAACATCAATCGCTCCTAGATAAGTGAGACGGCGAAAACTCCTCGGCCGTGCTCGAGGTCCATGGTGCCAAACTTTCCCCGGCGGAGCAAGGACGGCGATCGTTCCAGCCGCGCAGGCCCCCGCGCATCCTTCGACACGGCCTCATTCGCCGCATACGGCGGCGGCCCCGTCCGCAAGCCGGACAGGCATTCTGCCGAACGGATCCTCAGAGATTCAAGTGGCCCCACACAATGCCGGCAAGAGGCTGTTGCAATCCTGAGAAGGGATTATAATAGTTCTATGCGGGCAGCCCTTCCACGACGATCCCCACGGCAGCTGTCGGAGAATGCCCTGACCTTCTTGCGCCAGCGCTACCTGGTGCGCAACCGCCGCGGCACGCTGTGCGAATCCCCCACCGGGCTCTTCCGGCGAGTGGCCGAGGATATTGCCCGGGCCGAACAGAACTACCCGCGCGCCGCCCGCGTCCCGCATCTCGCCCGGCACTTCTTCGATCTCATGCACCGGCTCGACTTTCTGCCCAACTCCCCTACCCTGATGAATGCTGGACGCCCCTTGCAGCAACTCTCCGCCTGCTTTGTCCTGCCGATCGACGACTCGCTGGAATCGATTTTCGATACCGTGAAATACCAGGCCCTCATCCATCAATCGGGAGGCGGCACCGGATTCTCCTTCAGCCGGCTCCGCCCCAAGGCCGACCGGGTCGCCACCACCAGCGGCGTAGCCTCGGGACCGGTGTCCTTCATGCGGGTCTTCAATCTGGCCACCGACGTCATCAAGCAAGGCGGAACGAGACGCGGCGCCAACATGGGCATCCTCCGCGTCGATCACCCGGATATCCTCGACTTCATCGCGCTCAAACAGACTCCGTCGGAGATGACCAATTTCAATCTCTCGGTGGGTCTGACCGACCGGTTTATGCGCGCCGTGCAGCGCCGCCACACCTATGCGCTGATCAATCCGCGCACCGGCCGGTCCGTCCGCCGGCTTCCGGCCGAACAGGTCTTCGACCGTCTCGTCGAGGCCGCCTGGCAATCGGGAGAACCGGGCGTCGTCTTCCTCGACACCATGAATCGCGCCAATCCGACTCCGCAACTCGGCGCGATCGAAGCCACGAACCCCTGCGGGGAACAGCCGCTGCTGCCCTATGAATCCTGCACGCTGGGCTCGATCAATGTCGCCCGGTTCGTGTCTCACACCAAGGGGCGCGCCGCCATCGACTTCGACCGCCTGCGGACCGTCATTCCAACCGCCGTGCGCTTCCTCGACAACGTGCTCGACCGCTCCCGTTTTCCCTTGGACGCCATCGCCCGCCAGACCGGGCTGACCCGCAAGATCGGGCTTGGGATCATGGGTTTTGCCGACTTGCTGATTCACCTCGGCATTCCCTACGACACGGACGAAGCCCTCGCCGCCGCCGACCGGCTCATGAGCTTCATTCAACTCGAAGCGCACCGGGCCTCAGCCCAATTGGGACGGGAGCGGGGCCTCTTCCCCGCCTTTACAGGAAGCCGGTTGCAGGCCGGCGGAGACCGCCGGCGCAATGCCACCGTAACCACCATTGCGCCGACCGGCACCATCAGCATCATCGCGGACTGCTCGGCCGGCATCGAGCCCCTGTATGGCATCAGCATCGTGCGCCGCGTCTTGGAGGGGCTCACCCTCACCAGCCTCCATCCTGAATTCATGCGCCAAGCCGCCCGTCACGGGCTGCCGCTCGCCAAACTCCAGGCCGACATCAGCCGGTCCGAATCCATCCGGCACCTCACCGCCATCCCGGAGCCGCTCCGATCTCTCTTCGTCACCGCGCACGACATCGCCCCCTCCCACCATGTCCGGATGCAGGCCGTCTTCCAGCGCTACAGCGACAGTGGCGTATCCAAAACCATCAATCTCCCCATGCAAGCGACGCCCGAAGATGTGGCCGAGGCCTTTCGCCTCGCCCATCGGCTCGGCTGCAAGGGGCTCACCGTCTTCCGCTCCGGCAGCCGGAGCCATCAGGTGCTGTCCTGCTCGCACGTACAAGCCTGTTAGCGCCCCCGCCACATTCCCCCTTGGCGCAGCCTTGCCGAAATTGCGCACAAAATTGACTCTCCCCCCCCTTGGTGATAAGTAGTTTCACAGAGTTTGCAAGAAGATCGACGTTCGCCATAGGGAGGTGCCTGATGTTCGCTGTCGCTGCCGGCCCGTCACACACGGGTAGTCCGCTCTCCAATCTCTTCTTCGCCATTCAACCGGAGCCGGATCTGGAATTCACGGAAGAAGAATTGGAGCAGACGACCGAAACACGCTCATCGTCCCCGATGAAGTCCCCGAAAAAGTCGGGAGGACGCCCGCTGCTCTGGATCCTGCTCCTCGCCCTTGCCGGTGGCGGCGCCTACGTAGCCATGGAGCCGGAAATGGTCCTGGACTGGGTCAACCAGTTGCTCGGCGAAACCGCCGCGCCTGAACTACAGCCGCTCCAGACCGCGAAGCCGGCTGCCCCCATGCCTGTGCCGGGCACTCCGGGAGGACAACCGGCTCCTGCCGCGCCGGAAGCCGCCGCGCCACCGCAAACGTCCGCACCAGCAGCCGCACCCACGGCCACCGCGCCACCGGCGCCCACCGCAGCCGCGCCCCCCGCGCCGATGTTTGGCGAAGGACAACGGGTAACGGTGGTCCTCGATCCGGCCGCAGCCGGCGACACCCTCACGCTCTCACAAGACGCCGCAGGAGCCAAGCCGGGAGCTACCGTTCGCCCCGGAACGCCCCTCACGATTCTCGACGGGGATCTTCAGCCAACCGGCTGGGTCTATTCCGTCCGCAGCGACGACGGCGTAAAGGGGTGGGTGGCTGAAAAGCGGCTGCGCCTCAAACCGTAACGTCACCCCACGTCCTGGCTTTACGCCTGCGGGCGGCGATATCACGTTGTGTCGCCGCCCGCTGTGCTATAATGCGCCCCCATTAATCTCATAGAACGCCGAACCCTCTGCATCGAGACATTGGATGACTACCTTGCGCGCCATTATTTTCGACTTCGACGGCGTCATCGCCGACACCGAGCCGCTCCATTATGCCGGGCTCCGCCGGACACTCGAAGCCATCGGCATCACGCTCACCGAATCCGATTACTACACAAACTATTTGGGATTCGACGACCGCGGCTGCGTTCTCGCGGCGCTCCAGGCCAACGGACGGCCGGTCACGCCGGAGATCGTCCGCGAGCTGATGCAGCACAAAGCCGCCGCCTATCTCGACTCGATCAAGGACCATCTGGTGATTTTCCCCGGCGTGCGCGAGTTTGTCCGCGCCGCCGCGGCCCGCTATCCCTTGGCCATCGCCTCCGGCGCGCTGCGGCCGGAGATCGAATTGATCCTCGAACAAGCCGGCATCCGGAACGCCTTCCTGCACATTACCAGCGCGGAAGATGTCAGCCGCGGCAAACCCGATCCGCAACCGTTTCACTATGCCCTGGCAGGCTTGTCGCAGCAGCGCCCCGCGCTGGCGCTGCAAGCCAGTTCCTGCCTGGTCATCGAAGACTCGCTTCCGGGCATCCGCGCGGCCAAATCGGCCGGCATGAAAGTACTCGCGGTCGCCAACACCCATACCGTCCAGGATCTGCATGAGGCCCATGCCATCGCCCACAGCCTCGCCGAAACCCAGCTCGCCGATCTCGAAACCCGCCTCTGGCCGCCGGTGTAAGGACCGCCCCCATCATGATGACGACCCAGGAAGCCCAAGCCTATTGCACCGCGCTCACGAAACGGAGCGGCAGCAATTTCTATTACTCCTTTCTGTTCCTGCCCAAAGCCAGGCGCCAAGCCATGTACACGGTCTATGCCTTCTGCAAAGCCGTCGATAGCGCCGTGGACGAGCCGCCGCCGGGCAGCCAGCCCCGGGAAGAACTCGCGCGCTGGCGCGCGGAACTGGAGGCCGCCTATCACGGCACGCCGGCGTGGCCGATCACGATCAGCCTGGCCCACCATGTCAAAACACTGGGCATTCCCAAGGTCTATTTCGAGGAGCTGATCAAGGGCGTGGAAATGGACTTGCAGAACAACCGCTACCTCACCTTCGATGAACTCTCGCTGTACTGCTACCGGGTCGCCTCCATCGTCGGCTTGATTTGCCTCCACGTGTTCGGCGCCACCTCGCCCCGCGCGCAGGATTATGCCGTGGCGCTCGGCATGGCGTTTCAGTTGACCAATATCTTGCGCGACGTCGGAGCCGACGCCCAACAGAACCGTATCTACCTGCCGCTGGAAGACCTGAAGGCCTGCCAGCACTCCGAAAAAGCGCTGCGGCGCCGGACCTATTCGCCGGAATTCACGCGGCTGATGGAATTCGAAGCGGCCCGCGCACACCAGTATTACGACAAGGCCCGCGCCGCCTATAGCGCCCTTCCCAAACAGGAGCGGCGCGCCCTCGTCGTGGCCGAAATCATGCGCGGCGTATATGCGCGGATTCTCAAAAAACTCGAGGACAGCGGCTTTCAGGTCTTCGGTCCCCGTATTCGTCTCTCGACCGGCTACCGGCTGGCCATCGCCGCAGGCATCTGGGCGCGCGCGCGATTCTCGTGACCAGGCCACGCACAGAGTCCGTGCTCATTCTCGGCGGCACCCTGCCGGGCTTGATCGCGGCCAACGAACTGGCGCGGCAAGGCTATCGCGTCACCCTCCTCGATCATCCACGCTGGACGTCGAACGCACGCTCCCCCATCTACCTGTTCGGCTGCCATCGCCGTACCTGGGCGCTCATACGCACGCTGGCTCCCGCAGAATCCCCTCACCAGGCTCACCCGCTCCCGCTCGAATTCCGGCTCCCTGACGGGCGCATCGTTTCCTATCGATCCACCTCACTGCCGGGCTCGCTCCATTGGATCGCCGGCCTCGTCCGGTTTCGCGGCTTGTCCTGGCAGGATCGCTGGCAACTGCTCTCCTACCTGGAGCGGGTCTGGGAACAGGAGGCGGCCGTCCCGACCTCGCTGGTGGAACAACGCACCGCCGCCGCCTGGCTCACGGCCATCGGGCAAAGCCAAGCCTCGTGCGACGCCGTATGGGACCCGCTCGTACGATTTCTCACCGGCAACCGGCTGGCCGCGCTCTCCGCCGCCACCTTTGCAAAAGCCGTGGCACCGCCGTTCCTCAGCGAGTCCAGCGCCGCACAACTCACGCTGCTCGACGGCTCCCTCGACGACCGGCTCATAGCGCCACTCGCCGCCGCCCTGGCGCACAGCGGCGTTACCGTCCTGCCGCAGCGGGACCTGCCCCATCTCCACTTCGAACGCAACGCCATCGCACAGGTGCGGCTGTGCGACGGCGCCACCCTGCACGCCACGTGGTACCTCTCCGCGCTCCCTCACCGCCACCTGCTAGCGCTCCTTCCCGATCGGCTGCTCACCCGCTATGCCTACTTTTCACAGATCGGCGAACTTCGGAACCGCCATGAACTGACGGTGGAGCTGCGCGGGCCCCGGCAGGAGCGAGCCCCCCGGCTCCTGCTGCTCTCCGGCACCTCGTTCGAACGGCTCAGCGTCACCGCGGCGGAATCGGAATCGTCCACCTTCAGATTGACGCTGACCGTTGATGACACCAGCGCCCCGCAAACAGACGAAGACCTGTTTGGACTCGCCAGGAACGATCTGCGCAGTATCATGCCGGCTATCCAAGCCGCCGCCCTTCATCCCATCGCCGTCCAGCGAAGGGACCAGGCCCTGCTCGCGCTTACACCGGGCACCGCCTTATTGCGGCCGATTCAGCGCAGCCCCATGCATAATCTGCTGGTCGCCGGAGGATGGACCGACACCGGCTGGCCGGATCACATCGAAAGCGCCGTCGTCAGCGCGCACCGCTGCATCGAAATCATCACCGGCTTAGTTGATTGACCGGCATCCATCCCGATGGTAGGAATATATTTATGTGGGGATATCGATACGCCGTCTTGCTGCTTGGCCTGTTCATCATGGGGCTCAACGGCTGCGCATCAGGCCCCTACGCACGAGGCGGGCATCCAACCGGCTACAGCCAGGCCCAAGTAGAGCGGGATTATATGGAGTGTGACTACAAAGCCAGAATGGCGAATCAAGACGCATTCTACAATCAGCGTTCGCCCTATCCCTTCGGCCCTGGACCGCAAAGCCCCGCCGACCATGCCCGCGCGCTGCACGGGCTCTCGACCATCAACGCAATGCGCGATACCTGCCTGGCCGCGAAGGGCTACCGGGTGGAATAACGCTGATCGGAACGACAGGTAGTCGCAGGGGCCGAATATCCGCCGGCCTCCCAGTAAATACAACGTCTCCCCGGACTCCATCTGAACCGGCTTGCTCCATCGCACTTCATAGACATTCGCGGTCCGGCCCCATCTGGAACGGGACGTATGCACTTCGATCAACTGCTTGTCCTGAATGGAGCGCCCCATGAACAGCAGAATCCCGTCCGCACTCCGGTTGAGCGTATAGCCCTCGCCCTGCTCAATGACAAGCGACTCCGCTTCAGCAGCCTCAAGCACCTCATACGAGCACTGCTGCCGATAGGCCGTACGCGCTTCCGCGCGGCGCCACAGAGGACCGCCCTCTGCGGAGATCGCAGCTGCGCCCTCCGTCTCTCCTACAGTCTGATCCTGCAGTGCCACCGACGCATATTGGGAGAACACGTCCTCAAGCGAGCGCAGTTCCATGATCAGACCTCCACATTCACTGGGTGAGATACCGCCCTACCATGCCATCAACGGGAGCAAGCGCCGTACCGTGCGGCCAAGAAAGCCAATACATTCATTATTGGCTATTTAGACATCTCCCACCGGAATCTATTCACGATTGGCTGACTGAGGTGAAGGGAATAGAGGTCACTCCACCCACCGACCGATGTCTTATGTATATGATTTTACAGAGATTGCTAAAACTGTAGCCAATACCATTCACTGACAAGGAAAGTCATTCACCCGAACTGAGCGGGTTGGACGGGGCAATCGACTCGTCAAGAACGGGGAGGACTGGAAGCGGTGGCGGGGCTGGGATTTTCTGAAAACAAGTCCAGGTCCTTCTTTTCCTCCGCCCGGACCTTCAGCGCGCGAATGAGTTCCAGACGCAGCGCGCCATTGAGCCGTTGCCGGGCCTCGAACGGCAGGCGAAGAAACTCCATGCCGAACTGATGCCCCTCCACCCATTTGACCGTGCCCAAGTCGATCGGCAGGGCCGATGGTTGATCGGGCAGCAGGACACTGACACGGACATCGCTGCCACGAAGCAGCTCCCGGTCACACATGACCGAACAGCCCTTCAGCGACAGGTTGGTCAGAATCCCTTCGCCGACAAATGACGTCCCGCCGAAGATGACGGGACAGTGGAGCGGAAACCGGGGATAGGTCCGAGCATAGTGAGAAGGCACCATCACACCTCCATGACCTCTTAAGGGCGGATTGTACCCAAACAGACCGGGCGAACGCTATCCTACCTTGGGAGGGGGCACGGCAGTCATACCCCTGCTCACACGCCTCTTGCGCTTGATTTCCGAACACGGAGGGCGGCGGAACGCCTCTACATCATCTGCGGTAGGTCTTCCACCCACAATACACGGCGGCGGTAGGGTCCTTCGGCAAGGGCGGCGTAGAACTTCCGGTCTGCCGTAATCAGCACGCCGTCAACGGTCTCGGCTAAGGCAAGATACAGGCAATCATACACACTTCGCTGTGTGTCCAACGCAAGGTGATAGGCGGCAGAAAAGAGCCGATCATCGGCATGCCGCTGGAGCGGAAGATTCGTCAACTCCTTCAGTATCGCATCACCTTCGCCCCGGGTTAGTTCCCCGCGACGAATTCTTTTGGCAAGGACATTCCCGAGTTCCAACGTCATCAGCGCGGGCACATGCAGTCGATCGCGTGAACGGCGCAAGCCCCATGCGGCCTCCGAGTGGATCTCCGGGAGAAACCACTTGATCGCCACACTGGCATCGACCACGTAGCGGCTCACCGATCACGATCCTCACGGATCAGGGCGGCACTGTCGCTGAACGTCCGGGCGGATTTCCCCAATCGCTTGCGCAAGGCATCAATCCGCTTCCAGGCCGCCTCATAGTCGGGCACCGCCTCTTCCAGAATCGTCTTCACTTCCGATTGCAGAGACCGGCCATGCTCTTTCGCCCGCTTCTTTAACCGATCAACGACCCTGTCATCCAACTGCCGAACAAGCACCTGCGCCATGAGCGCCTCCCAGATCCTAAGAAGTGATAGCAGAACGATAGCAGACGACTGCTCAATGGTCAATACGCTCAGCCACGGTGGGTGACTGACAAGGCGCGGCGTTGCGAAAAGATTCCCGCCCCATTTATTCGACGCGCACATCCCCCCTTCACCCAGCGCCTTCTTTCTTCTTGTCCTTCCGCAGGTCTACAATATCTTCTACACGGAGAGAGACCAGATGCGCCTCAGATATGCCGCCATAGGTCTTCTGATTACCCTACTCTCCGCTTCGGACGCTGCCGCCTTCGGCAAGACGGCCAGAGAGAAGCATGACCTAATCGGTCCGGTTCGATCCGTCGTCACCATGACACCGGACTCGTCCTTCTCTGACACCTATGACCGCGCGGGCAATCTGACCAAGGCGGTCATCTATCAACGGGATGAACACACCTCAGTCCGGTATGTCTTTACCTATGGCCAGCGCGGCGAGCTGCAAGAAGAGATCGCGCATGAATCCAACGGCACACTTATCTACCGCAAACTCTTCGCCTACGCGCACGATCCAACCGGCCGGGAAACGGCCGTGGCCGCCGCCTCGCAAGAGGGCGAATTTCACCATGTGGAATTCTCACGCTACGACCAACGCGGAAGTGTGTCCGAAACGATCCATGCCGACAGAGCAGGGACGAGCCGAAATCTGTTCGATGCCCTCGGACGTCTCCTCTATTCAGGGCAATACAGAGCAGGGCACTTACTCGGCGAGTCAGGCCGCACCTATGACAGCCAAGGCAGATTGATCGCCGTGACCAGTTACAGCCCAGATGGAGCGGTCACAGGAAGAGTGACGCACGAGTACGACGATACGGGGAACCGGATCCGGACGACGACCGAGCCCCTTCAGCACGGCGGGACGAGCCGATGGATCACCACCTATGAATACGACGGCGCAGGCAACTGGATCAAAGAACTCACAAGGCAGGAACCGAGCACGCCGTCAGGGATCGAGACGGCGCCAAGCCAGATGCTGCAAGAGCGGCTGATCGATTATTACGAAATAAGGTAACCCCGAACTCGGATGGCGGAGATGGGCATTCAGAAAAAGATTCCCTTTTATTCCCCCGCGGATTCAAGTAGCCAGTGCATAAATTCCCCGACGGCGTGATGAAGTAACCTCTTGGCACACCAAGGGGTTACCCATGAGGACATATCGTCGGCTCACCTACGAAGATCGCTGTCAGTTGT
>Ga0169931_10007944_pt1 | contig 15617 bp, 13 predicted proteins | sample Kivu_15m_20L_FD_129675 | JGI IMG/M metagenome (GOLD analysis project Ga0169931, IMG submission 129675) | Freshwater microbial communities from Lake Kivu, Western Province, Rwanda to study Microbial Dark Matter (Phase II) - Kivu_15m_20L... | ecosystem: Environmental > Aquatic > Freshwater > Lake... | reverse complement strand
TGTACGCTTGGATTAATTCTTACAAAGCTTGAAGCTTTAAAGCATCGCCGCCCTAGCTCAGTCGGTAGAGCGTCGCTCTCGTAAAGCGAAGGTCGCGGGTTCGATTCCCGCGGGCGGCTCACAAGGATACCTGTATACAGCAATACAGAAGATTTTTATGCAAGAAATGTTCATAAGCTCTAGATATTTCGATGAGAATTTTGAATGTTGTGCCTTATTGATATTTCACACTTTACTTAGTAGCGTTACTGATTGCCATAGAACATGAGTTATAAACAAAATTGATTGGAATTACTATTGATGAAAAAAGCATTCAAAAAATCCTTTCTTATTCTTAATCAAATACTTTCTTTTCTGGAACTAAAGATAATACGAACAACCATGCCAAATACTAAAGCTAATATAAAGAATCAAGACTCAATTCTTGCCTGTGGGGTAGACAAAAAGACAGCAAGAAGAATATTTCAATATGAGAAATTTGTAGAAACAAGAAATTTAAAAGATTTCGCAGGTCGAACAGCAATTATAGTTGAGGCAGGGGTCGGGAATGGAAGTACATTAACATTCCTTTTAAAATTACAAACTTTTTTTGGAGATCAAAGAGCCATTTATGCTTTTGACTCATTCGAAGGATTTCCTAAAGGTAGTCAGAATGACAGCGAGGAGTTTCTAAGGAAGGGCAAGCCTGTTTACAAAAATTTCACATTGAGCTTTGTGAAAGAAAAGCTGAAATATCATCAGATATCTGTTTTTGATATTTCGAGAGTTGAATTCATAAAAGGATTTATTCCAGACTCTTTGGTCTCGTTCAATGGAGTTGGAATTTCATTGCTAAATTGCGACTTAGATTTATACAAACCAACAAAAGACACTCTGAATTTCTTTTGGCCGTATATAGTTCCAGGAGGAGTTGTTATGCTCGACGAATATGATATAGGCGACGATCAAGAGAAATGGCCTGGAGCGAAAAAGGCAATTGATGAGTTTTGCGAAGAAATGTCTATTAAGTTACATCGAGGCTTTGGAAGGAGAGTTTTTCTAAAGAAATGAAGGTTCAATATCAAAAATGATGCGAAAAGTAGAACGAGAATTGAAATTGGTCTAAAGTTTTTCTTCAACACAAAATGAGGCTTAACGGAAAGAAATCGTGCGGTGGTATCGCATCGTAATCTAACGGCAATCGAATAGTCACTGGAAGCAATAGATGAATACCGTCTATGATCGTTTCGCTTCAAAATAATGCAACCAATTCTTGTGAATTTCTATCGTAAGTTTACGCTTACCGAAAAAAAGTACTATTTGAGAACTTCACAAGTGGGAAAGTTGATTCATTTAAAGCATAGATGTGCTTAAATGAGGTCAAGAAACGGGCGATATCACAGAGAGGGTCACGTAATGTTTCAGAAATTCAGGTACATGATTAAGCGGATCATCAAGAACGTTGAACGAATGCCGAGAAATCGTCGACTAATCCTGAACTCCGCTATCGACTTTTTTCTACCGATAAGGGCTTACCGAGAAAGAATCGTAAGGAGAGAACTAGATTCCCTTCGCGACAAAGAGAATTTTGAAATTGATAGAGAATTCGGATTTGTGAAATTTGATATTGACAAAGCAGTGACGAGTAAGCTGATTGAATTTGCAATCCATGCGAAAGATAAACATTTGTCAGAGGGTACTCAAAAAGGAAATTCAAAGGAATATCTCCGCCAAATTTGGGACCTTAGTAAACTAGATGAAGACTCTTCATTTGTATTGGAGTGGGCATTGCAAGCCCAAAACTTAAAAGCAATTCTCAAGTATTTCGGAGGCAAAATTCCACTTCTGCATGAGATCTCAGTTTTCTATTCTCCCGAGACTTCTCCAGACAATAAAGATCACTGGCAAGGTAGTCAGCTATTCCATATGGATGGCGAAGGAACGCAGAACGTAAAGATTTGGCTGCTTTGTCAAGACGTTAAAGTAGAGCACGGACCTACAGTTGTTGTAGCGGCAAATCAAAGTGCAAAGCTTGCCAGGAAATTGAATTACAAGCCTGGAGATCGTATTGATTCCGATCATCGGTTAAGCAATTTAGAGAGATTGAACACTTTTGCTTTAACGGGAGCAAGAGGGTCATGGTTTGCAACGGACACAGACCGGAGCTTTCACTACGGATCAAGAACCACCAAGGAATCTTCCAGACTAGTGTTTATGTTTCATTACGTGGACAATAACTCTTCATACTGTATACCAATTCTTTCTAAGCATTACAAAAGGCAATTCAAAACTCTACCTGCAATTGCCAGAGGAATAGCAGAAAAGAACTCTTTTGCATGCGAAGCTCTGAAGCACCGATTATCGAGCTAAACCCTTCACCTATTTCTGATACACGTACGCACACCAAATAGTACCTTAGCAATCCTAATATTGGCTGAAACTATTCCATAAATAATTGGACTAGCCATCCCAATTAGCAAGTCGCAAAAGAATCTTCTTTGCGCGCCTTTTGCCGAACAGTTTCTCTAAAATTGAGAATATCTCTCTTGGGGTGAGCAAATAAAACTTTATGAAGAAACTAGATTTGTAAAGGATTTCTGAGTAGACAAATAGCCGACGCCTTACTTTTCTGCGCCTTAACTCATCATAAGGCTTGATAATATTCATAATTTGTTTAATCTCATTTTGTGACTCGATAGGAAAGGATTGTCCGAAGTTGTTAAGAAAATGAAGAGCCTTAAAGAGAGCTTTGCGATCTATACTTGGTGTGCCAAAAACTATCAAACTTTCAAGAGTTGAAGGGCTATCTGCAATTGCAAGATTAATTAGTTTTGAGTAATAAGTTTCAGATAATGCGATTACGGTTTTTCCCAGCGCGCTAGCCTCCAGGCCAACTGTAGAATCCCACACAACTACGAGACTTGACATTTCAATTAACTGTGAAGTAGATTCTGTGTCCCAGGGAAAATAGATTTCATCAGCAAATTTTTTACAGGCTCTAAAAACAGAATGAAAGTCACTCCAGTTATAATTGTAAGTATTTGGATGCAGTCTTAATACAACGTAGTACTTGTTTTGTTTTAGAACTCTACAGGCCGTTTCTAAGGCGTCAGATTGGCTCGACCACTCGTGATCAACTTTCCTAAAGAAGTCGAACTCACTCGACGATGAGCTTGCGACAAGAGCAACTTTCTGCGAGTTAAAAATAAGGGAACTACTCTGCACTGTAGAAGGTTTCGTGGTTGAGTTGAAGCCACCCTCATTCTTTTTATGTGAATCCAACCAACTCTCGATATAAATTTCTTGTTCCAAATTGGTCGACTGCGGCGGTTGATAATTAGATTCACCCCATTGTTGAAATTTTAATACGTCTTGCACAAGAAAATCATTTAGTAAATAACTCTCGCCCATTTTTCTACCTGTGTTAACATAAAGTGTCGAAATGTCAAACTCTTTACATAATTCAGTCAAACAAATTTGAGATCTCCAACGTCCATTCTGAATGACTAATGTGTCGAATCCAATTTGATTGGCAATAGTACGAAATGAAGACTTAACGTAAGTCATTTCATCGAATAATTCTTTAACAATGTTTTGCAGGTAAGAACCAATTGGTTTGTCACCAATTAAGCTCCGAAGTGTATGGGTTGCCAAAAAACTTTTGATAGAAATTCTCTCGGCCTTGCTAATATGCATCGTATCGATTAATTTGTCTACAGTTAGCCCACGGTTATTGATCGCAAAGCTTAAACCAAGATTTTTTACAGATTTTTTGAGGTTAGGGCCTAATAAAATCACATTGAGATTCCGTTCAAATAGGTATTTGTAGAAGTCATCTAAGAGTGATTTACGGAATTTACCAAATTTATCTTGACTTGAATGTAATTCACAATTTGTTAGATCTATTAAAAAAACAGAATTCCCCAATTTGTTCAATTCTTCTACAATATAAACAAAAATAGGTAGATATTCAACCTTGATTAAATGTGTAAACGCGATTCCAATTTTGCAATCTTTTAATACTTCAAATTTGATTTCTGCCTCCTTAATAGAGAATTATCAAGCTAATTCTTAAGAATTGGAACCCATGATGCGATTATTTTTGCTGAGGTTTTCCCAGCATTTCCATCGCCATAAGTGTTATCCGCACCCATAGCTCCACGATAATTACTTGAGAAAATTGTATTCATTAATTTGGTATCCGATAAGTTCTCGATGTCTAAGACATTTTTACCTTTTTGTCGATTTTTTTGTCTTTTGCCTAAATTAATTGTTGGAAGCCCCATAAACGAGGCTTCGCGAATGCCAAAGCTAGAATTCCCAATAATCACTTCAGCGTTCAAGGAGAGAGAAATGAACACTTCCGGTTCTAAGTTAATCACAAATCTAACATTTTTTAGTCTGTTTGATTCTCTAAGCCTGCGCAACTCTTTGGAGATCTTTATGGTTCCGTGATCTGGGTTGGGCCAAAACCACAACCATTTTAGCGCAGAATGTTCCACAAAATTAACAATCGTATTGAGCCATTGCAAATTTTCTGAGTCTTGAAATGTATCAGGATGAAACATTACTATTCCAAACTTATCTCCATTGTTAATGTCAACTCCAACTCCTGGCGTGTTGTAGACATTGCAAGACTCTTTCTTTTCTATGACACTTTTTACGAGGTCCAATGATGGGCATCCAACAATCTTAATGATGTCTTTAGGTTCGCCCATGTCTATGAGCCTTTGTCTAGTCTCAAGATTAGTGGTTAAATGTAAATCTGCTAATTTTGAATTTGCATTTCTAATTTTGTTGTCAATAGACCCAGACACTTCTCCTCCCTGGAGATGTATCAAAGGAATTTGACATACTGCAGCCGCTGCAGCTACCCCTAATGTTTCAGTTCGATCTGCTATCACAAGAACTGCATCTGGTCTAATATCGACCCATGATCTGGCTAGGAAGCTAGATAGATTAAAAGCCGATAGAGCGATTGAGGTTAAATCATCCGACTCTTGGAGCGTAGGTAGACAACTGAAGTTAATACTTGATGGAATCTGATTTGAGATGTCTCCAAAGTTGCGGCTTATTGACGAGCCAGCAAGAGTAACTTTTATAGATTCGGCTCCTTTAATTTCGGCAAAGTTTAAGACTAAGCTTTTAACTCGCGCCCAACTTGGCCTTGCAGTTACAACCACCTCTAATTTATTTATCAAGTCTAATCACCTAGTGGAATATCTCATCGGTTTGAACTGGACTTCCAGAATGCACTTCCTTAGCGGTTTGCTTACCAAGTAACCATTCAAAATCTATAACATCAATTCCATCTACTGGTTTCAAGAACTGTAGGTGTTTTAACTGAATTACTGTGCCAAGCGGCAAAGACTCAGACCAATACACACCCTTACGGAAAATTTTTCTTAGCCCCGAAACTCTCTGGAAGTGTAACTCTTTAGTTCCGTTGCTGTTTTCCAAGATATTAGAAGTTGATGCAAAACGGATGAGACTTTCAATCTCCTCCGGAGTAAGGCTTGAAGATACATCTGGGCCAAAGTAATCTTTTCGCGGAGTAAGGTGAACCTCGATAACTCTAGCACCATTAGCTATCGCGTAAAGAGCGGTATTTGGGTCGCCAGAGTGATCTGAAAACCCAACCCGGCATCCCAACTTTGCAAGATCTTTCATAAGGTGCAAATCCAAGTTATCTAATGGGGCAGGATACTGGCTCACACAATGCAAGAGAGTTGTTCTCGACCACGCTCCATTATTCTCTAACCTTTTCTTCAGTGAAACAATTTCGTCTGAAGAAATCAAACCAGTAGAAATAATTAGTGGTATTCCGGAAAGTGATACGTAATCTATAAGTGGCCACTCCACAGCTTGCCCAGAGCCGATTTTCCAGCGTTTGATTAATCGGTTCTCAAAAAGCCTACGAGCAGCCTCCAAGCTAAACGGTGTACACAAAAATTCTAGATCTTCACTATTGCAGAATTCAGATAAATGGATCCAGTTTTGAAGACTGAAGTTAACGCGTCGCCAGTAGTCTTGTCGAGTCTCATCTTGTTCACTGAATTTTACCCGAAATGGTTCATTCTTGATACCTTCAAACTCTGCTAGATGCATTTGAAACTTCACAGTTTTCGCTCCAGCTTTTTTTGCCATGAGGACTAAACTCTTGGCAACTCCTAAACTCCCTTCATGAGTATTACCTATTTCAACAATTATTTCGGTTTGTGACACGTTAAGCCTTCCTGCGAGTTTTTCTGTATAGAGAATTCCATACCCAATTACTAAAGGCAATAACGAATCTGTCTCCCAACCGCATATAGATCCTATCACCACGGAGGGAGGTTATGAAGTATCGATTTACACTCTTGAAATGTCTCAAAGGTGTTCCACCTTTGGCCATATAATTAGCATAAATCTCAAGCGGAAGGTTCAAATTCTGTACCGGGCTTGAAACTACTGAATATATTTTTTCTTCCGACCATGCTCGAATACTTTCGTCTAATGCCCACCTTGCCGATCCTAATGCATATGTAGGAACTCCCTGAAATAGAGTCTCAATACCGACACTTGATCGCCATACGAAAGCTACATGTGAACTCTTAGCTAATTCGATTGAATTTACCGAATGCTTAGGGCCCAATACAATGGTATTCGGACTCAAGAGTTCATCCCATAAAGCAGCCTCCCGATCTCGTCCATCATAAGGAGAAATTGAATTAGGGTGTCGTCTGATGACTAATTTGTATCCAAGTTTTTTGCAAACATTACTTAGTGCCTTTGCAGCTTCAAATTGATCAAGAAAGCCGAACTTGCACTCATACTCAACTATTGGTGAGAATTCATGAGTACTGGTCGTAAAAAAAACGATAAAAGGCTGTAAATCAGTAAAATCTTGGCCTTGCTGCAAATAAAACTTATTCCACTTTTGTCCCAAAAATGAGTCAAATCCAGTACTCTTTAACGAAAGGTATTGATGGATTTCCCTCCTGCGCAAACTATCGATTGGTTGAGATTCTTCCCAAAAACTCCGAGCTTTGTCCCACCACTCAGGCTGGAAGTGAGGGGATTTAGAGTAATTTTCATATTTTGAATCACTAGAGGCGCGCTCTGTTAAACTCACTTTGATTCCAATATCAATAGATTTACGGACAATCACAGACTCCAAGGGTCCTCTACCATTGAATAACGTCATTTGAGAAAATTTCTCTGTAATAAAGCGGTAAGCAAGTTGTCCTAAAAAGGCCTCACGTGTAAATCTGAAGAAATAAACCAAAGGTATTTCACGAAGCGAGAAATAGCGAGTTCCCATAGTTTGAGATAATCGGCACAAAATTGCATCGTGAGCGAATGCAAGATCTGAGGACAAGTTTGGGAGGTTTTTCTTTCGCAAGATCAAGAACTTACAGAAAAATGTAATTGTTTTGACAATAGAGAGTAAATTAATCAAGCCTAGTTTCTGAAAACTAATCCAAGTAACATTAGGTAAGCGTCGAATATAAAATTGTTCTTTAGCCCGGTTAACAGAAATAGGGCGCCAGGATTTGCAAGCACTAAAGTCTAATACTGTAGATTCCTTCCCAAGAATTAGATTCTGATGAAGCTCCTCAACCTGAAAAGCCCAAGATTTGGTTGAATCATTAATGACAAATATATGTGTCATGTATTTGTGCAAATCACTTTGTGAAATTCGCAAAGCAAATTCTTAGAAGGCCTAGGATCAATCATCCAGGTTACGGTGTTCGCGCTTTCAACGGGGACAGAAATCAGAGCTCTCTTCAGATCATTCCTATAATCCAGGCTATTCAATGAGATAAATACATTTGGAATCATTCTGAGACCCATGAAGTGATGCCATTCATTGATTGCTCCAGAGTAATCATAATTTACCTGTCTAGACACAAATGTAGGAAGGAGGACTTTAACATTGCAAGTCAAAGCTTCAAGAAGCATGGTAGAAAATTGGTTTATTACTAACGAGGCATTAGCAACGAGTGGACAATGGTGAAAAACTGAACGAGAGGATAGAGAAGAGTCAATTAGGACTCCCAACTGCTGAATTTCATTTTCAAACTCTGAGGAGATTCGGTTACGCGTGAACGGGTGGGGCCTGTAAATCAGAGTGAAGGTTTTTTCGGAATTTAAAGTAGACAGGATATGCACAGTCTCGCGTAGTATGAATTCGTCATCTATGCCGTCACCAGTGCCTGTGAATAGAACATAAGGTCTTGTTACAGTCGAAACCCCATTTCCTATGGAAGGCATAACGCTTGGGGCGTTAAGGCCAGATTCAAAAAAGTTGTAGTAAGGAAGAAACCTAGGACTACCGATTATGAAAGTTTCGGTATCACTTAGATTATGGATGCTCTTTACATGACCCGCCGACTGTTCTCCCCAAACCAAAAAATGATCAGGTTTAGAGTTTATAAAAGTCTTAGAAGACAAATTGTCCCAATTTTCTTGTACTGCAACTGTATGAATAGACATCGAGATGAGTGAATCCACTAAATCATCGAATTCGGAAGAAAGGAGTCCGGAGAAAGGAATCATTGCATATCTATATGATAGGAAATCGATCCCCAATTTCTTAATGTTTCTCAGAAACTTCCATTTTACATAGCGCAAGCGAAGGCCATGAAGCAGTGAGCAAATTGACGGACTGTTTCCAACGAACCTAATCAAGGCTCGCTTTACCTCCGTCCATCCCTCCATGTTGTAGAGAATCATCGTTGAATTGGCTGAGCGATCGGAAGCTTTTCCAAAACTCGCCGTAGCTCGAAAGTAGTGTGCTCTGGATTTCATTCGGTCTCGCCATAACCTTGAACTTGCCAAGAGAGTTCCCATTCTCTCGAACAAAGATCCCGGGCCAGGAAGGTAATGCAAATCTACCAATTCAGCCCTTTTTGAAAGTATTTTTGAGGAATAAATGAAAACATCTACTTTTGCCACTTTCTCTAATTCGCTCAAGAATTCAGATTCAATAAAGGTCCTAATTTGCTTGTCAGAATAGATAAAAAAAGCAACTCTTGGGCTCATAATTGTATTATAGTAGCGAAATGTCGGAATACTTGGTGCTTTTTGGTGGCCCCAGAGAGCGCCTAAAGCTAGCAAATGAGATATTGTCGGACGACAAATTTAAGTTAATGACGCTTGATGACTTTATTTTCTCTTGTGGAGACACCAATAAGGTAATTGCCCTCTGGACGGAACTAATCCCGGTAGTTGATTCAAAATTAGTCAATCTCTTTAAAAATCTTAAGTACGTCTTTTCTTCAACGACTGGCATTGACCACATAGATCTCGATCTTATTAATTCTCGAGGTTTGAGATTGAAGACTTTACGAGACTTACCAACTGTGCTGGAGCAGATAACATCAACCTCAGAACTAACCTGGTGTTTGGTCTTGGCGGTGTGGCGCAACCTACTAAGGAATACTTTGTTTACTTCTATAGAGCCAATCGTTAATCAAAGAGAGCAATTTCCAACTTTTCAGTTGTCGCGAAGGAATTTGGGGATAGTTGGATTTGGACGAATTGGTAAAAAGGTCTCGGAATATGGACGTAGCTTTGGTATGCATGTACGTGCTTACGATCCTTACGTTTCCAATTCTGAAATCGAATCTAATGGGGTTCTACCCATCCGTGATCTCAAAGACTTGCTTCAAGCCAGCGACGTTGTAATACTTTCAGCGACCCGAATCTCAGGAGACAAGCCTATTATTGATGAGAATGAGACTAAATACCTCAAGCCAGGATCAATTTTGATAAATACTGCAAGGGGTGGGTTATGGAACGAGTCAGCAATCGCACAGGCTTTGATTACAGGCAAAATAGGAGGTGTTGGTGTTGATGTATATCAATTTGAAGAAATTAAAAAATCAAGTCATACAAAGTCTCCTTTGATTAACATTGAAGCGAGCAAATACAATATTATTAGAACTCCCCATCTGGGTGGAGCGTCTGTAGATGCACTTGAAGTGGTAACAATAGAAATGGCCAAAGAGATATCAAGAGTTCTAAATACCTTTCAAGATGATTAATTCGGTGAGTTTTATTCCATCAAGTAATGGCTACGGACATTTACGACGAGTTTCATCGATTGCTAAAGCTTTGAAAAAAACTTCTGGCGTTCAAACTTCATTAATTTGGAATAGGCAGAAGACTTTTCCACAAGAAATTTGCTCAGATACTGTGTTTGATAAAATTGTGCTCGCACAAACCCCACGATTATTTGATGGTCCACCAATTAAAAAGTCGATGAACGCCAACTCTTCTCTTGAGAATTTAAGGGATTTACTATCTCAATATGATGTTGTTTTGTCTGACACCTTGACTTGGCCACTTATAGCCCGGCAGGATGCGATTTTTCTTGGTCAATTTACTTGGGAGTTTTATCATCAGAGGTTTGGCTGTCAAAGCAAACTCACATCAAGCGATGCTTCCAAGATTGAATGGTTGGATAACCCTGCTTTTACAATGCACGAATTCGCGTGGGACGAAATGCGCCTCTTTAGGAATCTGTATCGCTTGCCAGTTTTCGACTACTGGCACTTAAGGAGTAGGGACCTCTCAGATACAAATGAAATCCTGGTTTCCTTTAGTGGAACTCAGAGCGTACTCGAGCAGAGTGAAAGGCTCAAAAGCTTGAAGTTTGTTCCAACAGTCGTGAGAGGACTTGAAAACTATATTCAGGGAAAAGCTCGAAGACCTTTAGGAATAATTTGCCGACCAGGTCTAGGCATAATAAGTGAGTGTATTTCGGCGAGAGTTATACCCATAATTGTTGAAGATAAAGATCCAGAAATGAGTTTCAATCGCAAGATTCTTATAGAAGGTTTAGGTATTGGCGTGGGTTACGAGCAAATAAAGAATTTTTCTATGGGTGAAGTTTTCGACTTCTTGACTAACTTTAGCAGCACACTCAAGTGGCCAAACGTCATTACCTCAATGGAATTTGCACAAAAGTATATAGTAAGGACATGAAACAGCATGGGAGTCAAGGGCATTGAAGTCAATCCAAGTCAAACGTAGCGTAAGTATACTTGAAGTTCAAAAACAACTCAAGGCAAATGCACAACTCGGAAGAGTGGGTGGATTTCTCGTGGTTGTTGATGATGAAGAGAAAGTCATCGGCATTATTTCCGATAGTGATATTCGCCGGAACATGACAGAGATATTGGAAGGGATAGTAATAATAGCTGAGCAAGTGATGAATATTGATTTTATCAGCATTAGTGATGATTTAAATGTAGCCCAAATCCCCGAGGTCATCTTTGATCGATTAAGTACACGCAAAATAGAAAATAGAATCCCTATTAACTATATCCCCGTCTTGGACAAAGAAGATCGGTTGAAATCGATTGTCCACATTTCAGACCTGATACCTGTATTGGAGCATGCAGGCAGACAGATTTTGATTTTTGGGCAGGGTTTTGTCGGCCTTACCCTCGCAATGGCGATGGTGAATTCTGGAATTCCCATAGTGGCCCTTGAGCGAGACGAGGACTTACGCCGGGAGATAGATTCGCTTAAACCAAAAGTATTTGAACCCCATTTGCGCGACATTCTTTCCCAGAACCTACATGGTATGTACAAACTATTTGGAAGCAAGTTATCTCATTTAGAGAGACCAACTCTATTTTCAAAAAGAATTCACATTGTAGCCGTTGGGACGCCACTAAATAAGGACGGAAAAGAAACAAGCGTAGATTTGAATTCAGTTTTCGAAGCAATGTTTGAGATTGCTCCAACACTTAAATTTGGGGATTTGATAATCCTGAGATCTACGGTTCCCCCAGGAACAACTAGGACAGTCGCAAGACTAATCTTTGAGAAGTTCAATCTCAGAGCGGGCTTTGACTATCACCTTGCTTATGCTCCGGAGAGAACCGTGGAGGGCAATGCCATAGCCGAAGTATCAAGACTTCCTCAACTTCTAGGAGGTTTTACGAACGAGTGTACTAGACAAGCCGCTAACTTATTTTCAGAATTTGTAACAAGTGTAGTTATTTGTGAAAATTTGGAGGCAGCTGAGTTAGGCAAATTAGTTACTAATGCGTATCGAGACGTCAGATTTGCATTCTCAAATGAAGTTGCTCAACTTTCAAGTCATTTAGAGGTCGATGTAATTCGTTTAATAGAAGATGTTAATTTGGGATACGCTAGAAATGCTATTCCCCTTCCTTCGCCAGGAGTTGGGGGACCGTGCTTGACAAAAGATAGTTTCATGCTTGGAATTAATGATAAAGAAGGGTCAGTAATTCTCTCGGCAAGGTTTTTGAATCAAGACATGGTTAAGTTCACAGCCGACAAAATTATCGATATTTCAAGAGAATTTACGGGGAAAATCCTAATTGTTGGTGTTGCCTTTAAGGGAGTTCCTGCAACCAATGACCTAAGGCAAAGTACGCCGATTGAGATATGTCGAGAGTTGATTGAAGCTGGACTTTCAATTTCTGCTGTAGACGCAGTAGCCACATCTCATGAAATTTTAGAACAGGGTATTCCAATTGTTAAGGAATTATCTGGCGATTACAACGTGATTTGTATTCTCAATAACAATCCAGAAAATGTAAAGATTTTTAGAGACATTTTAGATAATTGGGCAAAACTTAGACACGACGATGATGCTCGACTAGCCCTATTCGATCCGTGGGGGATGATTGCAACTTCTGATATATCAAATAAAAAGGTGGATAGATTTACTCTCTCCTCGAAAATAGTTTAAAAGCCAGGGTACTCATGAAAAAAATTACAGCGTTCATTCCAGCTCGAGGTGGTTCAACTGGCGTTTTGAAAAAAAATATTAGAACGCTTCACGGCAAACCTTTAATATTGCATACGCTGGACTTTGCGAAATCTTCTAAAGTATTTTCAAGGATAATTGTTTCCACAGACGATAGTGAAATCGCAGCAGTGGCATCCTATGGAAAACTTTCCCAGGATGATTTTGTCCATGCGCCTGAAGGCACCTATCTTTCACTCCATAAGAATTTCTACATTCATAAGCGCCCAGTGAGCCAAGCACAGACACTCAGCCCCATTAGGGAAGTTTTGTTTGACTTAGCTTCCCAAGAGATTGACATATTGGATTCAGAACTGCTAATGATGTTGCAACCGACTTCGCCTTTCCGAAGACACGAAGAACTTAAGGAAATAGAAGCGAAAGTAAAGCAAGAGCCTAACTTTACAAGTATCGTAAGCGTCACTTCGGTCGGAGGGCAGCATCCAGACCGAATGTATAGAGTTGAGAGTCAGATTTTAAAACCTTATATAAATCAACAAAACCTCGATAATAAACCAAGACAACTTTTGGAAGAGCTATTCATAAAAGATGGCGCATACTATCTCCTAAGGCGATCAATTCTAAGACAAAGAACTTTGCTGGGAGAGCTAATGTTGCCTTTGTTCCGCTCTGGTCTTTGTACAATAAACATCGACACATTAGTTGACTTTAAAATGGCTGAACTTGTTGTAGATCCCTACGGTATGTGACTAAAACCAGCGAGCGGTTTCGTAGATTTCAGCAAAAGCTCTTGTCATTTGCTCATAACTAAATTGCTGAGGCATTATTTTATATTTGCGTGCAAGCCCTCTAACTTTTTTCCAATTATTTATAGTAAATCTGTAAATCATCTTTACGAACATAGTCTTAATGAGTAGTAAGGAATATTAGGATTTGGTCTAGCACAAATTAAAAGCGCACAACTAAAACACTCAAAACCAGCAAAGACTCCTTATGAACTGGCCACCAAGGTCCAAGTGCCTTGGAAATCTCATTGGAAGTGGATTCGACAGCCAACAAATCATCTGAAGCAAATTAAGACTTCATTGCGGCTTAACTAGTATAAAACATTTTGATAAACACGGGATATTTTTTTTGCCATAGCATCAGCATCAAACAAATATATTCGATTGTTAATTTGATCTATGAGAGCTTGTAAAAAGCTTAAATCATTACAATCATATAGCAATTTAGCTAATGCCTCAGAGTCACCCACAGGGAATAACCCCAGATAGTCTTTGCCCATTACTTCCACTATTGCGGGGCAGTTAGAAGCTAAAATCGGCGTTCCCTGTTTCATTGATTCCAAAAGCACTAGGCCAAAACCTTCATAATTACTAGAGAGAATGAAGACATCCGATTCATTAAGGTAGTTTATAACTTGTTTAGTTTTGCCAATCCAAGAGATGGATTGCGCAATACCAAGATGCTTGCTGAGTCGACTCAAACTTTGCTGTAGAGCTCCCTCTCCGATAACCTTGTATTCAAAATTTCTCGTTGTTTTACTTAACAAAGCCAAAGCTTTAAGTGTTGTTGGGTAATCTTTCTGTTCTACAAGCCGACCGATACTTAGAAGTTTTAATCGACTTCCTGCTGGTGCTGTCAAATGTCGTTTTCGATCATTTGTCTCTAAGCTTATGCCATATCGAATCACTGTGATTTTTCTATTGTCCCCAACTTCTTTTGAATTAATCATATAAAGTCTGACAGAATCAGTAATTGCGATAATGGCTTTGGCTTTCAAGCACACTAAACGAGACAATGCTTTCGAGAGTAGTCTTGGAGCCCGTGGGAAAAAGGGTTCTGCATTATGTCTCGAAATCACAATTGGGACTTTGACTAAAGCTAATGTTGATAACAATTCTGCTCTTGGCAAGTGTGCATGAATCAGGCTGATGTGGTTATTCTTAACATACAATCGCAAGAACTTAATCTGCGCTAGTGAATCCATACGTGGAGATTGTGAAACAGTAATCCCGAGCTTCTCAAACTCAAAGAGTAAGTCAGGTTTGCCCTTGATATAAATCACATGGATTTGGAGTCCAGATTCAACTTGCTTTTCCACTAGAGTTAGCAGCTGTGTTTCAGCTCCACCTAGCTCAATAGTAGTTATAAAGTGGAGAACGCGCATGCTGTTAGCATTCATAACTTACTTGATATACCAATTAGTTCAGAGTACAACTTTTCGATCCAGCCATCAATTCCATGATTCTTTAGCACAATCTCATGACGTCTGAAAACTTCAGCTTTACGATACTTTAGATCACTAGCCAAGTAACCAAGGAGCTCTTCCTTCAGGGTGGCGCTAGGATTAGACCAATACCCAAATTCATTAATGAACTCTTGGTTGACAGTGATAACAGGTAGCCCTAATAAAGTAGCTTCTAGTAGAACTTTATCTAGCGAACCTTCAAAGGAGTGTATAAAGAGATTGTATTCTTTGGTTAAATCAGGGATTGTATTGCGAGGCACACTAGGATAAAAAAATAACTTCTGATTTTCGAGTAATAATTTGAAGCGTCTCTCTAAGCCATCTTTGTATATTTCAGCTTTTTGATTTGAGGGAGTTCCTATTATGGTAAGCGAATCTATAAATCCTTTATCATCAGAATTGATTAATGAAGTCTCTATAACTCTATCTAAATTTTTCGAAGGATCAAAACGTCCAAAATAAACAGCATGTATTGGACTCTCAAGATTTCTTTCCTGGAAAGAAAAAAGTTCGGTATTTATAGACTGACCAATGTATCTAACCCTCTTGTCTTTCTCAGGAAATGAACCTGGAGTGCTCGACACAATCGTCTTAATGAATAACCTTGAAACTTTTAAAGGCTTAGAATTAGAGGCATGTGCATACCATAAG
>Ga0169931_10007943_pt1 | contig 15618 bp, 15 predicted proteins | sample Kivu_15m_20L_FD_129675 | JGI IMG/M metagenome (GOLD analysis project Ga0169931, IMG submission 129675) | Freshwater microbial communities from Lake Kivu, Western Province, Rwanda to study Microbial Dark Matter (Phase II) - Kivu_15m_20L... | ecosystem: Environmental > Aquatic > Freshwater > Lake... | reverse complement strand
GTGCGTTCCGGATTGGCATTGTAGTCCTCAATTTGCTTCTTTATCTTACTCCAGTTGTTAGGCGCTATTTCTACATGAAGTTTTTTAGACTTTGGTTTTAATGGTTTTTTTACTTGTTTTGTCATGGTCTTTCCTACTTATCGCACATTTTCAAAATAATATCAAGCAAAAAATGCACAAAAATGTGCAAAAAATTGAAACTTTGTAATGAAAAGGTAAAGGATTGGTAATCGAAATCTAATCTCTTCCCACTAAATTGAGATATTCTAAAGGAAAAATCCCTTCTATGATTCCAAAATTTCTATTCTTGGTCCTTTTGTTATGTTCGAGTGCACGAGGAAATCTCTATGCTCAGGCAATCAAAGTAAAAGGAAGCGATACAATGCTTCCCATGATGCAGTTGGTTGTGGAGGCTTATTTGAAAAAGGCTACCAACGTGGACATCAATCTAACCGGTGGAGGCTCTGGAACAGGCATAACTGCTCTCCTCGATGGAACGGTAGATTTGGCGATGTCCTCGAGAGAAGCCAAATTGGCTGAAAAAATGAAATTCAAGGAAAAAGGGGCAGAAATCAAATTTGTCCCCATAGCGACAGATGCTCTTTCCGTCATTGTTCACCCATCTAACCCCGTAGCAAAGCTTAACAAGGATCAACTGGAAGACATCTTCACGGGTAAAATTAACAATTGGAAAGAAATCGGAGGAACTGACTCCAAGATCATAGTTTACACCCGAGAGTCGAGTTCAGGGACTTATGAGTTTATGAAAGAAAATATCCTTGACAAACGCGAGTTTGCTAAGGATGCCATCTCGACTTCCGCCACTGCACAGATAGTATTTGCTGTATCCCAAAACAAGGGGGCGATCGGGTATGTAGGACTTGCCTATGTTGAAAATATAGTAAAACCAGTTGCCATTAGTTTTGATGGAAAAGAATATATTCCACCAACCTTCAACAATGCCGCAAAAGGTATATATCCCGTGACACGACCTTTGTTTGTTTTCTACAATGCAGCTAATGAGTCAAAGGTTAAAGGATTTCTTGATTTCTTACTTTCGGTCAATGGACAAAAGCTCATTACTCATAAGGGATTTATCCCTGTGAATTGGCAATAGATGAAAAAAAGATTTTACACATTGTGGGAAAATCTAATAAGAGCATCGGGATTTTGTAGTACCTTATTGGTATTATCCATTTCTTTTTATCTATTTCGTGAAGCTTACGGTCTTTTTCGAAATTCAGGCGTTGAATCAGGCTACTCTATTTTTGTTCATCAATCAAATCCCATCCAAGAGTTTGAACCTGATACTCTGCGAAAGATATTTAATAAAGACGTCCGGCGCTGGTCAGAGATTGGTGGGATTGATGAAAGAATTGAGATTTTTAGCCTTTCTGATTTAGAGAAAAAATTCAAGGAAGAGGCCCTTGGTCCAGACCTTCAATTTGTTCCTGAAAAAGTGTGGGAGTATTCGGAAAACAAACCCGCAATCATCGGTTATTTTCCTTCCAAGCTTTTAGACTCAAGACACAAAACAGTTGCAGTTCGGCAGATCGAATTTTCCGATTTGGTTTTTGGGGATAGCTGGTTCCCTGCCTCATCTCCTATAGCAAGCTTTGGTGCTGCATCAATTCTTTTAGGGAGTCTTTGGGTTAGTTTTGGGGCAATACTTTTTGCTATGCCCATGGGACTAGTTGTTGCTATCTACTTGGCTGAAATTGCAAACCCAAGGATGAGAGAAATTTCTCTTCACTTCATAGAACTTTTGGCTGGGATTCCATCAGTTGTTTTTGGTTTCTTTGGATTGGTTCTCGTGGTTCCCTTACTGAAGGATATCTTTAATCTGGACCAGGGTGAAAGTGCTTTGGCAGGTTCTATTATCCTAGGAATCATAAGTTTACCAACAATCATTTCTATTACTCAAGATGCCTTTCTTACAATACCAAAAGATATCAAAGCATCTAGCCTATCACTAGGTGCAACAGAACTCCAGACAATATTTTTTGTGCTTATCCCCTATGCAAAATCCGCTATTTTCGCGGCCATGATTCTTGGAATTGGAAGAGCATTTGGAGAAACAATGGCCGTTCTCATGGTCACTGGTAATGCCGCAATCATTCCAGAAAGTTTTTTTCAGCCAGTGAGGACTATAACTGCCACCATAGCATCTGAATTAGGTGAAGCTCCGAATGGCGGCATTCATTATGAGGCTCTATTTGTTTTGGGAACAATCCTCTTTGTATTCACATTCCTATTGAATTTAATAGCCAATTTTTTTGTGGGAAAAAAATCATGAAGGAGTCTCGAGTACAAAAGCAAAAGTTAATCACACAAAAAATAGCGTTCGGGATTTTTGCTGCTATTTCATTTTCGGTTCTCTTCCTTTCGGTTCTAGTTGTGGGCTTTATTCTTGTTCATGGAATTATGAAACTTAGCCCTGAATTTTTATTTTCCAAGCCAGAGGAAGGAATGATGAAAGGTGGAATACTGCCAGCTATTGTAGGTACTCTACTTTTGGTGATTGGATCTTCTCTTGTAGCTTTTCCTATTGGAATTCTTTCGGGGATTTACATGAATGAATATGCCTCCAAAAATTATATCCATTCAACGATTCAAATGATGACTAATAATTTAGCGGGTATTCCTTCTATAGTATATGGTTTATTTGGGTTGGCTCTATTTGTAAATTCCTTTGGCTTTGGGATGAGCTTAATCTCTGGTTGTCTAACATTGGGTATACTTGTTTTGCCTTTGGTGATTCGAACTACCGAAGAAGCATTGAAATCCATAGATGATTCATTTAGATGGACATCTTATTCATTAGGAGCAACGAAATTTGAAACTGTATTTGGTGTGATCCTTCCGATGGCTTTCCCGAGTATTTTGACGAGTTTGTTGTTAAGTATTGGTAGGATCGCAGGTGAGACAGCCCCGATTATATTTACAGTTGCCGCCTATTATTTACCAGAAATTAGTTTTTCACTGTCAGCTCAAGTGATGGCTCTTCCCTATCATCTTTATGTTATGAGCACTTCTGGAATTGATTTAAATGCCTCCCGTGAAATTGCATTTGGGACAGCTTTGGTGCTCATGATTCTCGTGCTCCTACTCAATTTGGGATTGCGATTGGTAAAGAAATTTTTTCAAAAGAGGAATTCTTAATGAAATCAGTCATTCAAGTCAGAAACTTAAACCTTTACTATGGTACTCAGCATGCATTGAAACAAATTGAAATGGATATTGATGCAAAAGAAATCACTGCCTTCATTGGACCATCGGGTTGTGGAAAGTCCTCACTGCTAAGGACTTTTAATAGAATGAATGATTTGATTCCAAATGTGACAATTCAAGGGACAGTGAAGATCGACCATACGGATATCTATCACCCTAAAACAGTTGTTCCTGAACTGAGAAAGAGAGTAGGGATGGTTTTCCAAAAACCCACAGCTTTCCCGAAATCGATATTTGATAATGTAGCCTATGGTTTAAGAGTAAATGGTTGGTCTAATAAAGATGAGATCTATCACAAAGTTGTGGATGCTTTGAAAAAAGCAGCACTCTGGTCAGAGGTAAAAGATAAGTTGTTCGACTCTGCTTTACAGCTATCTGGGGGCCAACAGCAAAGGCTCTGCATTGCGAGATCCATCGCGATAGACCCCGAAATTCTTCTGATGGATGAGCCGACCTCTGCTTTAGATCCCATATCAACAGCCAAGATAGAGGATTTGGTCAAGGAGCTTTCTCATTCCCTCACGATTGTGATTGTGACACACAACATGCAACAGGCAGCTAGAATCAGCAAAAAAACAGCATTTTTCCTGATGGGAGATCTCATCGAATTTGGAGATACGAAAAAAATCTTTGAAAAACCGCAAAAAGAGGAAACAAAACGATACACTAGCGGTCAATTCGGTTGAAAAACAAGTTGAGCGAGGGAGCGATTCCAGGCAAAATGGGGCATGGCTACCAAGACTCTTCCCAAGGCTACTCCCAAACTAAAAAAACTCCCTCCTTCCAAACCAACTTCGGTCGCAAAAGGATCATCAAACGGTCATTCTTCGAATCCGTATTTACCACTTTTCCAATCCCAAGAGCAAAAAAAGGAATTGCTTCGTCTCTCCACAGCTAAGGAGAGAATTCTCAAGCTGAAGAACTTAAGGGAGGCGATTCTTTCGTCTCAAAAATCGATCCAGGATGCCTTACAGCTCGATTTTAGGAAATCGCAAGAAGAAGTAGATTTAACGGAGATTCTGCCCGTAATCTCGGAGATCAATGATGCCATTCGGAATCTCCCCGATTGGATGCGAACAAAACCAGTCCATACACCCATTACCTTACTCGGAAATGAATCAGAGATCCAATACGAACCAAAAGGTGTTTGTTTGGTCATCGCTCCCTGGAACTACCCCTTTCATCTGGCATTTGCTCCCATCGCAGCAGCTGTAGCGGCAGGCAATGCCATTATTTTGAAACCATCCGAATTCACTCCAGCCACAACTAAGGTCTGCAAGGATATCTTGTCACAAGTGTTTTCTTCGGATGAAGTGGCGGTTGTAGAGGGTGATGCGTCCGCCTCAACTGCCCTATTGGAGCTCCCCTTTGATCATATTTTCTTTACTGGATCTACTATGGTAGGCAAAATTGTAATGGCTGCTGCCGCAAAACATCTAACCTCAGTCACTCTTGAGTTAGGTGGAAAATCTCCTACCTTAGTGGCGCCTGATGCTGATCTGAAGTTCGCTGCAAAAAAAATCCTATGGGGAAAATTTGTAAATGCAGGTCAAACTTGTGTTGCCCCTGATTACTTAATGATTCCTGAAGATATGATTTCTAAGTTCACGGAAGAGGCAAAAAAAGTTATTAAAGAATTTTTCAGAGACACTCCGGAATCCAGTCCAGACTACTGTCGATTGGTCAATGATAGAAATTTTGCTAGAGTTAAATCTTACCTAGACGAGGCAAAGTCAAAAGGAGCCAAGATTTTGTTAGGTGGATCATCTGATTCTAAAACAAGATTTATGGAGCCCACAGTGATTTCATCAGTTCCCAAGGATTCCAAAATTTTGGAAGAAGAGATTTTTGGACCTTTGCTTCCGATTGTAACCTATAAATCTCTTGATGAGGCCGTTCAGTATATCAATTCCAAACCTAAGCCACTTGCCCTATATGTTTTCACCCAAAAGGAAAAAACGGTTCAGTTCGTCTTGAAGCGAACGAGTTCTGGAGGCGTGGTTGTCAATGATGTAATGGTTCATTTGACAAACCCCAACTTACCTTTTGGAGGAGTGAATCATTCTGGTCATGGAAGCTACCATGGCCTTCATGGTTTCAAGGCTTTTTCTCATGAAAGATCGATTCTTAGGGCCCCCAAGCGAACTATGGTTCAGCTCATGTATCCCCCCTATGGTCCTAGAGTCAGAAAATTAGCTAATTTAGTATTGCGCTGGTTTGTTTAGGAGTTGATATGGACTATGAAGTAATCATCGGACTAGAAGTACACGTTCAACTGAATACTGAGTCCAAAATTTTCTCCTCTGCAACAAATGAGTTTGGTGGGACTCCGAATACCCATGTAACACCATTGTGTTTTGCATTGCCAGGAACATTGCCTGTTCTGAATGAAAAAGTGGTTGAGAAAGCGGTCAGAGCAGGGCTCGCACTAGGTTGTCAAATCGCTAATTTTACCAAATTTGATCGAAAAAATTATTTTTATCCTGATCTTCCGAAGGGTTACCAGATTTCACAGTATGATAAACCTTATGCGACAAAAGGTGGGCTTTGGATCAGTTGGAAAGGATCGCCAGAGGACAAATTCATACCTCTTACGAGGATTCACATGGAAGAGGATGCGGGGAAGCTAATCCATTCTCATGATACCTCACAAAATAAAAGTTATGTGGATCTGAATCGAGCTGGGACTCCGTTGATCGAAATTGTCTCAGAACCAGATATTCGTTCTTCGGATGAGGCTTATGCCTATTTGAATGAGCTCAAAACCTTGTTGCGTTACGTTCAGGTCTCAGACTGCAATATGGAAGAGGGTTCACTCAGATGTGATGCGAATGTTTCAATCCGTCCCAGAGGAGAATCTCAATTTAAAACTCGAGTTGAAATCAAAAATTTGAATTCTTTTAAGGCAGTAAAACAGGCTATAGACTATGAGGTGGAGTGGCAGAAAGACCAATACTCCCAGGGCAAAAGCTTTTCTCAAATGACGAAACTATGGGATGCAACTCTCCTCAAAACAATTCCCATGCGTTCCAAAGAAATGAGCCATGACTATCGCTATTTTCCGGAGCCAGATTTGCCAGCCATCGAACTAACTGATTCCTACATCGATGACATCCGTCGCCATTTGCCCGAATTGCCTCGAGCCAAAAAGGAAAGATACACCAAAGAATTAGGACTCCCCGAATACGATGCCCAAGTTCTAACAGGTGAACGAGAGATAGCTGAATACTTTGAAGAGGCACTTAAAATCAGTGGGGATGCCAAAAGAACTTCCAACTGGGTCAAGGACGAAGTACTCGGCATAGTCAACAAAGAGAACATCTCCATACGAGACTTCCAAGTCGGACCCGATAGAATTGGCCAACTGGTCCTCCTTTTGCGAAACGAGTCAATTTCAGGAAAGATTGCTAAAACAGTTTTTGAAAAGATGCTCAACTCTCTCGCAACCCCAGAAGAAATCGTTCTTAACGAAGGCTTGAACGTGGTGAAGGACGACAAAGCACTGGAAGAAATAGTGGATCGAGTTCTTTTGGGCCAGAGTGAATCCATCGAAGCTTGGAAAAATGGTAGAGACAGGGCCTTAGGAGCCATTGTTGGTGCTGTGATGAAGGAGACCAAGGGGAAAGCAGACCCTAAGCTAGCCAACGACTGGATCCTTGCCAAGATAGGTCCACTCGGAGAAAAAAGGAAATAGCACGGTTTTTTGGGTATCTTGTGTTGGAATTGACAAAAAAGACATCCAATCAAAATTTTTTTTGACAAATGCAGAATGAATCGAAACGTTAGGAGGCTTAACTTTCATTCATTCCAGGTACCTATGCCCCTAATCGTAACGCTTTTTTTCCTATTTTCCCTGTCCCTTTTTGCTCAGGCAAAAACTGTGACGGATGAAGCTGGTGGGTTCGATAAGAGACCACCTAGACCAGACCTCCCGTTTGAAATTTCAGAGAAGAAGAGGTTGAGCGAGAGGGATCTCAAGAACAAGAGAGAAGGGGGTTACTTCACCGGCCTTCCCTTGATCAACTCTGACCCAAACGTTGGGATTGGCTATGGAGCTCGAGTACTTTACTTCTACAACGGTGACAAAGCAAACCCACTCTTTGAATATACGCCTTACAAAGTAAGGGTATTCGCTCAGTATTTCAATACTACACGTAATGCACCCTTCCATTGGGTGAGCTTAGATGCTCCCTATGTTTTTGATACTAAGTGGAGAGTGCGAAGCGATTTGATTTACGACCGCAACCCCAATACACTGTATTTTGGGATTGGAGAGCAGACACTGCAACCTCTCTCCTACTTGGATCGGAACGACCCGAACGGGCGGATCATTAGAAATGCTCCCTTCAATCAATATGAGGAGAACCTAGGTTTTCGAAGACCAGGAACTAGTGGCTCACTTGAAGCGCCTCAGGTGACCGACAATCGATTCAATCGCTATGATATAGAGAACCCGAACTTTGGTTTGTCGGGAGAATATGCTTTCTTTGGTGGAGTAGTGCGCATGGTTACTGGAGTTAGGTTATCTCGCCAGATCATTCGCACCTATGATGGACGTTGGTATGATGCAAAATTTGGAGGCCAGGATACTTTAGGTGGTCTCCCACTCGCGGTTATCGCTCCCGACCAGCTGATTTCTACCCAGCACGGTGAAACCAAGCTAACTCAAGACAATCGTAATGGCAAAATACTCGGTTTCAATGGTGGATTTACCAATACAATGCGATTTGGTATAGTTTACGATACAAGGGATTTTGAACCAGATCCAAACCGAGGAGTGTTTCTGGAGTACACTCACGAAAGATCTTCGAGAGCTATCGGTTCTAACTACGAGTTCAACAAAAACCTAGTGTCTGCAAGATTGTTCTTTAGTCCAGTCACTTGGTTTACAAAACGACCACCAGATATGCTAGAAAAATTCGTGGTAGCAACTCGGGCGGCGCTAGTGCAGACCAACGGCGATGCCCCCTTTTACGAATATAGAAACATGTGGGGAACGGAGACAAACCAATCTGGATTAGGTGGAAGGACTACCATCCGTGGTTACAAACAGGATAGGTTCGTAGGTCAAACAATGGGTTATGCGAACTTTGAAGTTAGATGGAAATTTTGGTCGGTAGATGTAGGGAACAACCACTTCGACTTCCAATTGGTTCCATTTTATGACATCGGACGAGTATGGGATGCTACTTCCAAAGTGAATCTGCAAGAGTACAAGCATTCCAGAGGTATCGGTCTCCGAATTCCTTGGAACCAGGCTACTGTCATCTATTTTGATTATGCGGTATCGCGGGAAGACCGTCAGCTGTTCGTGAACTTCCAACACATATTCTAGGAGACTCAGATGTTAAGATTGACTTTGTTACCTTTTTTGATTATTTTCTTGGTGTCTTGCGAGGCGAAACCTGTGAAGGATGAATATGGTCTTTCTCCCGATGATAAAGGGCCTATCTTAGCTGGGCTTTTGACCAATTCCCTCCTGAGGAGGAACACCGATGGGACAACAACCGATCCCGTCACGGGTTTGATTTGGCAGACCTGTGCCGTAGGACAGACTTTCCGAGCGGCTTCAAATGACTGCCAAGGATCTCTCAGAGGCAGCACATTGAATCCTCTGGATTCCGTTCGGTTTGGAGCTAAGGAATTGGCTTTTTGTGATACCAAAACACACGCTTGCAACCAATTCACTTCCATACCCCAAGTTCTGGTAGCCTCATCTCAGATCGGAATTGCGGGAACTAGCGAGGCTTTCCAGGCATGCTCTAGTTTGGGCTCGACATGGCGAGTTGCCTCTCCTTTTGAATTGAAGAGACTCACTGAAGTAGGTAGAAACTCGGTTCTGGCGAATTTTCCCCAAACCCCAGAAGGGGACTTTTGGTCGAGTTGGTCGAACGAGCAGGATCTCTTAGGTGAGACTGCATTAGCTGTTTCCTTCGATAGGCAGAGTTTTGGGCAGGACAAAAGGGTGATCAAGACAGAAAGAAACTTTGTTCGCTGCGTGAGAAATCCCTAGCACAAAAAAAAGACTAAAAACCTTTTCAAAACAGACGAATAAGTACATGAGAGTGCTATGGTTTCGTCTATTCTGAACAATCTGCCGAACCCCAACTACTTGGGCCAGCACCGTGTCAATTACATTGGGCATGGTCAGTTGGAAAGTTCTAGCGAATCGCTCTCGGCTCTCCATGTCATTTCCCATGAGCTGGGTCATGCCCAAGAGTTCAAAAGAGAAGCGATGAGAAATGGATCCGAAATCCGATCCTTAGATGTAAAAATCCATTACGAAATGAGAAATGGGAAAATGGTCGCAGTTAGTGGGGAAACCTCAGCACTCACTGCCTCCAAAGTCGCAGAACAGGCCTCCTTGCAGCCTTACACCGATGATGGCAATGGGAAAAAGGATTTGCAATTGTCCAATACGAATCTCTCCCAGCTGAATACCAAAAGAATCAATGAAATTGAAAAAAAAGAAGAACTAGAGAACAAGATCAAAAGTATCGAAGATTCTTTGAAAAAAGAAAATCCCTTTGTCTACTCAGCAAAAGAAAAAGATGAAATCGCTCCTGTTTCCACTGAAAAAGATTTTTACAAAGAAGAGATGGTTCGAGAAAAGAAGAGACTTGAAGAAGAAATACGCCTCTTAAAAATGCAAGAAGAAACCCGCAAAACATTTGCAATGCTCACTGATATCCAAAGATCTATGCTTGCCAATGTATTTGGAATGATGCAGATCGCAACGGACACTAAGAGCGGTGGTTTAGAGGCTTTTGCCTAACAAAATTTGAATTTGATCTGAAAGATCAGGAATTCCTTTCCCCGATTTGACTGAAACATAAAATACGCCTTCCTTTGATCCGCTCGCTTTCAAATACTCTTCTGAAGATTTTTGCAGTAGAGCTCTTTCCTTCTGGTTGAGTTTATCAACTTTCGTTCTGACCAAGATGGTTTGGATGGATTTGAACTTAGCAGTTTCCAGAAATTGTTTTTCTTCTTCAGGAAGAAGTCTACCTGAATCGCAAAGAACGAGTAATAGTTTTAGGTTTTTCTCTTCATTGAGAAACCTTTCCAGGCTTTCCATCATTTCTTTGTGTTCTTTTTTTGAGACTTTTGAATATCCAAAACCAGGTAGATCAATCAAATGAAGATTTTTCGAATTAGAGAAGCAATTTAGGGTTCTTGTTTTTCCAGGAGCTCTTGAAACTTTTGCCATGGAATTTCCTGCCAAAGAATTTAATAAAGAAGACTTACCTGCGTTAGATCTTCCAAGAAAGGCAATTTTTGGACCCACGGGCAATTCCTTTGGATTTCTCGTAGAAATTTTGTATTCAAAACTTGAGAAAATTTTAGTGGAATTGGATCTACTCATCATTTCTTGGATAAACTTTGAGAATATTTTGCGGCAATACTACTTGCTACTTTTGTTCCATCTATTGCGGCAGAAATGATTCCTCCCGCATAACCAGCTCCTTCTCCACAAGGGTACAATCCCTCACATTGAGGATGTTCCAAAGAAATAGGATCTCTCCTTATCTGAATTGGCGAAGAAGTCCTAGTTTCAGGAGCATGTAAAATTGCATTTTCTGTGACATAACCTTTTTTCTTTTGATCGAAGTTCCTAAAAGCCGATCGAAGAGCCTCGGAAATCCAATTTGGGAAAAGCTCAATCAGATTTGAAGACACAACTCCTGGTGGATAGGATGTTTTAGGCAAAAAGCTAGAAACTCTACCCTCCAAAAAATCAGTCAATCTTTGTGCTGGTGCCTTTTGAGATTTTTCTGACACCAAGAATGCCTTGTTCTCAATCCTCTTTTGAAAATCTAACATTGAAATTGGCCTATCCTTTGTTCCAATTTCCGAACCGAAGACCATATCAGGTTTGCAAGTCACTACAATACCGGAATTGGCAGTTGGCCTAGATCTCTGCGAGCTAGACCAACCATTGGTCACGATTTCACCAGGAGCCGTAGCACATGGTGCAATAACTCCTCCAGGACACATGCAAAAGGAATAAACGCCCAAATTTTCCACCTGAGTCACCATACTATATTCTGCAGGCGGAAGGTGTGAGTTGCGAGTAAAAGTCTTATATTGCAATTCATCGATCAATTCTTGTGGGTGTTCCACTCGTACGCCAACTGCAATCGGCTTTTGTAGGTAAGATAATCCATGCTTTTGGTATATATCAAAAATATCTCTTGCGGAATGTCCTGTTGCAACAACAACATCTTGGCATTCCAAGTGGATATCTTTATTCAATACCAAACCTTTGATTTGATTCCCCTCGATTTTAAAATCAGTAACACGACTTTCAAAATGAAATTCCGCACCAACGGAAATTAGAAACTCTCGAATATTCTTGATAATACGAGGTAGCTTGTTGGTTCCTATATGCGGGTGTGCATCAATGGAAATGGAGGGATCCGCACCAAATTGGATGAAAATTTGCAATACCTCACTTACGCTTCCTCTTTTATGGGAACGAGTGTAAAGCTTTCCGTCGGAATAGGTTCCAGCACCTCCCTCCCCAAAACAATAGTTTGAATCCGGATTAACTGTTTGGTGTACATTGATACTTCTTAAATCAGCAGGTCTTCTTTCTACTGGCTTGCCTCTTTCCAAAAATATAGGTCGAAAACCAAGTCGCACCAAATGGAGACCACAAAAGAGACCAGCGGGTCCAGTACCAATTACGGCAACTTCTTTTCGGTTAGAAATTTCTTTTGCTTCCAATCGGAAAGGCTTTGGTGGATTCAAATTTCCATAGATGGCAATTTGAAGCTCATAAATTGGAGATTTTTGCCTCGCATCTAAAGATCGATGAACAATTGCCCAGTTGCCTATCGATTTCGTTTGTATTTTTTTTGACAATGCATCTAGTATAACTTGATTGTTTAATGCGTCCTCAGGTCGTAACCTAAGTTTAATGATCTCGCTCATCCATCCAAGCCGACAATAGCGGACATCCTAAAATCCATAATTATTTTTTTGCATTTGTCCCTTATCGATTCAATACAAAAGGAATAACTTTTTCCATTATATAATGCATGGGCATGAGGATCCTGCTTCTCATTAAGCTTTGTGATACTATCGCCTAATATCCTTTGCTCATTCAAAATTTTCCCAAATATATCAATTAAGGCCTTGAGAGAAAGGGATGTTTCTTTCAATAAAACTTGAGAAAAACGCTCCATCTGAGAAGAATTTCCATTGCTATCCATCAATTGTTTTATGAATTCTTGAATACGAACGGATGGGAGTCCTCTTCTAGTTAGTCCAACTCTTTCTACATTCATAATTGGATCTTGAAGCTGAGAATATTCAGGGGTACCCTTAAAAATATGAAGTAATACTGGTAGCTCTTTGTTACAAAAATCAACCAAAGCACCATAAAAATATTTTATTTCTGGTTTTGCAAGAACATGAAAGTCTATCTTTGAATAACTAGACAATCGTTCCATATTTTCATCTAGGATTCGATTGAGTGTTTCAGCTTTTTGTAGTTCTTTTTTCTCGGCAAGGGATTTGATTTTGGCTTTGAGTTGCTCAAGGAATGCTACCTCCTCACTTAAGAAACTGGTAACGCTTGTTCTTAATTGCAGAACCTGCAGATATCGCTTTTCGAATCCTGCTAAATCAAAACTCTTAGGATTCAATTTTGCATTATCACGGTATTCGGCTCGGATTTTTTCTAAGATTGCTTTGATTTCCGAATCAGAAAGTTCCTTTTTCATGATTCTATCCAGTTCTTTACATCAACCATAACTTTGTCCAGCTCTTGGGTAAAGAATATAACAGCATTCTTTGAATCTCGATATAACTCTTGGTTTAGAAATTGCAACTGTCGAATTTGTGATTCTGATTTGAGATTGAAAATAGACAAGAGTTGGCTCACGAATATTTTTGTGATTTGAAAGCATTTGGGGATTGTCTTTTTCATTTCGATAGAGTGCAGGGCAAAAAACTTTTGTTTTTCATCTTCAATGCTTTCGATTTCATTTTTCTGGTCTGTAGTTATCTTCGATAAGTAAAAAATTAGCGGTCTAGGATTGCTTAATATTTCTTCATGAATTTTGAGGGCATCTTTAATCTCCTTTCCTACATGAAAATCATATTCTCTACGGAAATTCCCTACTATGTCTTGGTTTTCACTTGGGTCACCAGTAGCCTCAAAAATTTGGGATTCTCTCAGATTTTTAAGAATATAATCAACTCTTGCATCAAATCCATGCAGTATGTCTAAGAACTGTTCTGCGATAGTATCCGATGGGAGTTCTTTTGGAGTTCCTAATTTTTTTGAACGAGGAATGGCTCTAGGTATCGGTTTGCTCGGAAGAGAAGTATTAGAAATATCCAAATCCAGACCTTCATGAACCAATGGTTCCTTCGGTTCTTCTACGATTTCTTCTCCTACGGGCGAGACAGAAGGGGACTGCGGAACTGGTTCGTTGGGGGAGGACTCTGGTAGGGGAACATCATAGGCATCAAGATTCATTTCCAATTTTGGTCGAGGGGTATCTGAATCTTTTTCCCTCAAAACCACTTCAAATTCACCATTGGGAAGAAGTTTTAAAATTTCGATGCGGCGCGTATCCTTGTTGAACCTAAGACCATACTTTTGCTTGTTTCCATCGATAAATCGTTGTTGGATTTGATTGATAGAAAATTTGTTCGGATCTAAGTCATCAATGGTTTTAATCCGGATATAGCTGTTGGATTTGGGGTTCAAAGTCTCAAAATTTCCAGTAAGGCTTCTTGAAAAGCTTCGGACAAAATTGTGTTAGGGTCAACCCCGTATTCATAGGCTTTTTCAATAAGCCTGAAAAATTCTTTTCTCGAAAGGGAAATCCTTTCGAAGGCTTGGTCGTCTCCCAATTTGAGAGTGATTTCTTTTTCCTCCAAAAGACAAATCGCCAGTTTCAAAACCAAATTTGGGTCCAAATTCCTTTCCTTCATCAGTAGAAAAAGAGCTGAATCGATCTGAATGAGCCCAGTAAACATAGCGGGAACCTCCTATGGCTCTCGGGTCAGCAGTCGTTGGGTTTTGGCTCAAAAGCTTGACCGAATGCAGCTTTGGAAAAACCTGGAACCAGGAAGTTACCTTGGCCAATCTACGATCCTCCAAAAAAGACATAAGACGCTCCGAACGGAGACGCATTCGCAATTCTGAAGACCGTAACGAAATACGGACTTACGCACGCAAAATTCTCAAAGCTCTCCAATCGGGGAACCAAGCCGAAGCTAAGGAAATCTATCCAAAATACGCTTCCAAACTGGACAAAGCGGTTAAGACCCAAATCCTTCACAAAAACAACGCTTCGCGACACAAGTCCAGAATGGCTCTAAGAATCAATAAAACAGTCTCAAAATAACCTTTGTTCTGTGGTTTACAGGGAAAAGGCTACCTAGGGTAGCCTTTTTTATTTCTGGACAGGTGAGTTCTTTCTGTTGGACTGACACGAGAACGGGCGATTAGCTCAGCTGGAAGAGCATCTGCCTTACAAGCAGAGGGTCGGCAGTTCAAACCTGTCATCGCCCAAACCGTTATGCCCACCAAAATCTTCGATCTCAGTGGTCTCATGATTTCCGTCTCTGGTGTCCGAGGTAAGGTAGGTCTCGGTTTGGGCCTCGAAGAATTCCTGTTATTTTCTAATGCTTTCGCTACCTTGATGGCAGGTCGCAAGGTGGTGATAGGTCGAGACACAAGACCTAGTGGACCTTACCTCGAAAAGATCTTAGTCGCGGCACTTTTGTCGCGGAATTGCGATGTGAAGCTATTGGGTGTGGTTCCAACTCCTACTGTAAAAGCGGCCATTCGATTGTCAGGTGCAGAAGGAGGAGTTGTCTTGAGTGCCTCTCATAACCCAATGGAATGGAACGCTTTCAAATTCATCGGGGAAAAAGGATTGTTTTTTAGTCCTATTCAAAACAAAAAACTCATGGAAATCTTAGAGTCGCAATCATTTGCTCCTATTGAGGTTTTTCCGAAAGGAAAAGAAAGTTTCGATGAAGGTTTGATCGAGAAACACTTACAATCCGTACTTGAGAGAGTAGATGCTCAAGCGATTCGAAAGAGAAAATTCAAAGTATTAGTAGATGCTGTTAATGGAGCTGGGTCTTATGTGGTGCCTTTGTTGTTGAAACAATTGGGCTGTAGCGTACAGGCTGTTCACTGCAAACCTGATGGTACTTTTCCTCGTATTCCAGAGCCCACCCCCAAAGCCTTAGAATCAACTTCTCAACTGATGCTCAAGTCTGGATGTGATATCGGTTTCGCCCTTGACCCAGATGCGGACCGCTTAGTTTTACTCTCACCGACCAAGGGGGCAATTTCTGAAGAAATGACCCTTCCATTGTGTCTCATGAACGCTTTGGATTCGAAAAGGCCTG